>Ga0247609_10007577_pt1 | contig 10327 bp, 8 predicted proteins | sample 172DNAGHGlowgp2_FD_193487 | JGI IMG/M metagenome (GOLD analysis project Ga0247609, IMG submission 193487) | Sheep rumen microbial communities from Palmerston North, Manawatu-Wanganui, New Zealand - 1728 DNA GHGlow gp2 | ecosystem: Host-associated > Mammals > Digestive system > Stomach > Rumen ...
ACTTATGTAAACGAAAATTGGACGAAAAATCGAAAAAACGAGGAGGATACAAAATGGAAAATGAAGAAATCAAAGACCGCATAGCCCACATCATTCGGGCGAAGAACCTGACCGCTGCCGAGTTTGCCACGCGCTTGGGCATCCAGCCTTCGAATGTCTCTCACCTTTTGGCAGGTCGCAACAATCCGAGTCTCGAATTTGTGCGGAAATTGAAAGAAACTTTCCCAGAGTACAATTTGGATTGGATTGTTTTTGGCAAAGGTCCGATGACGGTTTCGGAACCTTTTGTCGAGCCACGAGCTTCGGAAAACTCCCCAATCGTGCCAGAATCGGTCGCCGAAAATGATGCTGAATCTTTTGAAAACACTTTGTTTGCACCTGAAAACGCTCCCGAGCCATTGCCCTTCCCGTCGCCTGTTGCAACACGGGGCGATTTGAAGCGCATCATTCTGGTTTATGCCGACAATACTTTCGAGACTTTGTTGCCGAGATAGTTTTTTATGAGTAACTGTGCGAATTTAAGAGCAAAATGTAAACTAATTCTGCACATCTATATATTATATAGGTGTGGCATCTGAAAAATTTGTATCTTTGCGGGCTTTTTGAAAGTTATGCAAACAGACGATTTTTTTACTAAATTTGACGCTATATTGTTGGAATCCAAGCGTTTCACGTTAGCATGTCACGTTAATCCCGACGGCGATGCCGTTGGTTCGATGTTGGCAATGGGCGAATTTCTTCGGATGAAAGGCCATCAGGTGAAAATGGTCTGTCCCAATGCCTTCCCTGATTTTTTGGCTTGGATGCCAGGTTCGGAGGACATTATGATTTATGAACAGGACAATGTGGTATGTGACATCGCCATTGCGGAGGCTGAGAGTATTATCATGTTGGATTTCAATGCTTTGTCGAGGTCCGGAATCCTTCATAACGAGATTGGCAAGACCCGTTGTCCACGTGTTATCATCGACCACCATCCAGACCCCGAATTGAATTATGTAACTTGCAATTATTCTGATACTTGCGTTTCTAGTGCATCGGAAGTCGTGACCGAAATTATCCTTCATTATGGGGCCGAATACCTTACGAAGTCTGTTGCGACCAATTTGTTGGTTGGCATGATGACCGACACGGGCAGTTTTTCCCATTCCATTTTCCATCCACGCACTTTCGAGCTTTGTAGTGTGCTGACAACCAGGTCGATGCCCTACAATCTGATTCATCAGTTGGTTTACGACAGCTTCACCGAAGGCCGTTTGCGCTTGATGGGTTATTCGCTTTTCCAGAAGATGGAGGTGATGGAGGACTATGCCGTGGCCATTATTGCGCTGACTAAGAAAGAGATGGAGCGTTTCGACTTTCAGGTGGGCGATACGGAAGGCATTGTGAACTTCCCACTTTCGATGAAGGCAATCAAGATGTCGGTATTGGTGACTGAACGCACCGACCAAATCAGGCTTTCGTTCCGCTCGAAGGGCGATTTTTCTGTCAACGAGCTGGCTAACAAGCACTTCAAAGGAGGAGGCCATACCAATGCTGCGGGAGGCTCTGCAACCACTGGTATCAAGGCCGTCGTGAAAAAACTGAAGTCCATTTTGCCCGAATATCCAGAATTGGCTTATGAAAAATAGTGTCATGTATTTGATAATGTGCATGTTGCTCGGTTTGACTGCCTGTAATGAAAAACCGAAAGCGCCGACTCCTGTCACCAAAGACGAGATGAAAAAAAGCATGGAGACGGCCAATCGGTACTTGCAGAATGAAGAAGAGGATGAAATTGAGCGCTACGTCAGGCGGCATGGTTTGGATATGGTTAAGACGGGTACGGGTTTGAGGTATCAGATTCTTAAGCAAGGCTCTGAAAATCAGATAGAAAAAGGAAATACGGTCACTTTGGAATATGAATTACATTCCATTAAAGGGGAGTTGATTTATTCTTCTGAAAATGAAGGGTTTAAGAAGTTTGTGGTAGGAGACGGCAGTGTTGAGACGGGTCTCGACGAGGCGGTTACCTATCTCCATAAAGGCGATTTGGCCAAGGTGATCATTCCGTTTCATTTGGCGTATGGATTGCATGGCGACGACCGCGACATTCCTGAATACGCTACACTCATTTATACAATTAAAATAGTAGACATTCAATAAGTTATGAAGAAGAAGTATTCATTTTATGCAATGGTTTGCCTTGTGGCAATGACAATGCTGACGGCTTGCGGCGAGAAGTTTTCGGGTTACAAAAAGACCGCCAATGGCTTGTATTACAAGTTTTACCAACAGGACGCTGCGGCTTCCAAGCCCAACCCAACCGACTTCGTAAAGGTGGAAATGGCTTGCTATCTGCATGATACACTGTATTATGACTGGCAAAAGTTGGGCAACGACGTGTACACACAACTGAAAGAATCGAAGTTTGCGGGCGACCTTTTGGAGGCATACGGCATGATGCGCGTAGGCGATTCGGCTTCGTTCTACATCAAGGCTGACTCTATGGCGGTGCATTATTACAATCAGGACCCATCGGCTGTGGGTTTGAAGGCTGACGATTATTTCCGCTTCGAGGTGAAGCTTGTCGATGCTATCACGAAGGAGCAGTTTCAGGCCAACATCGAGCGCATGGTGGAACAAATGAAGCAAGCCTCGAAGCAGCGTTTGGCTGATTATATTGAGCATGAAGGAATTACCGTAACACCCAATAGTTCTGGTGTTTATATCATTCCGTTGGAGCAAGGCAAGGGTCGTTGCCCCGTGAAAGGTGAAAAAGTGGAACTCGATTTTGAGGCCTTTATGCTTGATGGACGGTCGGTGGGATCGACTTTCGGGCAGGAACAGAAACTCTCGTTTGTGTTGGGTGAAGGCCAAGTCATCCCAGCATGGGAAGAAATCGTGCCGAAGATGCACCTTGGCGAGCGCATACGGGCTATCATTCCCTTCGAAATGGCCTACGGTGAACATCAGGTGGGGGATATTCCGGCTTATTCCAATTTGGTTTATGACGTTAGATTGCTGAAAATCACAACGCAAGAGGAGTTGGCTAAACAAGCAGAGGCCGAAATGCAGGCTTTGAAGGCCAAGTCGGAGCAGGCATATTTGGACTATCTGAAAGAGAACAATATCACCGACCATACTGACAATGGCTTGTTTTTCAAGAAAATGCTCATCACCAATGGCGCCAAGCCTGAAGTGGGGCAGACGGTGAGAATCAAATACGTGGCCACTTATCTCGATGGCACCGAATTAGGCTCGTCGGATCAATTGGGTGAGTTTTACGAGCTGGAATATGGCAAAGGCTCGGTGCTGAGAGGTCTGGAAGAAGGCATCGGCACGATGAGAGTGGGCGAAAAAGCCCGACTCGTCCTGCCATACACTTTGGCATACGGCTCCAATCCTTACAACAACATTCCCGCATACAGCAACCTCATCTTTGATGTGGAACTAATTGAAATCAAATAAGTTAAACATAACATTAATTACAAAATGAAGAAAAGAATGATGTTCGTGGCCGTGAGTGCCATGATGTTGTCGAGCCTGATGATGGCTTGCAACGAACAAGAATCGGCCTATCCGGGCTACGAAAAGACCCAAGATGGTCTCTATTACCGTTTCTACACACAAAACGAGGGTGAACTGCCGCAACTTTACGACGTTTTGGAAACTTCGGTCACCTGCGTGGTGAACGACACCAACGTCATCATCCCCGTGATGGACAACCTTTTCCAGCTTATCGAGCCTCGCTATGCCGGCGACATTTTCTCGGGCATGGCCATGATGCACAAGGGCGACTCGGCCTCGTTCATCGTCAACATCGACTCCACTTTCAGGACCTTCTTTGGTCAGCCTACCATGCCGTCGCAATTCCTGCCGACTGACGTGATGCGCTTCGAAATCAAGATGAAGGATTTCTGCTCTGAGAAGGAATTTGCCCATCGTCAGGCTGCCGAAATCAAGGGACAAATGACCGAAAGAATCGAGCAAATGAAGGCTAACAATCCTGAGGAAACAGAGAAAGCCGCCCAGACTTTGGACGCTTTCCTGAAAAAGAACAAAATCGACGTGCAACCCACAGAATCAGGACTTTACTATGTGATGACTGAAGCTGGCGATGGCCAGAAACCCGAAGTGGGGCAGTTGGTGAAGGTGCACTACACGGGTAAGCTGCTCGACGGCACTGTGTTCGACTCGTCGGTCGAGCGCGGCGAACCGATCCAGTTCCCCTTGGGCTTAGGTAGGGTGATTGCCGGTTGGGACGAAGGCATTGCCTTGATGTCGAAAGGTGAGAAGGGTGTGCTTTACATTCCTTATTATTTGGCCTACGGCGACAGAGGTGCTGGTGGCGACATCAAACCCTTCGACAACCTGATGTTTGAAGTGGAACTCGTTGATTTTGAGGATGTCAAGCATGAATAAGAAGCTGTTTTTCGCCCTTGCTTCGGCTTTGCTCCTGATGGCTTCGTGCGACAACGATTCCATCTACAAAGGCTTTGAAAAGACGGAGAGTGGGGCCTACATGAAGTATTACGAAAAGGGCGATTCTGACCAGATGCCCCGCGTTGGCGACGGTGTCACCATCGAGATGGCCCAATACTTCAACGACTCCCTACTGCTGACCACGGCGGGCGACCGTCCGCTTGAGATTCGGGTGGGCGAGGCCAGCTTCGTGGGCGATGTACCTGACGCCTTGCGCATGATGCACATTGGCGACTCGGTGCGCCTTGTGGTGTTGGCCGATTCGGTGTTCCTCACGATGATGCAGATGAAGGAAGCCCCGGCGGAATATGCCGGTATGCCCATTTATTACGATATGAAGCTGTTGGCCATCAAGCCTTTGGAAGAGATTGAGGCACGGCGCAGGGCTTTGATGGATAGCCTGCAAGCTGCCGAAAACGACTATCTGATTGGTTTGCAAGCCGACAAGAAAAACACCGTCAGCGAATCGGGTTTGATTATTCTCGAAAAAACAGGCAAAGGGCGCATGGCCAAGAAGGGCGAGTACGTCAACTTCGACTTTATGATGCTCTCCAAGGATGGCGACACGTTGCTCAACTCGTTTGGCGTGGAGCCGATGGAGATGCAGTTTGGCGAGGAATTTGTCAGCAAAGGCGTTGACGAAGGTTTGGGCATGGTGCCTGAAGGAGGCACAATGCGCTATGTGGTCCCCTCCGAGCTGGCTTTTGACAGCACGGGTTATGAAGGTATGATTGCCCCGTATGCGCCCATCGTGGTGATGCTGAGAATGAACTCCATCATGGATGAGGAAGCCTACGCGAAAAAGCAAGCCGCCATCGAAGCCGAGAAAGCCGCCAAAGCCGAACGTCAGCAAGCCATTGAAAAAGAGTTGATTGCCAATTATATCAAGGATAACGGCATCACCGAAGAACCTACTGAAACGGGGCTTTACATCCTCCGTCGAGAAGAAGGCGAGGGCAACGTGGCCCAATGGGGCGAACAAGTTGCGGTGCATTATGTGCTGAAAACCTTGAAGGGCGACACGGTGGAGTCGAGCTACGACTATGACCAGCCGATTGAATTCACGTTAGGGAAAGGCGAGATGATTCCCGCCATCGAGGAAGCCTTGATGACCATGTCGCCTGGCGCGAAAGTCACTTTGATTACTCCCTCAGAACTTGCCTTTGGCGAGTATGAAATCGATGCCGAGACGCTGCCGGCCTACACCCCGTTGGTGGTGGAGCTGGAGCTGGTGGAAATCAAGTGAGGTTTGAGGGAAACAAATTGACACAAATCTTGCATTAATGAAATGCCGCTCTGGATTTGGGCGGCATTTTTTTGTTATCTTTGCAGTCCTTTTTGATTATCATTATTGTCATGAACTTCAAATTAGTCTCTGATTTTCAGCCTACTGGCGACCAGCCCGAGGCCATCAAGGAGTTGGTGGACGGGCTGCAACGCGGCGACCGTGCGCAGACGCTGCTCGGCGTGACAGGTTCGGGCAAGACGTTCACCATCGCCAACGTACTGGCGCAGATGAATCGTCCGGCTTTGGTGCTTAGCCACAACAAGACCCTTGCGGCACAGCTTTACGGCGAGTTCAAGCAGTTTTTCCCCGAAAACGAGGTGGAGTATTTCGTTTCGTATTACGACTATTACCAGCCAGAGGCTTTCATTCCGGCCACCAACACCTATATTGAAAAGGACTTGGCCATCAATTCCGAGATTGACAAGATGCGTTTGGCCACCACGTCGGCGTTGCTTTCGGGACGTAGGGATATTATCGTAGTCTCTTCAGTGTCATGCCTTTATGGTATTGGCAACCCTGACGATTTCGGGAAAAACATCATCTATTTGGAACGTGGCATGAAAATCGGGCGCGACGACGTGGCGAAGGCTTTGGTGAACGCCTTGTATGTGCGCAACGAAATCGAGTTCACGCAAGGCAAATTCAGAGTGAAAGGGGAGACGATGGACGTGTTTCCTGCTTACGCCGACTTCGCCTATCGCATTGTGTTTTGGGATGACGAAATCGACAGCCTTGAGATGTTTAATCCCGTGACGGGTCGCCGCATGGAAGACCTTAGGGAGGCAACGATTTTCCCGGCCAACATTTTCGTCACCTCGCAGAGCAAGTTGCAGTCGGCCATACACGAAATTCAGGACGATATGTTCAAGCAGACCGAGTATTTCCGAGAAATCGGCAAGGCGTTGGAAGCCAAACGTTTGGAAGACCGTGTGAACTACGACATGGAGATGATGAAGGAGTTGGGCTATTGTTCGGGCATTGAGAATTATTCGCGTTATTTCGACGGACGCAGTCCAGGCACGAGACCGTTCTGCCTTTTGGACTATTTCCCCGACGATTTCATCACCATCATCGACGAAAGCCATGTCACCATACCGCAGATCCGTGGAATGCATGGCGGCGACCGTTCACGCAAGCAGACCTTGGTGGAATACGGCTTCCGACTGCCTTCGGCATTGGATAACAGACCATTGCAATTTGATGAGTTTGAGGCTCTTACAGGACAAACGATTTATGTTAGTGCCACGCCTGCCGACTTCGAGTTGCAGCAAAGCGATGGCGTTTATGTGGAGCAGGTGATCCGGCCTACCGGACTGCTCGACCCCGTGATAGAGGTGCGTCCGAGCTTGAACCAAGTCGATGACCTGATTGACGAAATCCACAAGGTGGTGGAAAAGAACCAGCGTGTGCTGGTCACCACGTTGACCAAACGTATGGCCGAGGAGCTGAATACTTACCTTAACAACTTGAAAATCAAGACACGTTATATCCATTCCGATGTCGACACGATGGAACGTGTGGAGATTTTGCAGGGTTTGCGCATGGGTGATTTTGACGTCTTAGTGGGCGTGAACCTTTTGCGTGAGGGCTTGGATTTGCCTGAAGTGAGCCTCGTGGCCATCCTCGATGCCGACAAGGAGGGTTTTTTGCGTTCAGAGCGTTCCTTGACGCAAACGGCAGGCCGTGCAGCGCGTAATGCCGAGAGCAAGGTCATCATGTATGCCGACACCATCACTGACTCGATGCGCAAGACCATTGACGAAACGGCGCGCCGACGCTCGAAGCAGATGGCTTACAACGAGGCGCATGGCATAGTGCCAAAGACTATTGTCAAGGCCATCGACAACTCGTTGGGCACTTTGAAAGGTGGGCAAACGGCCCCGCAGTCGTATTCGCAAGACGGAGTGTCAACCACCATGGCGGCTGAGTCGTTGGTCACGCCGATGTCGAAAGATCAAATTCAGAAGGCCATTCAGCAGGCCAAGAAAAACATGGAGCGAGCCGTCAAGGAGATGGACTTCCTTGACGCGGCGAAGTATCGCGACGAGATGTTGGCGTTGCAAGAGCGTTTGAAAGAACAATAATGAAAAAGCCTCATTTTCAGAGGCTTTTTCAGTTTTAGTGCTGTATGGCCATCAATCTAATATACTTAAGCACCATGTTGCACCAAACGGCATCGCCAGGGTATTGGTATCGGGCGTTGCCCTTGGGGTCGGCCGTGAACAGGGTTTCGCCATTGGGCGTCAGCGTGACCCAACCGCGTTCCGAAAGTTTGTAGAAATCATCGCCTTCCACAGCATGGATGACAGCCTGCGGGTCCCACATCTTTTGGCCGGTGTCGCAATTGAGGAACTGATAAATCCATTTAATCGGGTGTGTGTCAGTCCAGTTCATATCGGCAATGACGGTTTCGGGACGGTAGTCCAACGGGTCGCCAACCTCGCCGGGAGAGAAAATGATGTCGACTTCCTTGGGGAGCAGTTCGAAGAATTTGAGCGAGAAGTCGATGGCAGCCTTGAAGTTGTAGTCAGGTTCGACGGCTTCGCCGAAAACGCCACCCATAGCGTAGATTTCCTTGACTTTGGCACGAACCAATTCCACACCATTCAGCGGCGAGAACTCGTCAGGTCCCGATTCAAGCAGTCGTGCCAACGAGGTGACGAAGCCGATGGAGGCGATGGTCACCGAGTGGTCGGGTTGTTCGCTGAGGAGCTTGCGATAGAGTTTGTAACCCTCCATGTAAGTGCCGTTGTCGCCCACGCTGCGCTTGAACATGGGGACGGCCTCGGTGGTGCGGGCGTAGGGTGCATTGTGGTAGGTGATGAAAACGTGTGGAGTTTCTACACCTTTGGTTTCCAGTCCAATAGGGATGTCGGGGTAGCCATAGAAGTTGTTCATCATGTCGACGATGTCGGCATTGGCTTTGCCCATGCGGTCGACGACGACGCCAATCAGGTTGCAGCGTTTCATGTCCATGTAGCGGTAGAGCATCATGAGGGCAAAGAGGTCGTCGGTCGAGCTGCCCATGTCGCAGTCGAGGATGATGCGGAGGTCTTTTTGTTCGTAGTTCGACCTGATGTTGATGCCTTTCGAGGTCACATAAACGGAGTGTTGTCCGTTGTCGCGGGCAAATTGCACGGCGGCGGCCAAGCTGTCTTCGGGAAAGATTCGGTTGCTGTCGAAGTAGTAGTGGCCGTTTTCGGGATTGTACCAGCCGCCGACGAGGTTCTGGTGCTTGCGTGCATGTTTGATGACGGCAGGCAGGCTCTTACGGTCAAAGCTGTTTTGCGTCGCTTTATAGGACACAATCAAGCCTTCTGTGGGTTGCCTCATGGTGTTGAGGTCAAGGGTGAAGCCGTCGGGATACATCTGTCCCATGGCATAAATGACGTTCACCAACTCCTTGTCAGTCAGCTTTTCTTGTGCGAAACTGAACGAAACTGAGGCAAGGAGCAACAGGATAAGGAGTCTTGCTTTTTTCATCATGTTTTGTATTTGATTCAACTATTTTGCGTGTTTGTAACCTTGCACCTTGTTCCAGTCGCCTCGGGTGAAGTCGGGCATCTGGACGGGCATTCCACCGTTGGCGATGGAGGCTGCAGTTAGCTCGCCGAGGCACGACCATTCGGCGGCGTCGTAAACGTCTTGGTCGAGGGGCAGGCCGTGTTGCAGGCAGTAGATGAGGCGGTAGTCCATGACGAAGTCCATGCCTCCGTGACCGCCTACTTCTTTGGCTTTCTCTTCAATCTCTACCGCGATGGGGTGGAGGTAGTCCTTTAAGATCTTATCGCGCACCTCGGCAGGGACGAAGCCGTGAGGGTTGAGGTGCTGACCATCGGCCAAGAAACCTTCGGGTAGCTTGTCTTCAAGCAGGGTGAAGCCCTCGGTGGGGTATTTGTTTGCAAAGCCCTCAGTGCCAGTGAGCTGGTAAAGTCGGTTGTAAGGACGATAAGTGTAGACGTCATGCTCGATGAGTAGGGTCTTGCCCTTCTCGGTTTGGATCATCGTGGTCGTCATGTCGCCGTTGGCGAACTCGTCGGTGCCCATCATATCCTTGGCAATTTTCTTGCCGTTGTAGGAGGGTGTTGCCATGGCCACGAGGGTCTTCATGCGGTCGCCGCGATGGATGTTGAAGGCTTGACAGAGAGGTCCGAGGCCATGGGTAGGGTAGACGTCACCGGCGTGACTCTGGTTGAACTCCAAACGCCAATTTTCGTAATAATCATGCCAATAAGGCTCAAGGTTATGGATATAAGCGCCTTCGCCATGGATGAGTTCGCCAAACATGCCCTGTTGCGCCATATTGAGTGCGGTCAGCTCAAAGAAGTCGTAGCAGCAGTTTTCGAGCATCATGCAGTGGCGTTGGGTTTGTTCGGCCACGTCGACGAGTTGCCAACATTCCTCGATGGAGGTGGCAGCAGGCACTTCGACGGCCACATGTTTGCCTTGCTGCATGGCGTAGACGGCCATCTCGACGTGGGTCTGCCAGTTGGTGCAGATGTAGACGAGGTCGATGTCGTCGCGTTGGCAGAGTTCCTTCCAGCCTTCGCGACCCGTGTAGGCGGCGGCGCGAGG
>Ga0247609_10007581_pt1 | contig 10323 bp, 7 predicted proteins | sample 172DNAGHGlowgp2_FD_193487 | JGI IMG/M metagenome (GOLD analysis project Ga0247609, IMG submission 193487) | Sheep rumen microbial communities from Palmerston North, Manawatu-Wanganui, New Zealand - 1728 DNA GHGlow gp2 | ecosystem: Host-associated > Mammals > Digestive system > Stomach > Rumen ...
GGTGTAGCCCGTCATGATTGGGATGCCGAGACGGCGCACGCGGTTGGCCTGCACGGGGAAGCCGCCCTCGCGGGGCATGGCCTCGATGATAGCCTTGATGGTGGCGCCAGCCTGCATGCCTTGGTAGGAGGTCAGGTAGCCGATGTTGCCTGCTCCAACCGTCAGGACTTTCTTGCCCAAAAGCGTGTGCTCTTGGTTCATCATCTTTTGGAACACGGCGGCAGTATAGACGCCCGGAACGTCGTCGTTCTCGAAGGTCGGCATGAACGGCACGGCACCCGTGGCCACCACGAGATGTTGTGCGTCGATGTAGCCAATCTCGCCAGTGACGATGTTCTTGATGGCCACGCGACCACCTTCCAGCAAGTCCCAAACGGTGTTGTTGAGCAGGATGCCTTCGTGGTTGTCGCCCGCCAGTGTCTTGGCGATGTCGAAACCACGCATGCCGCCGAATTTTTTCTCCTTCTCGAAGAAGAAGAACTGGTGGGTCTGCATGTTGAACTGTCCGCCGATGCGGGCGTTGTTGTCGATCACGATGTTGCTGATGCCGAAGGCGTTGAGTTGTTCGCGGCAGGCGAGACCTGCGGGACCTGCGCCGATGATGGCCACCTGGGTCTTGTAGATCTTCACCTCGCGCGGAAGCTGTTCCTTAGGCTCGGGAAGGACGTTGGCTTCGTTGTTGATTTGGCGCACTTCCTTCACGCCGTCGACGGGCGTGATGCAGATGCGGCGGATCTTGCCATCGACGAGCATCTCGCAGGCACCGCATTTGCCGATGCCGCAGTTGAGGCTTCGGTTGCGGCCGTCGAGGCTGTGGCTGTGGACGGGGAAACCAGCTTGGTGAAGGGCGGCGGCGATGGTCTTGCCCCGCTGACCTTTGACGGTCTGGCCTTCATATTGGAATTCCACAAGGTCTTCCTGCGGAATGTCCAAGATAGGGTGTTTCTCGATTTTGTACATATAGAATGAGTTTTGAGTTCAAAAAAGCGACCGCAAATTTAGGAAAAAGCAGTTAGCAGTTGTTTTTTTTCGCGAAAAAAAACAACTGCTAACTAAGCACAAACTGCATCGTGCTCCTACTGCCTTGCTTCACCAACACCTTCTTTCCCTTGATGAAGTCGCTTTCCAAACCGTCTTGGTAATGGCGGATGGTGAACAGCTGCAGCCCGTCGTTGTACTTGACACTAAAACCGTCTTTGAGGTTGGCTCTCAATTGCTTCAGCTTCTGTTCGTTGCTGTCGAAACAGAAAGAGAGCATCAAGGCAGAGGTCTGGATCATGTTCGCGTGGATGTTGAGGTCGGCGCAGACTTCGAAGATGGTCTTGAGGTTGCGCTCGTCCATGAACGAGTAGTCGCGGGGCGAGATGGAGACCAGCGTTTGGTTGTCCTTCACGATGTAGGAGGGGATGCTTTCGTCGTTTTTCCTATGGCCGCCGTCGATGAGCGATGGCTCGTGGTCGGGGTGGAGGAAAGACTGCACCTTAAGTGTTATTCCTTTGTTTTGTAGCGGTTTGATGGTCTTGGGGTGGATGATGGTGGCGCCATAGAAGGCCAACTCGATGGCTTCGGAGTAGGGGATATGTGGCAGCTGGACCGTGTCGGCGAAACGCTTCGGGTCGGCGTTGAGCAGGCCGTCCACGTCTTTCCAGATGGTGACCTCCTCGGCATCGAGGCAGTTGGCGAAGATGGCCGCGGTGAAGTCGGAGCCTTCACGCCCGAGGGTGACGCTGTGTTTGCCGTCGGCCGTACCGCCGATGAAGCCCTGTGTTAGGCATACGATACCCCGAATATGCTCATCGTTCAACTTGCTGATTTTGAGTCGCGTCTCGTCCCAATTGGGATTGGCGGCGCGGTAGTGGGTGTCGTCTTCGGCGATGACGTATTTGCGGGCGTCGAGCCATCGTGTGGGTATTTCGCAGTGGCTGAGGTATTCGTGGATGATGCTGGTGGAGATGAGTTCGCCGTAGCACACGGTTTGGTCGTATTGGTAATCGTAGGGTGTGTCGGTCTTTTGCAGTTTCTCCCACAGCTCGATGAAGAGTCCGGCAATGTTTTCCTCGAAGTCGGGGTTGGTCTTTTCGCCGAAGAGGCCTTGGATGATGCCGTCGTGGTAGGCGATGACTTCATGCAGGGCGTCCATGCCGAGTTGTCCGTCGTGTTCGCGGAAGTTGGCCAATGCTTTTTCAAGGGCGTTGGTCGTCTTGCCCATGGCGGAGACCACCAAAAGAATGTCCTCGTCCTTGTGCTGACTGACAATTTGTGCCAAATTTCGCACGGCATCGGCATCCTTCACCGACGCGCCACCGAATTTATAGATTCTTTTGATCATTTTAGTCACCGATTGAAGATGCAAAAGTAAGAAAACTCCGCAATAATTTTATTAAATAGGAGTTATTTACTCCGAAAACCGCTATTTTTGCACGCTTTTTGACGAGATGGTCAAAGTCCCGAAGGGACGACCCGATGTCAACGGGGAATTCATTCCCTGGCCCATACCAAGCAATGAACAACATAAACAACTGACACAATGATAGAAACTGACATTCGTGAACTGAACGAGAAAATCCAACGTGAGAGTCAATTCCTCGACCTCATCAACCTCGAAATGAACAAGGTCATCGTCGGACAGAAACAGATGACCGAACGCCTGCTGATCGGCCTGTTGGCCAACGGCCACATCCTGCTTGAAGGTGTGCCAGGCCTGGCCAAGACCTTGGCCATCAAGTCGATGGCTAGTGCCATCGATGCCGACTTCGCCCGCATCCAATTCACTCCCGACCTGCTGCCTGCCGACCTCATCGGCACGCTGATCTACAGCCAGAAGAAGGAGGAGTTTGTGGTGCGTCGCGGTCCCATCTTCGCCAACTTCGTCCTCGCTGATGAAATCAACCGTTCTCCTGCTAAGGTGCAGAGCGCTTTGCTCGAGGCCATGCAGGAGCATCAGGTGACCATCGGCGACGAGACCTTCAAGCTGCCGGATCCTTTCCTCGTCATGGCTACCCAAAACCCCATCGAGCAGGAAGGTACCTATCCGCTGCCTGAGGCCCAGGTGGACCGTTTCATGCTGAAAGTCATCATCAACTATCCCAAGAAAGAGGAGGAGAAACTGATTCTGCGTCAGAATATTGCGAGTGCCAGCGCGAAGATCAACGCTGTGGTGAAGCCCGACGATATCATCCGCGCCCGCGAGGTGTGCCGCGAGATCTACCTCGACGAGAAGATTGAAAACTACATTACCGACATCGTTTTTGCCTCACGTTATCCCTCCGATTACAAGCTGAAGAAGTTCGCCAATATGATCAGCTACGGCGGTTCGCCACGTGCCACCATCAATCTGGCATTGGCCGCCAAGGCATACGCCTTCATCAAGCACCGTGGCTACGTCATCCCCGAGGACATCCGTGCCGTGGCTCCCGACGTGCTGCGCCACCGTATCGGCCTGACCTATGAGGCGGAGGCTGAAAACATCACCACCGAAGAAATCATCAACGAAATATTGAATACCATCGAAGTCCCGTAATTGGTTGTAGGGCTGTCACACCGTGGCAGCCGTACATTCGATTGATTTATCAATGGTTAACCAATGGAATCAACAGAAATATTCAAGAAAGTCCGTAAGATCGAGATCAAGACGCGAGGCCTCTCGAACCACATCTTCTCGGGGCAGTACCACAGCGCCTTCAAGGGGCGTGGTATGACCTTCAGCGAGGTGCGCGAGTACGAGTATGGCGACGACATCCGCAACATCGACTGGAACGTCACCGCCCGCTTCAACAAGCCTTTCGTCAAGATCTTCGAGGAAGAGCGTGAGATGACGGTGATGCTGCTCATCGACGTGTCGGGTTCCAACGACTTCGGTTCGCAAAGCCAGTCGAAGCGCGACCTGACTGCCGAATTGGCAGCCGTCTTGGCGTTTTCTGCCATTCAGAACAACGACAAGGTAGGCGTGATTTTTTTCAGCAGCAAGATTGAGAAGTTCATCCCGCCGAAGAAAGGTAGCTCGCATATTCTGCGTATCATCCGCGAGATTGTCGATTTCAAGCCGACGGAACGCGGCACCGACATCGGCGAAGGCCTGCGTTTCCTGACCTCAGCCATCAAGCGCCGCACCACGGCCTTCCTCATCTCCGACTTTATGACGGACAAGAGCTTTGAGAAGGAGATGCAGATTGCTGCCAACAAGCACGATCTCGTCGCCTTGCGCATCACCGACCGCCGCGAGATGGACATCCCCAAGGTGGGCCTGGTGAAGTTCCGCGACGCCGAGACGGGCAAGGAACGCTGGGTTGACACGTCAAGCCGTGCTTGGCATGACGCCTACCAGCAGATGATACAGTACAAATCGGCGGAACTGAACCGTGAGTTTACCAAACATGGCATCGACAACTCGCTGATTTATACCGATGAAGACTATGTGAGACCTTTGATGCAACTCTTCAAGAAAAGGGAGGCAAGAAGATGAAGAAATATGTTTTGTTTGTGTTGACCCTTGCGTTTTGGGTTGTAGAGACGCAATGCTTTGCGTCTACACAAATCCAAATAGGGAATACCCCACACCAAAATGTGGAGGTGGAAGGCAAAGTCAACGACACGAAAGTGCAAGTCGGCAAGCCTTTCACGCTCGATTTGAGCCTCAAGGTGCCCTACGGTTGGTTTGTGGAATGGAACGACTTCGCCATCGACACGTTATCGGAGCAAATCGACATTATCAAGCGCAGCGAGGTGGAACGCACCGCTGACGCGGATAGCAATGTCATCGTGAAACAGCAGCTGACTTTGATGACCTTCGACACGGGCGAAATCCAACTGCCCGCTGTCGGCTTGACCTATGCCAGGTCGTTCGACGACCCTAACCGCCAGAAAGCCTATACCGACCCCATTGACCTCTATTCGACTACCATCGCTGTCGACACGACTTTGGCCTACAAGCCTATCGTAGAGCCTCTTGCAGCGCCGATACAGATGAAGGAAGTGTTTCCTTGGGTGCTGGCGGCTTTGTTGCTCGTGTTGGTGGGCATTGGCATCTGGCTGCTCCTCAAACGCCGCAAGACGAGGGTCGACGAGAACGGCAACATCGTCCGTGGTCCCGTCATCCCGCCTTACGACAAGGCAGTTACCGACCTTGAGAACCTGCGACAGCAGAAGCTGTGGCAGTCGGGAAAGGTGAAGGAGTATTACTCCTCGCTTACCGACATCGCACGTGAATACATCGAAGGCCAGTTTGGCGTGAACGCTGTCGAGATGACCACCGACGACATCCTTGAGGAAGTCAAGCCGTTGCATTTCTCGAAGGAAACCTACGATAAGTTGAAGGAGACGATGGAAGTCGCCGACTTGGTGAAGTTTGCCAAATATTCAAGCTCCAATTTGGAGAGCGAGAACGCCATGAACCACATGACGGAGTTCGTCAATGAGAGCTACGAGCAATATCAAAGCACATTGTCATCATCTGCGTCCCCGCAGATGGAATCAATGTCGCCATCTGCGCCCCCGCAGATGAATGATGCCGACAGCGAGACACAGTCAGCGACAATGAAGAAGGAGGTGAAAGATGCTTGATAACATTGAATTTGCGAATCCCAGGTTGCTTTGGCTCTTGCTGTTGGTGCCTGCCTTGATTGTGTGGTACATCTTGCGCCACAAGAAACAGGAAGCGGCATTAACCTTCTCCGACCTGAAAGGCATGGTGAAGCTGCCGAAGACATGGAAAGCATATCTGCGTCACCTGCTTTTCGCCTTGAAGATGGCTGCCTTGGCGTTGCTCATCGTGGCTCTGGCCCGCCCGCAAAGCTCCTCGACCAACTCGACTTCCAACATCGAAGGCATCGACATCGTGATGGCTATGGACGTCTCAGGCTCCATGTTGGCTCGCGACCTCAAGCCCGACCGTCTGACAGCAGCCAAACAGGTGGCCTCCGACTTCGTGAAAGACCGTCCGGGCGACCGTATGGGACTGGTCATCTTCTCAGGCGAGACCTTCACCCAAGTGCCGCTGACCACCGACCATGGCGTGATGCTCAACATGCTGGCTGAAATGAAAAACGGCCTCATCGAAGACGGCACCGCCATTGGCGACGGCTTGGCTACGGCGATCAGCCGACTCAAGGACAGCGAAGCCATCTCGAAGGTGGTCATCCTGCTGACCGATGGTATGAACAACGCCGGGTCCGTCGACCCTTATACCGCTGCCGAGATCGCCAAGCTCTATGGCATCCGTGTCTACACTATCGGCGTGGGTACCTACGGCACGGCACCTTATCCCGTGCAGGATTTCTTTGGCAGGACGGTGATGCAGCAGATGAAGGTCGAAATCGACGAGAAGCTGCTGTCCAACATCGCCAATTCGACGGGAGGAAAGTACTTCCGTGCCAACAACAACCAAAAGCTGGACGAAATCTACCAGGAAATCGACAAGCTGGAACGCTCCAAGATCGAGGTGACCGAGTTCCGCCGCCTCCACGAAGAGTTCTATCCGCTGGTGGCGTGGGCTTTGGCCTTGCTACTCATCGAGTTCCTCCTGCGTAAGACTATTTTCAGAACTATAACTGACTAGTAGATTAGAAATGAAACGTAACATTTTGACACGAGACTTCGAGACACGAGACGCGAGACTATGGTTTGTCCCGTGTCCCGCAGTCCCGTGTCCCGTGTCAATATAATTCTTATGGAAAACGTTTTGCGATTTGAACACCCCGAATACCTCTACTGGTTGATACTCATACCAGTCCTGGTCATCATCTATATTTTGTTCCGCATCGGGCAGAAGCGTCGTTTCGAGCGTTTTGCCCATCTCGAGATGCGCGAGAATCTGGTGCCGATGTTTTCTACCCGTCGCGCCAATTTCAAATTCGTCATCTTCCTTCTCGTCGTTGCCTGCAGCATTTTGGCTTTGGCCAACTTGCAGAGCGGCAGTAAGATGGAGGAGGTGAAGCGCGAAGGCATCGACCTCTATCTGGCCGTCGACGTCTCCAATTCAATGAACGCCGAGGACATCGTACCGAGTCGTATGGAACGCTCGAAGCAGGCTATCAACAAGCTCATTGGCGATATGAAGGGCGACCGCATCGGCGTTATCGTCTTTGCTGACAAGGCCTTTGTGCAGCTGCCCATCACCACCGACTATTCGGCGGCGAGGATGTTCCTCTCGACCATCAACACGAGCCTTGTGGCTTCGCAGGGTACGGCCATCGCCGAGGCCATCAACTTGGCGCTCAAGTCGTTCCCCGATGAGACCCACAGTCGTGCCATCATCATCATCTCCGACGGTGAAGACCACGAGAACGACGCTGCCGTGAAGGCGGCCCAAGAAGCAGCCAAGCAAGGCGTGCACGTCTATACCATCGGTATGGGCCTGCCCGACGGCGCCCCCATCCCGGAATACAACCAATATGGTCATCAGACAGGCTACCGAAAGGATAGAAACGGCAATACCATCATCACCCGTTTGGATGAGCAGATGCTGCAAAGGATTGCGGCGGCAGGCAACGGCATCTATGTCCGCGCTAGCAACTCCAACGTCGGGTTGGAGAAGATTTACGACGACATCAACAAACTCGACAAGACGGAGATTGAAGCCAAGGTCTTCACCGACTACGAAGACCAGTTCCAATGGTTTGTGGCCGCCGCCATCATCCTTGTGCTGATTGAGATACTCATTTCGTCGGGCAAGAAAGCCTGGGAGCGGAAGTTTAACATTTTTGAGAAGAAAGATGAATAAGTTTGTTAAATATTTGGCAATCATTGTTTTTATGTCGTCTGCGCTGACGGTTTCGGCACAAAGCGACGAAAAAGCCATACGCAAAGGCAACCGAAGCTACAAGAGCGGCAACTACGAAGAAGCCATCGTCAATTACCAAAAGGCCTTGATTATCAGGCCGAACAACGCTAAGGCGCAGTTCAATCTGGCGGACGTGTATTATGCCAAGCAGTCGTATGACACAGCTTACAGCGAGTTCCAGAAGGTGGTGGAGATGTCGCCCGATGCCAAGCTGAAATCGGATGCCGTCTACAACATGGGCAACTGCCTCTTGGCGCAGGATAGGTACTATGATGCCTTCAATATATATAAGGTGTCGTTGAAGCTAAATCCCGAAAACGAGAATGCCTTGTATAACCTCGAGTATTGTCGTGCCCATCTCGTCAAGAGCGAGATATGGGTGGCGCAACCCGAACATGGTAGGGTGGAGGCTAGTGAAGAGAAGGCTTTCAATGGACAAAAGGTGACGCTGACGTCGAAGCCCGATGAGGACTATGCCTTGTCGGAATACATTGTGGCGAGGGCCGACAACATGGAGGTGAAGGTCGACGTGAACGGCAGCAGTTTCATCATGCCCAAGTTTGATGTGATGGTCACGGCCGTGTTCAAGCCGTCGCATAAGATTGAAATCGATAAGGACATCAAGAACGGCACGGTGCGCGCCGACCGCCAAAAGGCTGTTGAAGGCCAAAGTGTGAAACTTGAAGCCCAAGGTGAGAATGACTTTGTGCTTGACAAGTTCACAGTCTATCGTACGGGTAACCGCAACGACACGGTGCCGGTCAATAAGGACGCTTTCCAGATGCCCAACTTCGACGTGACGGTGACGGCGACTTTCCGCACCGCCTTGAGAGTCAGTATCGATAGTGTGGCGAACGGCACGATTTCGGTCACTGACAGTTTGGTGAAGCCCGGACAGAATGTGGGCGTCATCGTGAGACCCGACAAGGGCTATCAGCTGGGCGACTTGCGTGTGGTCAGCCAAAAGGATGCCACCGAGTCGGCACCCGTTTCCGACAACAACATGTTCCAGATGCTTGACTCCGACGTGACGGTGAAAGCCGAGTTTGTGGAGGCGACGGATTATTACAAGGTCAATGCCGACACCACGCTGAAAGGCGGCCATGTGTTGCTTGAACAGACCGAAGCCACGCGCCGTGAGACGGTGAAGCTCGACAACGCTCCCGAACCTGGCTACCAGTTCAAGGAGTATGTCATCCATCAGGTGGGCGACACCGCCGTGAAGGTAGAGCCTTTGGGCAACTTCTTCACCATGCCCGACTTCGACGTGGAGGTCTCCGCCATCTTCGAGAAGAGCGAAGGCGAGAACCAAGACCAACAGCAACAACAACAGGATCAGCAACAAGATCAACAAGACCAACAAGAGCAGCAACAAGACCAACAGCAGAACCAAGACCAGCAGCAACAGCAGCAAAACCAACAGCAGCAAAGCCAGCAGATGTCGAAGGAAGACGCCCAGCGCATGCTTGATGCCCTTGAGAACCAGGAAAAGAAGACCATGGAAAAGGTCAATGAACAAAAGGTAAGACAACAACCCAAGAAAAAGAGCGATAAAGATTGGTAATTATGAATAAACGACTCATTTTGTTTTTGATGCTATGCCCGCTGTGGCTGTGGGCGCAGGACGACCCGACCTTGAAGGTCTCGGCTCCCAAGCAAGTCATGGTAGGCGAGCGTTTCCAAGTGGTGTTTGAAGCCAACGCCGAAGGCAAGAGCTTCCAAGCGCCTTCGTTTGGCGACCTCACGGTATTGGGAGGCCCCTTCACCTCAACGAGCACGAGTTTCTCGATGGTCAACGGCTCGATGTCGCACACCGTCAGATGCACCTATACCTTTGCCCTGCAGGCGTATCAGGAAGGTACGGTACATGTGGGCTCGGCCTCGCTGACCGTCAAAGGTAATAAAGTCAGCAGCCAGCCTTTCGACATCAAGGTGGTGCCCGATGATGGCAGCCATGCTGCTCCTTCGGGAAGTGGAACATCGTCAAGCCAGGGCCAATCGCAACAAAACACCAACGACCCACAAGTCAGTGGAAAAGACCTTTTCTTGCGCGTCATCCCCTCCAAGAAATCCGCTTATGTGGGCGAGCAGGTCGTGTTAACTTATAAGCTATATACTAAGGTGCCTGTCAGCTCCTTATCGGTCGACAAGGCTCCTTCCTATGCTGGCTTCTGGACCAAGGACATCTCTGACAATACAGGTGGCACCTTGCGCCAGTCGAGCGAGTATATCAACGGTATAGAATACACTACTGCGGAGATTCAAAAGGTGGTTGTCGTGCCGCAACGTGCTGGCAAACTCACCCTCGATCCGATGACGATAGGATGTGTCGCGCAGATTAGGAAGGAAACTAACCGCCAGCGGAGCATGGACCCGTTTGAGGAATTCTTCAACGACCCGTTCTTCAACCGTAACATCGTCAACGTACAGAAGGAACTCACCTCCCAGCCTTTCACCCTCGATGTGAAGAGCCTCCCCGAAAACGGCAAGCCGGCTTCCTTTGCGGGTGCGGTGGGCAACTATAACTTCAAGTCGGAAATCGACAA
>Ga0247609_10007584_pt1 | contig 10320 bp, 3 predicted proteins | sample 172DNAGHGlowgp2_FD_193487 | JGI IMG/M metagenome (GOLD analysis project Ga0247609, IMG submission 193487) | Sheep rumen microbial communities from Palmerston North, Manawatu-Wanganui, New Zealand - 1728 DNA GHGlow gp2 | ecosystem: Host-associated > Mammals > Digestive system > Stomach > Rumen ...
AAAGCACAAGCTGATAAGAAAAGACGGTCAGGAATCGGTCGTAGAAAACGGATTCTGGCAGGGAACGCTCATCTTTATGGTGATTGGAACTGGTGAAGAGATTGATCCCAACCAGATTGTTGACCACAGGACGGACGTTGTGGAAGAATATAATGAAACATTTGTTGAATCAAGTGAAATAGAATCGTTATGGTAGAATTCAAGTTTTTAGACTACGGAACAGACTTTGGGACGCGTGATATGGGTCAGAAACTGCGCCAGGAGCTATTGGCACTCATAAATGCTGGCGAAAAAGTCATCCTTGACTTCACGGGTGTCAACGTGGTTTCTAACTCGTTTGCTGATGAGTGCATTGCTAAACTGCTCCTTGAGATGCCGCTTGACGAGCTGAAACGCCATACAACCTTTCGTGGACTGAATCCATTGGCCGAACGTAGCGTGCTGGTAGCTCTGCAACGTCGATATAAAGTAATAACCCAGTCTCAAGCGGGGTCAGTTCCCCAGTGATAAATGTGAAAAAATAAAAGCAACATCATAATATATGACACACATTATGAGTACGACATATAGACATACAAAGCAAGTAACAAGGATGATGGCAAGGTGTACCCAAGGTGTACCCAAGGTGTACCCAAGGTGTAGCCAAGCTCTAGGCAGGCTCATGAGTATGCTTAGAGTATGGCTAGAGTATGCCTGGAAGCAGCCTAGAGTATGGCTAGAGTATGCCTACAGTATGCCTACAGTATGCCTCGAAACAAAAAATTTATTCCCATACGGGGAACAAAATATTCCCACCTTGGGAACAAAACATTCCCAGCCTGGGAATAAAACGGGCTTCTTGCGTCCTTTCAGTAGCAAGCGAGCAGAGCTCGAGCGACGGCTCCTCGTGTCCCTGTTCCTCATGCTTGTATTGGGAAGCACAAGTGTGTGGGGACAAGATCTTTCGGGTATCTATTATATAGCTAGTGATATTGATTCATACAATAATGAGAATACCCATTATAGCAGTAGTGGGGACATAGCAAATCATTGTTATCTTGTGCCTGCAGAATATGAATCTGCATCGGAATTAGCCTATTATACAGTTGGAAATGCAGGAAAATCAAAGCCCTATTTAACTACATATCGTACGAATCGTGATAATAATTCTATATGGATACTAAAGAAAAAAGATAATTTCTATCAAATCATTCATGCTTTGACAGGGAAATATGTGGAATACGCAATACCAGATTCAAATAAGCCAACAAGAAGAGTCGTTCACTTGATTCAACAAACAGAATCAGAAGCATCAGGCAATACCAATACTCTATTTTCAATAACAGATGATAATGGAATTCTTATTGTGCCTAATGCCTTGTCTGAAGCGGAAAATAGATATTTGAATGTCTGTACCCATAATTATGAAAAGTATTATGCAGATTCTAATAAGGATAATAGTGGTGGTCTTATCGGTGTATGGAAGGAAACCACTAATCTTTCTCTCTGGCATTTGGAAAATGCAAAACTTAATGCCCCCACTATCAGTGTCGATAAAGATGCTAATACATTCTCTATTGCTGATGCCAATGGATTAGTTGAGGGTTATACTATCCGCTATACAACTGGTGATGGTACGCAAGAAGCTCCGACGGCTACAACAGGTGAAGAATATAGCACCCCTATTATTATTACAGAATCCATGACAGTCAAGGCGGTGGTGGTGCGTTATGGATTGGTATTGACGGAAGTTGCAACCAAGGTGTTAACTCCTTCCACTCAATGTGAAATTCCAATTCTTACTTATAATCACACAGGCAAGACGGTCACTATTACAAATAGTTGGCCCACCGATGCAACAATCTACTATTCGCTGAATGAGAATGATACACCAAACCAAGAATATACAACTGCTATAACGATTCCTGATGATTGCAACATTGTGAGGGCTATTGCAACAAAGGAGGGGAAAGACAACTCTCCTGTTGCCTCTATCACCAGGGTTGCCGCACCAACATTCGGCTTTGATGATATTGCACAAGGTTTTACAATCACTTGTGCCACAGAGGGAGCGACCATCCATTACACAACAGACGGAACGGAGCCGACAACCAGTTCTACGGAATACAGTGGCGCCGTTACTATCACCAGCGAAACGACAGTGAAAGCGATTGCCGTAAAGGATGGTTTTATTTATTCAAGAGTAGTAGAGAATACTTATTCTAAGACAGTAACACCGACCATCACATTCGACCAATATACCAATACCTTTACGCTGGCGAGTACAACCGAAGGAGCAACCATCCATTATACAACCGACGGGACTGCCCCGACCACCACTTCTCCGACATACAGCGATGTCGTCAGTCTGACTGCTGCCGCCACTATCAAGGCCATGGCGATTAAGATTGGAGTGGTCAATTCTGAGATTTCGGAGAAGGTGATAGGCAAATCAAATACTCCAGTCATCAGCTATTCGGGCGATGATGAGATAACAATTATTTCAGACCCTACTGATGCTGAAGTATATTACACCACTAATAATGCTGCTCCGACAAAGACGAGTGGCACTAAGTATGAGAATCCTATTAGTTTGATTTCAACAGAAGATATCGTGCAGGCCATTGTCTTTGAAGCAGACAAGGTTTCCTCGGATGTCGCTACTCTGACAGTCCATGTCCACATGGGCAGCAGCAATCCTTATCTGATTCAGAGTCAGAACAACGGGTGGACGACTGGCGACCATCAAGGTTTCCATTATTATATGATCCCAGGAGATCCTGATACCGACTCCAATACAACGATTAACACCACGAGTCTGCTGCGTTCCACGATGGTGTGGTATTTCAAATATGCAGGGAACGACGGCACATACGACTATTACTATATCGTCAACAAGAACAGCGAAGGTGACAAGCGCCTGCGATACAATACCAATATTTACTTGGAAGAATACGCATCAGCTAATGACGACAGTTTCAAGTTCAGAATCTTAGAATACAATACTACAGGTAGCTATAACATTATCCCAAAAGGACTGACATCAGGTAGCATGTATGTTCATAAGGGTAATAATAACAACAATGCGGCATCCGTTACTTTGAACAATAGTAGAACATCAGGTAATTCGCTTTGGAAATTCGTAAAGGAGGCAGACATCAATAAGACGGCACCGTTTGAGGTATCCACTGATGAGACCGTCCATTACTACAAAATTCAGAATTACAGTGCGAATACGTTCTTTATTGTACCTCCAGGCAGCCAGTCAGTCAAAGCTACCACATCTAGTACCGAGGCTGACGAGATGAACTGGTACTTCAAGGTGGCTGGCACGACTGATAACGACTGGCTGACATATTACCACATTATCAACGGTGTAACAGGCGAATACCTCTATTATACAGGTGGTACTGCCAGTGCTACCAATACTGCCAGTTTTGAGATGAGACGTGATTACGACTCTAACAACGCAGAACGGTATCAGTTTGCATGGGCCAGATCGACTACGGCCGACGTTTATTTCATTGTTCCTGCTATGCTGAAGGACGAGGCTCTGAACACCATCAGCAGCATTTATAGATATAATAATAATACGCTTGCTACGAATAAGGATAGAAATGTAGGAGCCCTGACCTGGAAATTTGTGACATCGTCTATGACGCTTGCTACTCCTGCTATCATATACGATGCCGCGACCAATAAGGCGGAGATTACTTGTACCACCCCTGGCACCACTGTCTATTATACTACAGACGGCACCGATCCCACAACCTCCGCTACGAAGTATGAGTACACAGAGAAATTTGGATTAGACGAAGGTGTCAACATGATTGAGGCTATAGCAATTAAAGATACTGAAATATCTAACGTCGCCACCAAGAAGATTCCTGTTCAGACAACAACAAGCAACGTGAACCGCCCCTATCTGATTCGGAACAATGGTAATGCATGGACTGAGAGTAATCCTTTCTTTTATATGATTCCTGACACCTATAATAACAATGCCAACACATCGAGCTTGCCCCGGGCCACGATGGAATGGTATTTTCTGGATGCGGGACTAGACGGTAATGGCAACCAGTGTTTCTACATAAAAAATGCCGTAGCGAAATCTACTAATGAAAAGGATCTCTACTTGCATCGTAATAGTGGCACCATATCCATTAAAGAGATTGATGAGACAGACGACGGTTTTAAGTTCTATCTGATAGAACGGACATCAGGTTATAGCATAGTTGCTTATGGCACGACTACTGTTTATTTGAACAAGAATAGCGGGAATAACCAAACGGGTGCTCTCAATACCAGTAACTCAACGACTGCTGATGCCTCATTATGGAATTTTGTGTTGAAGAAGGACTTTGATAAGACTTCTCCTATTGAGGAATCATCAAGTACCAGTGCTCATTACTACAAGATACGTAGCAATCGCACTGACGGCAACGAATTCTACATCATCTCTCCTGAGACAGGCACAACCTATCCTACCGTTTCATCGACAGCGGACGAAGTCAAGAAGTCATGGTATTTTAAAAATGCAGGAACTGACGGTTGGGCTACTTTTTACAATATTGTCTGCGCCGAGACGGGAGAATACCTATACTGCACAGCCACACAGGCAAATACATACAATGTGAATGTGCGTCCATTTGAATTGAGTTCAGTCGATGATGAAAGAAGCCAATTTATCCTTGTCAAGTCAACATTTGAAGGCTCTTACTTTATTGTCCCCAGGATATACAAGGACACACAGTTAAATAACGTCTGCAGTATCTTAAACAGGGATGACACTTATATGAGAACGGATGTCAATAGAAACTCAAGGGCAAACACCTGGATATTTGAAAGTGCTGATATGTTTTGCAAGGAGCCTGTATTTGATCTGGATGGAGATGGAAATGTTACGATTTCATGTCTCACTCCTGCCTCTGAAATAACATTTACTGCTGATGGTAGTGATCCTCAAGAATCAACAACAACTACAACATATAGTAATCAAAGTTGGTCTAAGGAAACTCGGATTTGCGTAAAAGCCTTTGCAAAACTGAAAGACACTCCTTCCGTGAAGTCTGAGGTGGTCACCCTGCTCAACTGCCCAGACATTGATTTGGATGTATACAATTATGTTTACAACAAGACGGCAAAAGAGCCTGCTGTCACGAAGGTCTATATTGGCGACGTGGTGGCTACGGCAGGAACATACTCAGCCCCAGTATATACCAATAATACCAATGCGGGTACGGAGATAGTCAAGCCTACCGTCACGATAACTGACGCTGTAGCAGACGACAGACTGGTGATTGCCAACGCAAAGAAGGAATTCGTCATACGACCTCTTGAGGTGACACTCAACTGGGCTAACACAACCCTTACTTACAACCGTTCTGCTCAGACACCAACGGCCACGGTCACCAATTGCATTGAAGGCGACGAATGTAATGTGACCGTTGCTGTTGAAGGAGAGACTTCACATACCGATGTGGGTGATTATACAGCTATTGCACAGTCGCTCGATAATACGAACTATGCATTGCCTACGGAGAACACGATGGCGTTCTCCATTATCCGCAAGAGCATTGGTGATGGTACTTCGCTGGCAGCAGGATTTAGTGTCACCATGGGCGATGGAGACAATCCTACCTTTACGGTGAAGGATGGAACTGAGGAACTGATAGAAGATACGGAATACGAGGTGTCTGATCCGGTAGAAGAGGAGGGAAACCAAGTGTGGACTGTTACAGGCATTAACAACTATACGGGTGCAGCTAAGGTTATGCGCATCAGTTTGTCACTCTCTAAGACAGGAGCGACCTCAACCGCTACGGCGTCAAATGTGGAGGAGGTGACGCCCTACCGGTCGTCAGTAGACTTAGTAACTACCGGCTTAGACCCGTATAAAGTGACGTATGTCAATATGACGAATCATACGATAACCATTCAAAAGCTGAACTATGTGCCAAAGGACGTGCCAGTATTGCTCTTGACTGATATTGCTGAATTCAACGAGGAGCAGACATATAGTTATGCGCTAACGCCAGTAAATGTTGCGGCGGCTGATGTTGCCGACACGAGTGATAACCTGTTGAAACAGGTGATGAGTGAAGCAGGCCAGGTAGTAGGATTCGGACAGGTGTATATGTATTACAAAGGTAAGTTTGTGATAACTACTGACGGAACGATGGAAAAGGGTAAGTTTTATGTGGATAATCCCAATTTCCAAGGTGGCGGAATTTCTAATGCTCCTTTGCATATCGTGTTTGATGACACTACCGATGTAGGAGAAGTAAAATGGATGATGGATGATGGAAAAGATGATAAGTGGTATTCTCTTGATGGTCGCTGCCTGAATGGCAAGCCGACTAAGAAGGGCTTATACTTGAAGGATGGCAAGAAAATTGTTGTTAAATAAGAGTAATTAAGTAAGAAGCATTCAAGCAGATATGATACAGAAGATGAATATTGGAAGGATTTATCGAGTTATTTTTATTTTGACTGTCCTCTCTTTGTGGACAGCAGGTAAGGTACGGGCTGTAGAGCAACCTGACCCAGTAAACGGCGTTATGTTTTATGTAGACAAGATTCCAAGTAATGGAGGTACTGTTAGCGTAGAAAGTGTAAGTGACGTAAGTGATGGAAAGCGTACGGTGACGTTGAAAGTTGTTCCCGATACAGATAATGGCTATTCTATCTCAGCAAGTCTCATTTCAGCTGAGCCGATAATTGTTCTGTCATCATCATCGTCATCACCAGCGCCCCGTAAAGCCCCTGGCATGATGGAGCCGTTAGAAGTTTCACACGTAAGCGGCAATCTGTATTCTTTTGATTTGCCTTCGCAATATACAGCAGTTTTTGTAACGGTCAGGTTTCAGGGCGGAAATGCAACAGGTATCACGTCATTAGATGAAATAACAGACCCGAATGGTAATTATCAGTTATTAGCTGATGTTGATGCATCAGGTTTTACGGGCATTGCTACTTTTTCTGGTACCCTGGACGGAAATTTCCATAAAATTAGCAATCTGTCAGTTCCGCTGTTTACGACCATTGATGGTGGTATAGTGAAGAACGTGATGATTGATGGAGTTAATATATCAACAGGCACTAATGTTGGTGCTATTGCCAATGTTGTAGAGGGAACCTCAACGAATATTGCGAGTATCTATAACTGTGGAATTTTGTCTGGTAGTGTTGGCGGAAGTGGTTGTGTAGGTGGAATAGTCGGCTTGCTTGGTAATACCACTGACGACAGCAAGTGTTATGCACGCGTCATCAACTGTTTCAGCTATGCCAACATCACTGGTGGCTCGGATGTTGGTGGCATTGTGGGGTATAATACTGTGGCATCCACCAGCAGTAATTTGAAGACGATGGTGATGAACTGTATGTTCTATGGTGATATCACCGGTGGTTCTAAGGTCTCGCCTGTTTATGGCGGTAAGAGAATTAGCAACTTGAACAGCGGTGGCCTTAACAATTTTAATTATTATGCTTACAGCCAACTAACGACTAAAAGTATAAACGAATACAACTGTGCTTTAGCTATAGAAGAAAAGTATTTAGACCGCATAGAGTTTTTCCGTCTTTTGCTTAATAGCAACAGGAAACTGGCCGCATACTATGCCACGGGTTCTAAAGATGATGCAGGCCAGATGGCCAAGTGGGTATTAGAGACAGCTGATAGGCAAAACTCTGATCCGATGCCCTATCCCGTTTTGAAAGAGCAGGGAAAATATCCTTCAATCATTAATATTGATGCTGAACACGCTACAACTACAACAGATCGTAACAAGGGCGGTTTTTTGGGAGAATTAAGTGTTACTATTCAACAAGGTTCTGGTGCACCAGAGGGTGCAACTATAACGACACCTTCTTTGACACTGAACCGTACAGACAAGGACTTTGACCGTTATAATTTCAATTATGACAAAGTACAGTTGCCGTATTATAATGATGTAGGTACGAAGAATTACACAGGGAACAAAGTGGTAACAGGCTGGAAGATAACAGCCATCGATGCTATAACCGGTGACCCGTATACCTCTTCAAACTATCCGACAAGCGGTGTTAAGGATTACCCAGACCACAACTATGCAGACCGGAACAGTTCGAATAAAGACAAATTTATCGTCAGTGGTCGCGTGTTCTCACAGGGTGCTTACTTTAATGTTCCATACGGTGTGTCTTCTATTACCATTGAACCTTATTGGGGAAATGCAGCATACGTGGCAGATGAATATCTGGATGTGGTTTGTAAATTGGCACAGACACAAAGGACAGAAAAGAAAGACAGGAATGATTATCTTGCTGAGAATGTTACTCAGTTAGGTCAGCAATTTCCTACTGGTAAAATAACTATTGACGGCAGTGAGCAGACAGTTTACACTTCTATTTCTGCAGCTCTTGGTGATAGTCATCTTACTGGTTCAACAGTCTATGATAATGCTGTTGTGCTGGTAGGTAATCTGCATCAGATAGGCGTTCCCTCAAATGGAGATAAGGAATTTACCATGATGTCAGTAGATTTGGACGAAGATAACGAACCGGATTATAGTCTTATATATTGTGACAACAACCGTTGTGCAGTGTCTCCCATTCGATTTGATTTTCTAAACATTCCTGGCATGTCACAGGCTCAGAAACCTTATGACAATACAACAGCTCTTCTCAATGCGGCTATTTTCAAAACCAAAGGATGGTTTGAGGTTACCAACACCGCTTTGATTTACTTTACTCAATATGAATATGAAAATTTGGATGGTGTTACTAAGAAAGATGCTCCCCTCATCTTCCTTGGTGGGTATATTGACCAGTTCGTGTCTACGCAAAAAAATTCCGTTACAGGAAAAACGATTTATATCCATGTAGGTGACAATGTATTGATTAACTCGTTTGGATTGGGTACCCATAGTGATGGTAGTAAAGCAACACCTCATGTCCCTGTGTCAGTAACAGGCGGTGACTTCAAGGAGTTCTATCTCACCGGTACTTATAACCAGAATGCGGACATTAAAGATGACAATGCCGAATGCTATATCAGTGGCGGTCGCTTTGGCGAATTGGCAGGGGCTGCACAAGAGCAGATTGGCAATACGAACAGTGCAAGCAATGGTAATGTGCGTTGGCAAATTTATGATGCGGACATCACGGAATTCTTTGGTGGTGGCGTTAACGACGCCAAACCTGTTCAGGGAAACATCACCACGGAGATTTTTAATAGCCATGTTGGTACGTTCTGCGGAGGTCCGAAGTTTGGCAACATGGCTTCTGGCAAGACGGTGACCACTACGGCAGAAGGATGCACCTTTACCAAATTCTTTGGTGCAGGATATGGAGGTAACTCTTTTAGCAGAAAGAAGTATTTTGATAATACAGGAGCTAATTGGACTAGTCTTCAAGGTTATTATACCACTGATAAAGGCCATTATTTCGATGGTAACACGACCAACTGCAAAGGCGGTGGTGGTAATGACGCTCAATATGGTAAGAAAGGTCCTGGTGTAGCCACCGATTTCGATTACGAATATTTTGTATGGACACATGGTGCAGTAGGTGGTCGATTCTTTGTCAAATTCGCTTCTTTTTCACTGGCACAATGCAACAATGTCACTTCTACGCTGACAGGTTGTACTATTGATGAGAATTTCTATGGTGGAGGTAGCCGTGGTAAGGTGACGGGCACTGTCACATCCGTTCTTGATGGTTGTACGGTGAAAGGTAATGTATTTGGTGCAGGTTATTCAGGTACACCAGAACCTGTTCCTGTGAGAACGGGCGGTTTTACAACGAATCCATCGTTCGACGGCAATTCAGGAATGTTTAAAGCTGGCGTTTTTTCATCAACTACAGATTATGATTGGAAACATAATGGTGACTATCCTGCTAATGGTACTGTAGGCTTTATGAAAGATGATGGTACTTTTGATATCACAGGAGATAATGTAGTTACCAAAGTGGATATCACTAGTGAAAACCTTGGCTCTGTAGACGGAGACGTCAATCTCACCATCAAGGGTGGAAGTAAGGTTGGTACTGCTAATAATGGCAGTGTCTATGGTGGTGGTGATGCAAGTTATGTCAAGGGTGCAGACCACAAAATTACCGTCATATTACAGGATGAAGGAACTGTAGTTCACGGTAACGTCTATGGCGGTGGTAACAACGGACTTGTTGAAGGCAGCACGGAAGTGAATATCAAGAAAGAATAAGGCCTGAGGTGTAAGAACGAAACGGATATGGGAAAAGAAGGAACTGACATATTGTACTTTGTTTCTTTCTGCTTAGAGCAGTATAAGATGCAGAAGGGACTGTCGGGTAGTGAAACGTTAAAACTGTTCGATAAGA
>Ga0247609_10007585_pt1 | contig 10319 bp, 9 predicted proteins | sample 172DNAGHGlowgp2_FD_193487 | JGI IMG/M metagenome (GOLD analysis project Ga0247609, IMG submission 193487) | Sheep rumen microbial communities from Palmerston North, Manawatu-Wanganui, New Zealand - 1728 DNA GHGlow gp2 | ecosystem: Host-associated > Mammals > Digestive system > Stomach > Rumen ...
TGTCTACAGTCTGATCCCTCCAAAGTTGGGGGGATTTTTCTTTTTATTCATGCCGAGAGAATTTGTCGCGAAAAAATTTCTTGTCGAAATAAAAAGTTATCAGCGCGAAAAACGCCACGCCACCCAGCATAAACAAGATAAAAATTGGTAAAGGAAAATTGGTTGCGGGCGTCGCGAAGATATGTTTCATTGCGAGCCGTGAAAAAAATCGATTGAGGAAAAGCCCTGCCACGCCGATTAACGACAGGAGAACCGCCGCCGCCTTGAAAAATATTTTTCGCCGCTGATAAAATTCTTCCAGCCCGAACAAATTTAAAATCCTCTGCCGAAATTCGCGCAAGTGCAAGCCAAGATGCATTCCGATTAAAATCATCATGACGTAAGGCGCGGAGACGTGCAGACTGCGAATCGTCATATTGCGGCGCAGTGCCCAGCTTGCGAAGTCGGGAAAAAGATAGTTCGACATGCAAACGCCTGTTGCGAAAATTAAAATCGTCGCCAATGCTAGCGCGATATTTATTTCTATGGAGAAAAATTTTCGCGGGGTAACGTTTTTTGTAAGCGCGGCAATTCGCCTAAAGTTTATCGCCACATGAAAAATTATTACGGCTACCATTGCCACGCCTAAAATTTCGTGAAGAATTTTCGGTAAGAAAAAGAAACTCAGCTCCGCCACGAACAGCGCGATTAAAATTAGGTCGATTAAAAAATTTTTCATCAGTCTAAGATTTTATCCAATCCTATAGTCAAACCGCGCAGGTTGCGAACTTTTTTGCAAGCCAACACGACGCCCGGCATAAAAGAATCTCTTCCCGTCGAATCGTGGCGAATCGTCAGCGTTTGCCCCAGCCCGCCAAAAATAACTTCTTGATGAGCAACATAACCAGGCAAGCGCACGCTGTGAATCCTTATCCCGTCAACCTCCGCGCCGCGAACATGCTCAAGGCGTTCGACTTCTTCGGGGTGTCCTTGTTTATGCGGCGGTCGCACTTCCGAAATCATTTTTGCAGTTAATTCTGCCGTGCCGGAAGGCGCGTCTAACTTTTTATCGTGGTGCAGTTCGATAATCTCAACTTCGGGCATGTACTTTGCAATTTTCTGCGCAGTCAACATCATGAGCACTGCGCCAAGCGCGAAATTCGGCGCGATAAATGCGGGCGTCTGAAATTTTTCTGCCGCCTCGCGGATTTTTTCCTTAGCCGCGTCGCTTAAGCCCGTCGTACCCACGACCGGCGAAACTTTATTTTCCAGCGCGGTCATTACATTTTGAAAAACGACATTCGGGCGCGTGAAGTCAACCATAACATCGGGCGCGAATTTTTTTAACGCGGCGTCAAGGTCAATTTCTACCTTCATGCCGTCAACTTCGCCCGCGATAATATCAACCGCGCCGATCAATTCCAATTCCGAATCAGCTTTGACTGCCGCAACGACCGTGCGCCCCATTCTACCGAGCGCACCATTTACCAAAACTTTTATCATTTCAAAACCTCCTACATTTTAATCAATCTTCCGCCGTTTAGCAGGTACAAATATTTTTCCGCAACATTTATTTTTAGCAACGCTTCGACCGCCGCCGCGTAAAGTTCAATTTGAATTCTGTAGCGTTCGCCGATATTTTCCGAATCGCGATCGGTTTTGTAGTCAAGCAAAATCCAATTCCCTGCCGCGTCTTTGAACAGCAAGTCGATTATCCCCTGAATAAAAATTTTCTCGTTGACGTTGAAAAATTTCTGCGCATCAATCAGTTGGCTAAACGGCAATTCGCGATAATATTCCTGCGAATTGACGAGCCGCCGCCCCAGTTCACTTGAGAAAAATTTTTCGATACGCTCCGCCTTAATCAATTTGACGTGCTCCGCCGAAATAATTTCACGACGCGCTAGCTCTTCAATCTGGCTAAAAATTCCGCTTGCTGATAAATCGCCGCTCAAGTTCAAACTTTGCATAACTTTATGCATGAGCGAACCGAATTCCGCGCCGGAAAGTTTTTTAGCTTGCATAAAATCCGGACGCCGATAAATAAATTTCTTAGCTGTAAAGTCGACGAGTTGCGGCATTTCTTCTTCTGCGCGGCGTTTTAATTCAGTGACGGAAAGTTTCGCGGGGATTTTGGCAAGCGGCGACGGCGGAAGTTTTTCGGGAGCTTGCAAAAATTTTTCCTTAGCCGCCTCAAGCGACCGCTCTTTTATCTCCAAAACTTTATCCAGCGTCACAAGTTCGGATTTTATGACGGGTGACAGCGCGTCTTTTATCGGCAACAACCAATCCATGAATTTTATCGCCGATAATATTTCGTAATCGCTCGGTGCGTCGACAGGTTTTAATTTTTCCAGCGAGGTTTTGCTTGTCGTTCCGACCAAAAATAATTTTTCCTTAGCCCGCGTCAATGCCACGTATAAAATCCTAAGCTCTTCGGCAAGCGATTCGACTTCGATTTTTCGGGCGACCGCTTGCGTTGCCAACGTCTTTATTTTGAGTTGCGAACCTTGCGGCGTTCTGTGTGCGCCAATGCCAAATTTTTTATGCAGAAAAATTCTTTTGCGCGTGTAATCGTCAGCGTTGAACTTCTTGCCAATGCCCGCCACGAACACGACGGGATATTCTAAACCTTTGCTCCTGTGAATTGTTATGACGCGCACGACGTTTTCATTTTCGCCTAAAGTCTTCGCGGTCGGCAAATCCTTCGACAAGTCGCGAATTTTTTTTATAAACTCATTGAAGCGCGATAAGCCCCGCGCATTTGTCGATTCAAAAGCGGCGGCGCGGTCAATTAAAATGCGCAGATTGGCTTGCCGCACGTCGCCGCGCAGGTCTTTAGCCAAAGCGTCATAATAGCCCGTCTCACGATAAAGCATACTCAACAGTTCGGAAACGCTCATTTGACGCGCTGCCTCGCGCCAAGTGTTTATCTTCGACAGAAAATCTTTACACTTATCAGAGCCGGAACTCACTGCCGAAAAAAAATCTGCGTCGGGATTTGCAATTTTAATTTCGGCTAGCTCCTCCGTAGAAAAATTTCCAATCGGGCTGAGCATGACGGCGGCAAGCGGAATATCCTGCCGCACGTTATCCAAAATCTGCAAAAGACTTATGACAACTTGAATTTCCGTTGCTTGAAAATAATTTTCCTCGTCTGGAACGTAAGCCCGCACGCCGTATTTTTTTAGCGTGTCCAAAATTTCAAAGGCGGTCGTTTTCGGCGAGCGGTGCAAAATCACAATATCCCTAAGCTCAACGGGACGATAAATTTCGCCGTCGCGCACAAGCTTTTTAGAATCAATCAGCTCGTGAATTTTGCCTGCGATAAAACGCATTTCAATTTCAATATCCTTGCTGTCGTCGCCGCCGTCCTTTTCCTTTTTGATGTAAAAAAATTCGGGACGTTCGTCAAAATAATTTTCGCCCGTCTCGTAGCTAGCACCGAATTGCAGTTGCGCCGCCGCATCATAATCAATTTCCATTGCTTGACGATTCATTAGCCGCTTAAAAAGTTCGTTGACCGCGCAAATAATTTTTTCCCGACTGCGAAAATTTTTGGAAAGATTTATACAGCGATAAGAATTCATTTTATCTTTAAAGTTGGCGGAATCGACAAGGCGGAAACGATAAATCGACTGCTTAACGTCGCCGACAAAAAACAGATTGTCGCCACGAGAAATCTTTTGAACAATCGCCTCTTGCACGCCGTTTGTATCCTGGTATTCGTCAACCATGATGAATTTAAATTTTTCGCGATAAGCGGCGGCGACTTCGGGCGCGGTGTCAAAAATTTTCAGCGTGAAATGCTCCATGTCCGTAAAGTCAATTATGCCGCGTTCGCGCTTGGCTTCGGCGAATTTTTGCGCAAAATCCTTCGTCACGCGCACAAGCTCCTTTACCGGCTCAAAAAGTTCGCGCACATGCAAAATCATTTCGTCATCTGTCGCAAGAAAATATTTTTCGCGCAGTTTAAGAATTTTATCTTTGTAAGCCTCGCGCAAGCTTTGAATTTTATTCTTGATAATTTCCTTGTCGCCGGTAAATTTTCCGCCGCCGAAACTGCAAAACTTAATCGCCCAAATTTTATCGTAAGTTGCGTTCCAATCGTCGCGGGAAATTTTTAAATCGTTAAGCTGATTAAAATCGTCGCAGATAACTTTGACTTTGATATTATTTTCTTCAGCAAGCCGCCGCGCCTCGTCGCATTCGGCAAAAATTTTATCAAAAGTCTCTTTGATATGCGGCGCGATAATTTCACTGAACCACGAAATTTTTTCAAGGCGAATATCTTCGGGCAAATCGTAAGGCGCGGCAAGAGAATCAAGCCACTTTTCCGGATAAGGCAAGCTTAAAGAAAAATTGTGCAGGTATAAAATCATTTCGTGAAGTTTATCGTCGCCGTGAACCGTGCCGCCGAAAGTGTCCGTAAAATTTTTAAACGTCGCGTCGCCGTCCTCGTAATTTTTCTCAAAAAGTTCCTCAAGTACTTCCTTTTTTAAAATATCAAGCTCGTTGGTGTCGGCTGTACGGAATTTCGGGTCGAGGTCGATACGTGAAAAATTTCTGCGCAGTATTGATTGGCAAAACGAATCGAACGTTGAAATTTGCGCACCGCTCAAAAGAATCATTTGCTTTTCTAAGTACGATTGATTTTCTGTGTCTAATTCCTCTTGCAGACGTTCAGACAATCGCGCTTGAATTCGTGAGCGCATTTCCTGCGCGGCGGCGTTGGTGAAAGTCATAATTAAAAGTTCGTCGACTTCGCAGAATTTTTCTTCAATCAATCTTACGACGCGTTCGGTTAATGTAAAAGTTTTTCCCGCGCCCGCCGCCGCCGCTATCAAAAAATTTTCGCCGCGAGCTTCAACCGCCGCTTGCTGTTCCTTAGTCAGTTCCATGATTAAAATTTTAATTCGCCGCGTTCCAAACGTTCGCGAAGTGTTGGAGCTTTAGCGTCCTTATCGGCTAAAATTGTCGGCGGAAAATTCCACGCAATATTTATTTCGGGGTCGTTCCAAATAATATTTCCGTCACAAGCCGGCGCGTAAAAATTATCTGCTTTGTATTGAATCTCAACATCATCGGTTAGCGTCAAAAAAGCATGAGCAAAGCCGCGAGGAATCAACAACTGCTTTTTATTTTCTGCGGTGAGTTCGACGGCAATCCACTTTGTAAAAGTTGGCGAGCCTTCGCGAATGTCAACAGCCACGTCAAGAAGTCTGCCGCGTGTGCAACGAACTAACTTTGCTTGAGCAAAAGGAGCCGTTTGATAATGCAAGCCGCGTAGCGTTCCTTTGTGCGCAGAATAAGATTGATTGTCTTGCACGAAATTAAAATTAAGCCCCGCCGCCTCGAACTTTCGCGCCGACCACGTTTCCATAAACCAGCCGCGAGCGTCGCCAAAAACTTTTGGCTCCAGAATCAAAACGCCTTCCAAATCTGTTTTAGTCACTTGCATAAAATTTTCCCTCCAAAATTTAGTAATTTGCAGTTTATATGTTTTAGTGTTGACCGTCAAGCAATAACGGGTTATATTCTATTGCAAAACTTTTTCGGAGGCGATGACATGAAATTTTTTATAACGGGCAACAGCTCAATCAAGGACGGAATAGATTTAATTTTTGTTACGCCTTTTGAGTCTCAAAGCGGAAATTTTTCAAGCAGAGGGCAGACGCTAAAGCAAAGTCTTTTTATTGCGGAAAACATTTTTAATCTCGTAGGCAAGGACAAAATAAATTTCGTTTTAATCGGGCTAACTGCCGACGCTTTATTTCTTGACGAGAACGAAACTTTGACGGAAAAATTTTTTGAGGAAAATTTTCAAGCGTTGGAAAGTTATATCAAACTCTGCCTTGCCAACAATGCAAAGCCTGTAGCAACAATTTTTCCGCTTGCTCCGTCCGTCCGTGAACATTACAAAAAAATTTTTTTGAAGCCGTTTCTTGATATTCTTGCCGAGTTTAAAAGTCTTTACGATTTTAAAGTTATAAATCTCTTCGACTTGCAAACGTCCGAAAATCTTTTCTCTGATGAAAAGCATTTAGTAAAAGACGGCGCGATTATGATGAGCACGGCTTTAACGTGGAAACTTTTTACAGATAAAATTATTTCCTTTGAAGATTTTTCCAAAATGCATTACGAATATTTTAACCTGCTGTCTTATATCACGAACAAAAATATTTTTAATAACTTGCTGGCGAAAATTTATTTTTACAGCGTGCAAAAACTTCGCCGCAAAAATAAAATCAAAATCGCCTTTGTAACCGACCACGCTGCTGTTTGGTGTGGCGACAATCTTTATAATTTGTTCGCACAAAATCCACGCTATGAGACGACGGTTTTTTTATGTCGCGGCTACGAATCAACGTTAAGCGATATTCAGCACGACTTTGACCAATTCAAAGCTACCGGAATAAATGTAAAGGGCATTTTCAATTTAGAAGAGGAAACCCCGCCGCAAGATATAATTATTTTTCTGCGACCGTTTGACATGAATTTTTCTAGGAATTTTAAACTGCAGAACCTGACTCCGCAAACTTTATGCATTTACATTCCTTACGGTATATCGGTTGTACCGTCTTTTACTGGTCTATACGATAATTTGATTCTTAGACTTGCTTTTAAATGTTTTTTTGAGACGGAAGGCTCGCGGAAATTTTTCAATGAAAAGTGCAACGTAGGTATGCCGCGCGGCGTGGTTAGCGGTGCGCCAAAAATGGATTTATTTTTTGAACCCTCCCGAAAATTTTCCTTTGCTTGGAAGATGACGCGCCCCGACGCGAAAAAAATTATTTGGGCTCCGCACCATTCTTTTGACAAGCGGGATATTCGTTCAATGAAAGGAACTTTTCCTTACAATTATCAATTCATGTACGAATTCGCCAAAAATCACCCTGAAACGTCTTGGGTAGTCAAGCCACACCCGCGCTTGATGGTTGCGGCTATTTTTGAAAAACTTTTTCCTTCCGTCGCGGCTTACGAAGAATATCTGCAAAAATGGAACGATTTGCCAAATGCGCAGGTTTACACGGGCGGCTATTATCAAGATATTTTTGCCACCTCTGACGGCTTGATTCATGATAGTTGCTCCTTTATCGCAGAATATCAATATACGCATAAGCCGATGATTTATTTGCTCAATCACGATAAAGAAGAATTTATTGAGACGGGCAAAAGGCTTTTGAAAGTTTCCTATCTTGTTGACGGGAGAAACCTTGAGCAAATTGCCGACGCCATGCAAAAAATTTTTATCGAGGGCAATGACCCCTTGTTTAACGAGCGGCTTAAAGTCTTTGACGAAATTTTAAATTATCCAAAGCATAACGGCATGACGGCGAGCGAATTTATTTTTAAGAATGTAACAAAAGAATTGGAGGAATAATTTATGGAAAAGACATTAGTTCTTATCAAGCCCGACGCTTTCGGGAAAAATCACGCGGGAGATATTTTGAAGATTTACGAGGACGCGGGTTTTAAAATTATCGCGGCAAAAGTCATGAAGATGACGGAAGAACTTGCCGCGAAACATTACGTCGAACACATTGGACGCCCTTATTATCCTGCGCTGGTTGAATTTATGACGAGTGCGCCGATTATGGCGTTGGTACTTGGCGGCGACGGCGTGATTAAAAAAGTCCGTGAACTCAACGGCGCGACCAATCCGGCGGAGGCGGCGCAAGGTACCGTTCGCAAGCTTTACGCTGAAGACAAAACTAAAAACGCCGTTCACGCTTCCGATAGCGAGGCAAGCGCGGCGCGGGAAATTCCGATTTTCTTTAGCGCGGCTGAAATGTTTGATTAAGAGGTTTTGCAAATGCTCAATTACCGGAACGAACTTGATAAAATGCCGTCATATGACGGAGTGGAAAAAAATTATCGGATAAAAGTCAACGCGAATGAGTCAACGCTAAACTTGCCGCCGCTCGTCGAAGAGCGCGTTATAAATCGTCTGGCAATGCTTGCGTTCAATCGCTACCCTAACGAAGAATATTATTCGCTTGTCGAACAGATTGCCAAAAATTTTTCCGTCGAACCCACGCAAATTTTATTGGGCGGCGGCTCCAGCGAGATTATAGAAAAAGTTTTTCATGCGTTCGGCGGCGCGGGCAGGAAAATCGTTTATCCTCAGCCGAGTTTTTCCATGTACAAAATTTATGCAAAGGCGGCGGAAGCTGACGGCGTGCCCTTCGATTTGGACGAGAAATTTAATCTCAACGTCGACGCTTTTATTAAAACAATTCGCGAGGTCGGCGCAACTCTTGCTGTCGTCTGCAACCCGAATAACCCAACAGGCAACGCCTTGACGCCCGCGCAGATTGAGAAAATCGCCAAGTCGATTGACTGCGCATTTTTGCTTGACGAAGCTTACGTTGAATTTTATGGGCAGTCGGCGGTTAATCTCGTTGCGAAATATCCTAATCTTATTGTCGCCCGAACTTTTTCCAAAGCTTACGGCATGGCGGGCGCACGCGTCGGTTATATGATTGCTCAAGCGGACGTTACGCGCATGATAAACAAAACTTTTATGCCCTATCACATGAACGCTTTGACATTGGCGGCGGCGGACATCGTTTATCAAATGCGCAATGAATTTGTACCGCGTTTGCAAATGATAATCGCCGAACGCAAGCGCATGTTTGAACGTTTGGAAAAATTATCTGGCGTCGAAGTTTTCCCGTCGGAAGCGAATTTCATTTTGATACGGCTTGCCCGCGCAGAGGAGCTTAAAAATTATCTGGAGTCTTTGGACATCGGGATAAGATATTTTTCGCCCAATTCTTTCGGACTTAAAAATTGCTTGCGAATATCAATCGGGACGCGCGTTGAAAACGACGAAATTTTTTTGGCGATAAAAAATTTTTTGGAGGATATGTGATGAGAATCGGCAAGGTTAATCGCGCAACGAAGGAGACAAAGATAAAAGTTGAATTGAAGTTGGACGGCAAAAATAAAATCGAAATAAATTCGGGCATTGGCTTTTTCGACCACATGTTGAATCTTTTTGCGGCGCACGGGCAATTTGGCTTGAAAGTTATTTGCAAGGGCGATTTAGAAGTTGACGGTCATCACAGCGTTGAGGACATCGGAATTGCATTAGGCGCGGCGTTGAAGGAAGCACTTGGCGACAAGCGCTGCATTGCTCGTTACGGAACTTTTTTCTTGCCAATGGACGAGACGTTAGCTCTTGTAAGTTTGGATATAAGCGGGCGACCGTTTTTAGTCTGCGAACTTGGCGAGCTTGCGCCCGTGATTGGCAACTTTGATACTGAACTTGTCGAAGAATTTTTGCGAGCCTTCGCCTTCAACGCGGGGATAACTCTTCACGTGAAAATTTTGTACGGAAAAAATTCTCATCACAAAGTTGAGGCGATTTTCAAAGCGTTGGGGCACGCGCTCAAGGCGGCTATCGCTATCGACAAAAAAAATAAAGAAGTTCCTTCAACGAAGGGAATTCTTTAAAGGTTTTGGAAAAGAGGAATTTTTTTATGGGAAAAATTTCTGTGGTAGGAATTGGACCGGGCGGATTGGACGAGATGACGCCACGCGCACGCAACGCGATTGAATCGGCGGAAGTCGTCGCGGGCTACAATACTTATATCAAACTGATTGAAAAAATTCTGCGCGGGCAAAAAATAATCGGGCGGGCAATGATGCAGGAGGTTGAACGTTGCCAACTGGCGATTGAAGAGACTTTAGCGGGTAAAAATGTTGTGGTCGTTTCAAGCGGCGACGCGGGCGTTTACGGTATGGCGGGGCTTATCGTCGAAATGATTTTGAACTTGCCGGAAGATAAGCGACCGCAATTTGAAGTTATCGCGGGGGTTTCGGCAGTCAATGCGGCGGCGGCGATTTTGGGTGCGCCGCTCATGAACGATTTCGCCGTTATAAGTCTTAGCGATTTGATGACGCCCTTTGAAGTCATTAAAAAGCGCGTGACAGCCGCCGCGCAGGGCGATTTTGTCATTGCCCTTTACAACCCGAAAAGTAAAAGGCGCGTCACTCAACTTGAAGAAGTTCAAAAAATTTTGCTGGAGTATCGCAAAAAAAATACGCCCGTCGGTATCGTGACGAACGCGGGACGCGACGGCGAATCAAAAATTATTTCGACGCTGGAAAATTTCACACGCGAAGAAATAAATATGTTTTCTTTGGTCTTAATCGGCAACTCTCAAACTTTTGTCAAGGCGGGCTTTATGTTGACGCCACGAGGTTATTCGCTGTAAAAAAAATCCCGAACATGTCGGGGAAAAATTTACGGCTCTATAAGTTCCGCCAATGTTTTAAAAAGGTGTTCGGGTTCGACCGGCTTTGACAAGTGCGCGTTCATGCCCGCCTGC
>Ga0247609_10007586_pt1 | contig 10319 bp, 12 predicted proteins | sample 172DNAGHGlowgp2_FD_193487 | JGI IMG/M metagenome (GOLD analysis project Ga0247609, IMG submission 193487) | Sheep rumen microbial communities from Palmerston North, Manawatu-Wanganui, New Zealand - 1728 DNA GHGlow gp2 | ecosystem: Host-associated > Mammals > Digestive system > Stomach > Rumen ...
AATCAAGACGATCGCGCCGGATAAATCAGCCTGCCGGAAGTCAATTTGCGCACTCATGTCCGAGCCGACAATTTTTAAACCGAGTTCGCGCAGATTTTTCAGCGTTTGGGCAACGTTGGTAACTTGTGAAACTTTGACATATTCCGCCGCGCCCGCCGAAGTTTTAAAAACGGTTGCGTTTAGCTGAACACTGCGCCGCTTGGGAATTATTACGCCGTGCACGCCGACCGCCTCCGCCGTGCGAAGAATCGCGCCGAAATTTTGCGGGTCTTCCAATTCGTCAAGCAGGATTAAAAACGGCGGCTCTTTTTTATTTTCGGCAAGTTCCAAAATTTCTTCAAGCGTAGAATAATTTATCGCCGCCGCCAAAGCCGCCACGCCTTGATGACGTCCGTTGCAAAGTCTGTCGAGTTTATCGCGCTTCGCGAATTCTACAATAACGCCTTCCGTTTTGGCAAGTGCAAAGATTTTTTGAATTGAGCCGTCGCGGTTGCCCTCCGCGATAAAAATTTTATTGACACTGCGACCCGATTTTAAAAGTTCCGTGACGGCATTGCGCCCGAAAATTAAATTGTCGTCCAAAGTTAATCCCCCAAAAAATTTTTCTAACTTTATCATTATGCGGGCGGCTCGTCAATGAAAAAACTTTTCCGCGTCACTTGTCCCTTGTCCCTACTTTTGTTACAATCAACGCGGCGAAATTAATAAAAAAAATAAGGGGGAAATTTTATGGCAAAAGAACATATCGGCTTGGTGGCAAAGGACGGCTGGCTTGCTCCGTATGAAGAGGCGATTCGCGGTCGGCATGATCACGCGGTGTGGAAAATTAATCAGCTCACGCAGGACGGCAAGCGCACGTTGTCGGATTTTGCTGACGGGCATTTGTATTTTGGTCTGCACAAGACGGGCTATGGCTGGGTTTTCCGCGAATGGGCACCGAACGCCACAGCCATTTACTTAATCGGCGAGTTCAATAACTGGCAAGAAGATGAAGCTTATCGTTGCCAAAAACTTATAAACGGAAATTGGGAGCTTAAACTTTCAGAAAATCAAATCAAACACGGCGATCTTTACAAAATGAAAGTCAAGTGGAACGGCGGCGAGGGCGAACGGATTCCCGCGTGGTGTCAACGTGTGGTGCAAGATGAGCAGACGAAAATTTTTTCTGCGCAGGTTTGGGAAAGCAATTACACTTGGCACGACGATGGCTTTAAAATTGACACCGACCCGCTTTTGATTTATGAATGTCATGTGGGCATGGCGCAGGACGAGGAAAAGGTCGGCACATACCGCGAGTTCAAAGATAATATTCTGCCGCGCGTAAAAATGGCAGGCTACAATGCGATTCAAGTAATGGCGATTCAAGAGCACCCGTATTACGGCAGCTTTGGTTATCACGTGTCCAGTTTCTTTGCGCCGAGCAGCCGTTGCGGAACGCCCGACGAGTTGAAAGAAATGATTGACGCCGCGCACCAAATGGGCATTGCCGTTATCATGGACATAGTACACAGCCACGCCGTTAAAAACGAAGTCGAAGGTTTAGGCAACTTGGCGGGCGACCCGAATCAATTTTTCTATGAAGGCGCACGCCATGAACACCCCGCCTGGGATAGTCTGTGCTTTGATTACGGCAAAGACGACGTGCTCCACTTCCTGCTTAGCAACTGCAAATACTGGTTGCAGGAATATCACTTCGACGGCTTCCGCTTTGACGGGATAACAAGTATGCTTTACTACAGTCACGGGCTTGGCGAGGCGTTCTGTGGCTACGGCGATTATTTCAACGGCGGGCAAGACGATAACGCGATTTGCTATCTCATGTTGGCGAACAAGATGATTCACGAAGTTAAACCCGATGCCGTGACGATTGCTGAAGATGTCAGCGGTATGCCTGGCTTGGCAAGTTCGTTTGAGGACGGCGGCTTTGGTTTTAATTATCGTCTGGCAATGAACGTTCCGGATTATTGGATTAAGATGATTAAGGAAAAGAAGGACGAGGATTGGAAACCGTCTTCTATTTTCTGGGAACTAACGAACCGCCGCGCTGATGAAAAAACAGTTTCCTACGCTGAAAGCCACGACCAAGCACTTGTCGGCGACAAGACAATTATTTTCCGGCTGATTGATGCGGACATGTATTGGCACTTCCGCAAGGGCGACGAAAACGACGTTGCTAACCGCGGCATTGCTCTGCACAAGATGATTCGGCTTGTTACGGCGTCAACGATGAACGGCGGCTACTTAAACTTCATGGGCAACGAGTTCGGGCACCCCGAATGGATAGACTTCCCTCGCGAGGGCAACGGCTGGAGTCATAAATATGCAAAACGGCAGTGGCATTTGCTCGACGATAAAACTTTGTGCTATCACGAACTGGGCGACTTTGATAGGGCAATGCTGGCAGTTATCAAAGCTGAACCGAATTTCGCGACATTGCCCGTCAGAGAAATTTGGCACGACGACGCCGACCAGGTGCTTGCCTATATGCGCGGGCGGTTGCTGTTCGTATTTAATTTCTCGCCGACAAAATCTTTCGTTGATTACGGCTTCCTTGTTCCCAAGGGCGATTATGACGTTATGCTTAACACCGACGACAAAGCTTTTGGCGGCTTCGGCTTGACAGACGACACTATCCCGCATTACACGAATTACGACCCCGTTTACGACCGGCAGGACAAAGACTGGCTTAAACTCTATATTCCGGCGCGCAGTGCTGTAGTTTTGTGGAAAAATTGATTAGATTTTTTCAATAAGCATTGCGCATTAGGCATTAAAGGAAGGTTAAGGCTATGGCAGGAACTGAATACTATACCGACCTTGCACAGCGGGCGACGTTTGACGAGGACGCCTTTGAGGAACTGTACGAATATTTTTTCCCGCGTGTTTATAATTTTATTTTTGCGCGGCTGAAAAATTCTGCGGATGCCGACGACGTGACGAGCATAACTTTATTGAAGATGAACGAAAACCTGGAAAGTTACGATCCTGCCAAAGCCGCCTTTTCGACGTGGCTTTTTAGAATCGCGAACAATGCGCTAATCGACCACACGCGCCGTGCCGATAAAAATAATGAAACAGAGTGGGACGAATTCCTTGCCCCCGCCGCGCCCGATAGTCAAGAGCCGGAACGGCAGTTGATGACAAGCGAGACGAGCCGCGAACTTTTGCAGGCACTGGACAAATTGAACGAACGCGAACGCCGAATCGTTGAGTTAAGGTACTGGGGTAAACAGGACACGCGCGCAATCGCCGGCATTTTGGAAATGAAAGAAGGCAACGTCCGCACCACGTTGCACCGTGCTTTGGGCAAGCTGAAAAATATTTTGGGCGAACTGTAACAAATCCGACTTTGCAACGTATAAATCACAGAAAAAATTTTAAGGAGCGATTGACATGACACTCGAAGAAAAATTTGCACAGATGGATTTTTCGCAGTTCAGCAAGGTAAAGGACAGCCTCTTTTTTAGATTGAAAATGCGTCGCCAGGCGATTAACGAAGCAATGTCTCTGGAAGAACTCGACCAAGTGGCGGCGGCCGGTTTGCCTTACAAAAAACCCGAAGATAATACAATTAAATTTTAATGCGCAAAAAAATTTCCCGTTGAAAAAATCAGCGGGAATTTTTTTTATTGCAAAAATTATTTTCTACTACATCTTGAAGAATCTAAACCACGCGGCAAGTATTCTGTCTTGATTCGCCAAAAGATATGATTCAATTTTTCTTAAATCTTTGGCGGGAATTTTTCCGTCATTATGCGCCAATTCCACGCCGTCGCGCTTTATCCAAAATTTTGTCGCGCCTGCGGTTTGGTTACCCTTTGAAACGTGGACATGAGGCGGCTCGTCATTTTCGTTTGCCCAAAAATAAATTGTATATCCCAAAAAATCTTGCAGGACTTTAGGCATTTAAGCCACCGCCCTTTTGCGCGAATTCCCAAATCAAAAAAGCATTGTCACGCATATATTCACGCAGTTTAAAAAGTTCGTCCTCAGAAAAGCCGAACGCCTTTTGAAACGTGAAATGCGGAATTCTGCCGTCAGCAAAATCAAAGCCGTTATTTTTATTCGGGCGTTCAAAGTGGACACGTACACAGGGCATGGAATATTCATCGGTTTCCAACGCGCTGTGCGTCATGATAATTTTATCGACAGTTGAATAATAATACATTTCTGTTATCCTCTAAAAAAGATGCAAATGTGCGGTGCTGTTCATAAGTTCGACAGTGATACTTTCTCCGTCAACGAGCAAAGCATTAACCGCCATGTTGAATTGACCGATTGACCACATCCTGTGAATGGGGACATCCAAAGCCGCGCAAATCATCAGGCGAATAGCCGCGCCGTGTGAAACGACGAGGACATTTTCATTGTCGTGATAGTCAATTATACGGCTGAGGGCGTTCATCACGCGCGCTTGGCAGTGTAAGAAATTTTCACCGTTTGGCGGTTGGAATTTTTCCGGCGCAGTGAAAAATTTTCCAAATTCTTCGGGGTATTCAGTTGCAAGTTCGCTTATCGTTTTTCCTTCCCAATCTCCAAAACTACTTTCGCGCAGTTCGGGCATTTTTGCCACGCTCAGATTAAATTTATCTGCCAAAATTTTTGCGGTTTCCACGGCGCGTTCCAAATCGCTGGAATAAATCGCGCTGGGGTGATGAAAAGGATTGCGCTCTGCCAGCAAATGCGCTTGGTGAATTCCTTCGCTTGAAAGTTTTACGTTGGAAGTCCCCTGCAATCTACCCAACTGGTTCCATTCGGTCTCGCCGTGTCGGATTAAAAAAACTCTAGTCACAAGAATGGCCTCCTTTAAAACTTAAAGGCACGTTTTGCCGAACCGGTGCCGCCTATATATTTCTTGGATAAGATAGCAAAAAATTTTTTGAAACGCAACCCAAAATGAATGGTGAAAATAAATTGAATATGTGTTATCATAGGCGCGTTAATTTTATGGGCAGGAGAAAATTTCATGAGCGTTATCGAAAAAATCAAATACAAGGTCAACGGCTTTGAAATTTCCACAAAAATAACTTTGGGTTACGCGGCGTGCTTTGCTGTTTTGCTGGCAATAATAAATTTTGCAATGTGGCTCGGCGTTATGAACGCGCTTTACATTCCGGCGGAAAAAACCATTCGTTACAGCATGGAGCATATTGAAAAAGTTTTCGACGAGTTGGAGAAAAATTATCTCACGTTTAATCCGAATTCTTTTCGCGGCGCGTTGGTTACGGGCGTGGTGCTTAGGGTTGTTGACGAGCGCGGCGAAGTTTTTATAGACACCGACGAAAATTATCCGTCGATTGAAATGTTTAACGAGGGAATTTTAAAAGAGCCACCGATTTTTGCCGGAAATGATTTTGAAGTTGCAAAAATTGGTTCCGCGCTGATTTATCGTGCCGAAATGGAATACACGCACGATGGCGAAACTGTCACGCTTTATTTTTTCCGCACGATAACTTCCGAGCTGAAACTTTTTGACAACCTGGAAAAATTTTTGCTGATTTTGGACATTGCCGGAGTTTTACTGTCAATCGGTGCGGGATTTTTTCTCAGCCGCAGAATTTTGACGCCGATAAAAACCATGAACGAATTGGCGCGGGAAATTGCTTTTGAGAAAATGGGCGGACGAATTCCGATCGGCACCGCCAACGACGAACTGAACGAACTTGCCAAAACTTTAAACCAAATGTTAGACAGGTTGCAGGGCGGCATAAACAAGCAACAGAAATTTGTTTCTGACGCTTCGCACGAATTAAGAACGCCCGCCGCCGTCATCAAAGGTTACATTGAATTTATAGAAACTTACGGCGCGCAGGACGAGACATTGCTAAAGGAAAATCTTAAAGTTATCGGCTCCGAGGCGCAGAACATGCAGAACTTGCTGGAAAATCTTTTATTCCTTTCGCGCACCGACCAAAATCGCCAGCGGCTGAATAAAAAAGTTTTAGACTTAGACGACATTGTTGGCGACGTGATGAGCAAAATGAAAACCGTAGTTAAAACGCACAAAGTCGAATTGCTTAAAAATGAGCCGGCAAAAATTTTCGGCGACGAGACGACGATTCGGCAGATGTTAAGAATTTTTTTGGACAACGCGGTAAAATACACACCGGCGGGCGGCTCAATTAAAGTTTCTTCGGCGATTGATGGAGGAAAAATTTCTTTGAGCATTTCGGATTCTGGTATTGGCATTGCGCCGGAAAATCAGAAAAAAATTTTCGACCGTTTTTTCCGCATTGACAGCGAAGATTTGGTCAGCGAGGCAAACGGCTCAGGGCTGGGCTTGTCAATTGCAAAATGGATTGCCGACAGCCACGGCATAAAAATTTCTGTGGATAGCGAGCCGGGCAAAGGTACAACTTTTACGCTGACTATTCCTAGAGGCTAGGGAGTAGGGATTAGCAAGGGAAAAGGGAGAAGTTTTTAATTCCTAATTCCTAATTCCTAATTAATAAAAGGGGAGGAATTTTTTATGAAAATTATTGTGACGGGCGGCGCAGGTTTTATCGGCAGCAATTTTATTTATTACGAGCTGAAAAATTTTTCCGACGAAATTATTTGCCTTGACAAACTCACCTACGCCGGAAATCTTGAAACGCTTGCCGACGCGCAGAAAAATCCTAAGTTCAAATTCGTTCGCGCAGACATTGCTGACCGCGAAGCTGTCTACAAAATTTTTGAAGATGAAAAGCCCGACGTGGTTATAAATTTCGCGGCTGAAAGTCACGTCGACCGCTCGATTGAAGATCCGGAACTTTTCTTGCGCACGAACATTATCGGGACAAGCGTTTTGCTCGACGCGTGCAAAAAATTCGGCATAAAACGTTTTCACCAAGTTTCAACCGACGAAGTTTATGGAGATTTGCCGCTTGACCGCCCCGATTTATTTTTTACGGAAGAAACTAATTTACACACCTCCAGCCCGTATTCTGCGAGCAAGGCGGCAGCTGATTTGCTCGTCCAAGCTTATCAGCGCACCTATAAAATCCCCGCGACCATTTCCCGTTGCTCGAATAATTACGGCGCGTTCCATTTTCCGGAAAAATTAATTCCGTTGATGATTATTAACGCACTTCACGATAAAAAGTTGCCGGTTTATGGCACGGGCGATAACGTTCGGGATTGGCTTTACGTGGAAGACCATTGCGCGGCTATTGATTTAATTGTTCGGCGCGGAAAAGTCGGTGAAGTTTACAATATCGGCGGGCACAACGAGCGCACTAATCTTGAAGTCGTCAAGACAATTTTAAAAATTTTGGGCAAGAGCGAGGACTTAATCGAATTCGTAACCGACCGCAAAGGACACGATAAAAGATACGCCATCGACCCGACAAAAATTACAAACGAACTCGGCTGGACGCCCAAGACAAATTTTGACGACGGTATTAAAAAAACTGTCGCGTGGTATTTGGAAAATCGCGCGTGGTGGGAAAAAATTATCAGCGGCGAATATAAAAATTATTACGCCAAAATGTATGACAATCGCTGAAAGAGGGAATTTTTTTATGCCACTAAAAATTTTAAGCGCGGACATCACCAAATTAAAAGTCGATGCCATTGTCAACGCGGCGAACACAAATTTATTGGCGGGCGGCGGCGTGTGCGGCGCGATTTTTCGGGCGGCAGGTTATTCGGAATTACAAGCGGCTTGCAATAAACTTTCTCCCATTCAAACGGGCGAGGCAGTTATTACGCCGGGATTCAGCTTGCCGGCGAAATTTATTATTCACACGGCGGGACCAATTTGGCGCGGCGGCAATTTTGGCGAAAAAAATCTCCTGTGTGCCTGCTATACGAACAGCTTGACATTGGCGACAGAAAAAAATTTGCACAGCGTGGCTTTTCCGTTAATCTCAAGCGGCATTTATGGCTACCCGCCCCGCGATGCGCTGACTGTTGCCGTTCAATCTATCGAAGATTTTATAAGCAAAAAAGATTTAGAAGTTATCTTGAGCGTTTTGGATAAATCACTCTTGAATTAGGGGAAAAAAATTTTGGAGAGGATTTTATGAGATTTGATTATCACCAGCATTTTGAATACGGAGATTATGACGAAGATTGGGTTCAAGGATTTTTTGACGCGGCGAAATCTCACGGGCTGGACGAAATTGGAATCAGCGAGCACACACATACATTTCCGGAATTTGAAAAATTTTATTACGATGATTTGATTTTGGATAATTCGTTCGTCGGGGAATTTCAAAAAGTTTGGCTGAAGACGAATAAATTTAAACACACGCTGAAAGATTATTTTGATTTTATGGCGCGGTTGAAAAAAAATCACGCGGTCAAGATTGGAATTGAGGTTTGCAATTTTAAAAATCAATCTGCCGTGAAAAAAATTCTGGACGAGTGGGAATTTGATTATCGGATTGGCTCTGTGCATTTTTTATGGGGCTGGGGTTATGACGCCTCAAAGCTTATCGACGAGTGGAACAATCACGACTTGAAAAAAATTTATGACGAATACGCCGCGCAGGTTGAAATTTTAGCGGCGAGCGGGAATTACGATATGCTTGGGCACCCGTTTAATATTCGGCTGTTTAATTTCTTTCCTGATTTTGACGCGAAGCCGTATCTTGAACGAGTTGCCGCCGCGCTGAAAAAAGCTGATATGGCTGTGGACGTGAACACCGGCACGCTTTATCGCTATCCCGTCAAGGAAATTTCGCCGTATGCTGACTTCATGAAGATTGCCGCCGCTTACGATTTGCCAATAACGATAAATTCTGATGCGCACCAGCCCGCTGACTGTGGCAGATTTTGCGAAGAGGCGATTAATTATGTTCGCGGCTTTGGTTACAAAAAAATTGCGCGTTTCGATAAAAGGCGGCGTGAACTTGTCGACTTGACTTAGAAACTTTGCTATAATCGCTCAAAAGCAATGCGCAAAAAAAATTACGCATTACGCATTGATAAGGAGGCGTGTGCCAATGAGGCAAGTAGGAATTTTTGGTAAACGTAAGAGCGGCAAATCTGCGTTGATGTACGCGCTGACGAGACAGAAAATTATACAGGACGCGGCGTTCAGGGCAATGGAAATCAGCGGCGTGACAAAAGTTATGCTGGTCGATACGGTCGGCGTGGACGTGGAAGATTCAACCGCAGAAAAATCCGCGCAAAGTGTGGAAGTCGCGCTGATGTTAATCACAAATGATTCCTTTGAACTGGAATTGGCGTGGATAAGCAAATTAAAAAAAGCCGGCTCGTCGGTTATCGTGGTCATAGCGCAGGCGGACAAATTTGCGGACGGCGGCGCGGCTCTGGCGGCGGCTGTTAAAGAAATTTCCGGGTTAAATGCAATTTGCGTGAGTTCCGTAACCGGCACGGGCATTGTAGAATTAGACGAAAAAATCAATTCAGAACTGGGAACGAGGAATGAGAAATGAAAATTTTTCATTACGCATTGCTTTTTATCTGCGCGGCGATATTTTTTATTTCTAACACCGTTCACGCGGAAACACAATGGTTTTGGCTGGATTCCAACGACAAATACAGCAAATACTTCGACGCAAATTCCGTGACTGTCAATAAAAAAGTTGTCAATCGGGACGGACGCGAAGTTGCCATAGAAATTGAAGCCTGGACGAAGACAACTTATTCTTACGAGGGCGCGGCGGAGACAATTAAAAATTACGGCATATCAAATCTTTTGCCGGACCCGCGCAGTCTGTCATATTCTCTGGCGTTGCTAAGAGTTAATCCGCAGAACAGAACGTTGCAATATATCCGCGAAGATTTTTACAACGTGAACAATCAAGTTGTCTGGTCTAAGGCTGAAGGACGCGTCAAGGAAATTAACAATCGTTCCTTTGATGAAGAATTTTATTGCGCCATCGTCGACGAAGTTTTTCAGCTGGGCGAACGTGACAAAAAACGCGCTCCGAGCAACGAACGCTGGCTCGAACTTTGGACTTACACTGACGCCGAGGGCAACAACACGACCCTTTCTGCCGACACAACGACCATGCGCCTTAAAGGTTCCAATCTGATTTTGTGGGAGTGGCAGGTTAAAAAAGATTCACGCGGTCAAACAATGGAAATTCGTTTCATGAAAAAAGCCGTCAATCTTCAGCACGGTTCCGAAGTTATAAAAGAAGGGCAGATGTGGACGCCGAATAATTCTTGGCAGGAACTGCGCGATGAATACGACGGAGCCTATCGCATGATTCGTAGCGACGACCCGGACTATAAAGGGCTGGTTCGTTTGCGTGCTTATGTGAAAAATAATCCGCGCTGGGTCAGCCGCTATTCTTTGGATTAAGGAGTGAAAAATTTTGCCAATAAAAATACCGAACAATTTGCCGGCGTCGCATATCTTG
>Ga0247609_10007587_pt1 | contig 10318 bp, 5 predicted proteins | sample 172DNAGHGlowgp2_FD_193487 | JGI IMG/M metagenome (GOLD analysis project Ga0247609, IMG submission 193487) | Sheep rumen microbial communities from Palmerston North, Manawatu-Wanganui, New Zealand - 1728 DNA GHGlow gp2 | ecosystem: Host-associated > Mammals > Digestive system > Stomach > Rumen ...
TACTTTTCAGGCTTTTCAATTGCAGCTAAAACCAGAATTTTAGGCATTATTGCCTTCAAAATTTCAACTGTCTCGTCTTTTGGGTTTATCGGCGTAGTCTCAAAGTCCTCCCTCTTTAAACACTTGATTTTGAAAATATCACAAGCCAGTTCAAACTTTTTGATGTCAAACGGGAATATGTTTGTTGCCCTCATGACATGTTCATCTCCAACAAATATATTACCTTCCTGCTTTGCCTCTGGGTGAATCACATACAAATCTTTAATATGTGCAAGTTGCCCTTTTCCATTGCGCCATGTGGCGGACAGCTGTTCTCTATACCATGTTATTAGCTGTTCGTCCCTATCTGAATCTTCCAAGATCCAATCAACTATTTGAGCGCGATTTCTATATTCATCACCTGGCCTATCTTTAGCGTTCAAAAGATAATTCAAACAATCTTCAAAATTGAGTTTCTTTTTGAACGGTAATTCGAGAAAGATTCGCCGTGCACTATCTTCTTTGATACTGTTTACAACAGTGGATGAAGGAACCTTGGTTTCCCAATTATTGGAGTATTTGGCAAAATGGTAAATTTCAGGAGAGTAAAGCTCTTGTGGCGAAACCACGTTCTCTTCTGTTGGTATGCAGGCGGCATTATTGAATCTTCCTTTTTTAATCCATTCCTCAAACTCTCCCAAATGTCGTGGGAAGTACTTGCCCCAAAAATACAATGCAAACGATTTATCTGATAGCAACTGAATATCACTTATCTCAAATGACTGATGTAAGCCAATTGCCTTATCCCTAAAGAAAGCTCGAACGGTGTCCTTGTTGTTATCTGTCAAATACTCCTCAGAAAGATAATTCAAATCCACAATGCCATTTGATTCAAAATCGCAATAAGGTTTATATTCTGTTCCCAAGGTCAGACTGGCAATATTCAAATAGCCATCTTCTTTTCTTTTTGACTTGAATAATAGCTTCTTTAAAGAGCTTTCTGTAAAAGTAAAATCATTTGAAATCAACGTAGCCAATTCTCGGATAAAATCCAAATGAATTGTCTCTCTCTTTTCTTCATTTGGTTGAATGGATTCAATGTATTCATCCAATTTGGCTTGCGCCCATTGCTGTTTGCTTGTATATATACAATTGCGTTGGAACTCAGCAGCAATAAGCTGAATGATGTCTTTGTTGGCGGATAATATCTCGGGTGCAATCTCTCTTTGCAATTCTACACCTTTGAATGGCTCAACAACATTGTCTTCAGCTAAGTTAATGATGATGGTCTTATCTAATGTTTGATATTGACCTGAGCGTGTCCTTACTCTCAAACGGCATAATCTGTTTTTGCAGTTTGCCCAATTCTCTTTCAAATCTTTAATATGCTTAGTCAACATCGCGATAACAGCGTCAAGAGCCTCATCTTCAATTTCAAATAAGTGAGGCACCACAGAATTGAAAAGAATGTCTTTGTTGTCAAAGCGAAGCCCCAACTTCTTGAATAATTTGTTCCATTCCTGCTTATTGTTATCAGAGTCTTCTTCCAAATAATCCTTTGAAACAAACTTCGCTGTCTTATCGTATTTTCTAACCAACGCTTCAATACCATCCTTTTGATAAACATCTGAAATATACAATTCTTTTGCGTCAAGATAAACGCCGTCATCACCATCTGCCGCCAACTTGATAATTCCAAACGGTTCCAATGATTCAAACGATTTCACATTGGCTTTTATGTAGCGCCAGAAATCAACATTGAATTGTGGCATTTTTGCAATTTGCGCAAACCCATTTTTACCTAATAAGTCTGCCATGATTACAGGCAGGTTAAACGGTTCTATTTTGAGAAATTGCAAAGTGTTCTTGCTAAAATCAGAATAAGACTTGTGAATAACTGCAAAAATCACATCATAACACCACTTCTTGTTTTTCAACTCTATTGCTGCATCGTCATACTCGATTAGTCGTCTAGAATCTCGCTTGTCAATTACTGTTTCATCAAAACATAACAAAGGCATATCCTTTATGTCATTAAACGCCAAAAACTCATCAAAAATATCCTTCTCGTCACGTTTCAAATAGTTCAAAAACTCCTTTAGAAGGTCTTTGTCACTTAAATAACCGTAGATGCTCTTTTTATTAGCAATTACAACGTCGGAGAAGAAAGACTTATTGGTGAATGTCTTTATTCCAAAAGATTGCCTTAAGAAACTTTCAAGCTGCTTTCGCTCATTAAGAGGGAAGAAGTCAAAATACTTGTTGTCAAGACAATACATCAAACCTATAGACAACCAAGGATGATGTTTGTTATCAGTAAATGTAGTATTACCTGCGTAAGACTCCTGACTAAAGTATCGAAGTGCGTCAGCATTCATATACTGTTCGCTTTCATCTATATCGAGGCAGCGGAGTACATAATTCTTCAGTTGGCCATCTTTATCTTTCAAATATTCTTTCTTCGAATAGGCGTATTTTAAGAAGGAAACATTTGCATCAAAATTATCTGTAATAACAGCATTTACATTATTACAAAAATCCAAATCACGTGCAATAACAGACTCAATAAAGCTTTTCTCGTCAAAATCATTGAATCCCAAATCTTTGAATACATTCTTTATTGTGCTGTTTTCGTCATCTTCCAAATACTTATGGGACAAGATGGTAATTGGATTATCTCCTAACCAACAGGCTTTGGATAGATCATACGCATTTTCGCTATAAAAGAAGGTTAACCCCTCATAGTCATCAGTATGTACGCATTCATCTTCATCCAAATACGGAAATTTATTCTTTCGGTTAGTTAAATCAATCTTCTTTTCAGCAACAAACTTGAAGAAGGAAATCGAATTGTCTATATTCTCAAGAAGGGCAATGGCACCATCACAGTCAAAGACATATATATCCAACATTTCAGTTGCATCAAATTTCATAAAATGCGTATCGACAAATTCTGTCCAGTCTTCATTATCCTTAAAGAAATCTCGTGTCGACGCTGCTAAATGAGGGATAAATCTGCGCAAGAACGGTATGCTACTACAATTAGAATCAAAATCATAATACAAATCACCTGCTGAGAACAAATCGCCTTCATATTCAATAAAGATTTCTTCTTTCACGAAGTCCTCTAAAATCCTATTAGAGAGCAAATGCGAGATGAAACGATTATTGTTGTCTGCATCCTTCAACCAAGCAACAAACTCAACATTTGAACACTTCTTCTTTAATTCTTCAAAGCTTATGTCAAGCTCAGAGGGTGAATACTTGAATAAAAAATTCATAAACGCTGCTGATTCACGCAACTCTTGTATGGGCAAATACTTCTCATCCAACCCCATTATTTTCATAAAATCCTCATCATTCATTACCCCATTCTTGGTAATACCAGTTTGGTCATTGATGATAACATCAATAGGAGCCACGTATTTTTCCCCTTCAATGTTTAATACGGGAACAAAACACTCGCTATGAATAAGCTCTTCAAACTCTTCTTGGAACTCCTCAATAAAAGTCTTGTAATCACGATGCTGGATGATACATTGCTTAAAATCGGGGATTAATGAGAAAATTGAATCCAACTCAAATTCGTTGGAGCCAATAAGTGACCTGATCCAATAGAAAAACTCTCGTCCTGCAATTCTAGCAATCACATGATTCAGTTCAATATCTTCAATATCATCGCGAGCACCATTAGGAATCATATCCGTATTCATGAGAAAATCAAATCCCCAATTAGCTCTTTTTGCAGGTAAATAACAGAAAAGGTTTGCGTTTTCTACCGGTAATAGCTTTCTGCCATCCCTTCTGCAAGCAAAACGAACCGCAGTCTTTTTGAAATTCAGATATTTCTCTGGAATTTTGTCATAACCATCTGATTTATCAGCATCAGGATTAGTTAGGACATCATTAATTCTTTCCCTAATGGCCTGTGGAATTTCATCAGTTAAAGCCCCTGACACATACCATGAATCATTATCTTTAGAGCGAATAATCGTAGGTATTTTTGTCCCCTCAAAGAACACACTAACTTTTTGCACATTGCGCAAAAAAAGCATAATGCGCTCAGTTTCAAAAACATCGTTAAATAGGTCAATATAATTATCCTTTCTACTCCTGTCCCACAATATTTTTCCATCCCTTGGCATCAATGCAAACTTCACCCTAAACTCATCATTAGGGTGTTGGCTAAATGCTTTTTGTATAGACGGCGATACTGAATCTAAAGGAGTCCAAAAAGGGTAAATCTGCCATGCAGTATTGCCAGGTACTAATTTTGATGTTCCAGCTACCTTGTCAAAACAAAACGTGTATGTTCCTGTTTGAAGAAATACGTAGTCACTATCAACAAATACAGTTTTAAAGCCAATACCTTTATACCCAATTGCTTCCTCCTTGTCGCTCTTTTCTCCTTCGTTGATGCTACAGATGGCCGCAACATTTTTGGCATTAAAATAATCTCCTGTGTGTTGAAACGTCAAGTATTTGTCAAGAACATGAAATTCAACATCAACTGGAGTTGTTCGCACCTCTTCACCAACCCTCTTTTTTTGAGGGTAGTCATCCGCGTTTTGCAGAAGTTCATAGATAAATACCTCTTTGCCACTTTGTGTTAATTGTTTGCTAAGTGTGTCAATACTTCGTTTTATCTTTCGTGCCGCTCCTGCATCTTGACTGGCTTGAGCTCGTGCAATACAACGAATAATGTCTTCTGGCTCCTGAAGAATAATATCTTGATTCAAATCAATACCAAAACGAGTTGGATAATAACTCTCTAATAGCCATGTGAACTTATAATAACTATACTTTCTGAATGACAGCTCAGAAGACTGAAAACAAATTTCAAGGTCGCGAATGTTGTTGTCTGCATCTTCAATCTTGGTAAAACCAGTATCTCTGATATCAACAATCTTATATCCTCCAGTAGCAAAATCTGGAATGAATTGCCCGATAAAAAAGTTGTCTTTTAGTCGAAGCATGTATTTAACCTCGGCCACCTGGGGTGATTCTTGCGTAAATTGGGTTTCAATAACCTGTTCGGTCTTATGCTCGTTGGCCATAGGTCTTTGGGTTGAAACCCTTGGCCTTGGTGTTTTAGTAAAAGATTTAGTTTCGCTTTTCTTTTCTCTAATATACCTAACAGGAGCGGCCTTTGATACATCATCCCAGATTTCAAATGCACCTGTTGCTGCTACAAATTCGCCCAGCTTTGCAAAACCATATCTACGAAAATCAATGCCTTCTTTTTTTATTGCTTGACCTAAATTAACCAGATTTACCCATCCTTCTCCTTGTGAAGGAATACTCTCCTTCTGTAATGTCCTAAAGATTGCTAAGAGATCCTCTATGGTTCTGACATTAATATTTCTCATAAGTTAGTTGTTTCAATTGTTGTTACTAGAATTTTTACCTTTTATCTCATCCCAATCCACACCATCAGCCCCACAGCCACCGCCAGCTACAATCATTCCTGATGAATCTCACGATGCCCTTCACGAGAACAAACGCTATGAACGACAATAGAAGGATGCTGATTATGTAGGATAATATGGTCATTTTGTCTGAACAGGTTTTGCTTGCAAAAATACTTAAATCCTTTCATATCTTACTTCTTTCATTCTCCATTATTCCATATCAACATTTCTATCTAGGCTTTTGTCTTTGACAAACATCTATCTTTTTATTTCGTTTTTATTATGAAAATGGTAATTCATAACTCTGATAATATTTCTTGTCAATTTCCTCCGCACCTCCTACCAGCATAATAGGTTTACCTAATCTCACTTTCCGGACCAAGTCTTCGTTAAGAAAACCATATAATACATCCAATTCATCGTTAAAGGTGCAATGATTTGTATATAATTCCTTATGCAACTCCAAATAGTCTATAAACACTTTTTCCGATTCGATGAAGTCGGAACATACCATCAAGTCAAACAACGATACAATCCAAGTGTCACGGTATGAATCCTCCATCAATCCTGCCCCAACCAGCATATCCATATATCCAATCATTGTGGAATAATGCTGGAAAGTCACAGCTATCTTATATACAGGCTTTGTTTTGTCAATCACAACAGCACCATTTGCGCCGCTAAATGAAGGAGCATTGTCTTCAGCAATAAACCTAGCGGCACGCTGGCACTGTGAACATGCCTCTGCTACAGAAGACTTAAATTTTTCTTTGGCACCTCTTATTCCCACCCTGTCTTTATGCGACAATTCATGAGCCTTAACCTCAATAATGTAAACAGCCTTGTCTGAAACACCAAGAATGTCCAGCTCTGGTGTTTTGCTAATACCATCTTCCACTAAACTATAATTCACAGACGGGTAAAACACAATGCTTGGCAAGAAGGAATGAAGTACAGACAAAACCTTTCTCTCAATATAGTTGTCACGGCTATTTGAGGTTGTATTTTGCTGGAAGTAGTTGTTATAGTATGTCGAGTCGCTTTTCATCAGTTTTTCCGCAATGAGAAACATGTTACGGTGTGGTATCATTGGGGTAAAACAATAATACTTATCGTCAACCATCACAAATGGTTTTTCGTAGATGCTATGTCCATTCAGTATATTGCCCTTATATTCACCCTCGGCAATAAAAGAAGCATTATCACCAAACTTAACTGACAATGCACTCATGATGTTCTTCTCCACTTCACTTTGCGGCCAAATCCAGAATATCATATCAGATCCAGAGTAATCGTCAGGTTGAAAACTATAGGGCATTTTGCTTTCTTTAGTGCGTGGCACATCTGGATTTGCCTCAAGGAACTCATTCATAAAACCTTTTGAAAAATCACGGTTTTCAAAAAAATCCAATTTATCAATAGGGCCAAACGTCTTCTCTTCCCATTGTTTCCAACGGCTCCACATCTTGCAGGGGCCATATATCATATCCTGACTGCCAAGTTTACATATCACCCTATCCTCCAATTCAGTCAAAAAATCAACCAAATTCTTAATTGAAAAACCAAATTTTTGCTCGTAGAAAGATGAATGAGGCTCAAACATTTCATTGAACACTTCAAGGATGTGTTCCTGATAACCATCACCTCTAACCGCAATGGTTTCGGAATGAATCATCCAATCAAGGAATTTTTCCGTATCGTTTTCAAGAGGCATATCAAGCATCCTATACAGATGGAACAATGCCTTTAATGTTTCACGCAGATCAGCAACTACCTCGTCGGTCGGATTCAATTTCCCATCATTGGGCATCGACAATCCAAAATTCAGCGCATATTCAGCCAACACCTCAGCATCTTCATCTAACCGCAATTTCTTCCCTGTATATTGTGCCATGAACTTCTTTTCAAGCGTCGGCAAGTTGTCGATCATATATAAGCCAACACTCCCAATCAACTGGACGGAATCATATTTTCTGAAATAGCTTTCAACCTTTTCAATATGCGACGCAATCGCATTCTTAATAGAATCCTTGTCTTTGAATGCATCTAACATCTGCATACCGTATGCTTTCAGTTTATCATCTATGGACAACTCTTTATGACAATGACGAAAACTATTTGCTACTTTTTTCTTCTTTTTGGGAACGGGCCGTTGACGTTTCTTGTTTTTATGCTTTTTCTTATTCATATGTCATTTTCTCATTAAAGTCAGGTATGTGTATTATCAATGGAAAACCAAGCATCAAGAACTTAAACTCTTATAAAAGCGCCTCTGTTTGGCTATTGTTTCAGCCATGTTTGTTCTTGTATCTCGGTCTATTGTACGGCAAAAATACAAATTGTTATCACTCATCGCATCTTTTGATAAATACTTTTCCCTATTTTTGTAGCGTAATATACAAATCCTCAAAAACAGCAATTATGAGCAACACTGAAGAACTCGATGGATTAACCTATATAGGCGATGCCCCTATGGTATATAAGCATTCTGCATACGAGATATACTACTCCCATCTGTATGTCCGAATGGTAGGCAATAAACCTTTCTTTGCAATTAAAACAGACGATGCGGTGGAGGCTATAGCTTTATGCAAGCCTGGAAAGAAACAAATGCTAACCAGTGAAGTACCATTTGATTATAACGCTGAAAACGACAATGTTTGCGTGAATATACCCAACTATGAATTTTAAGTGGATAACCAATATCAAACTGAACAATTAGAACACAATGACCGACCAAGAATTAAAACAACTCAAAGATAATCTCTGGCATTCTGCTGACATGCTTCGAGCAAGCGCTCATCTAGCTGCAAACAAATATGGCCAACCCATCCTTGGACTCATCTTCCTTCGCTATGCAGATATCCTTTTCAAGCAGCATAAAGCAAGAATTGATGAGGAGTACAATAAGAACAAGGGGTCTCGCATGGAGAAGTCTTACAAGGATGTTGCTATCGAGCTATGCGGTTTCTATCTCCCAGAATGTGCCTATTACGATTACATAAATGATGCACCTGATAACGCCGAGAAAGCTATCCTGGTGAAAAAAGCTCACAGAAGCAAAGGAGAAAGTGATGGTAGTTGATTGGTATAAGGATGATCAACCCAAACAAATGGTAATGTCCATTATTCAGGGTTCATTAAACGAGGACCTTCCACTATCTTATGACCGTGAAGTCTTTAGTGCGAAAACCAACCTCTTGATGAACCACTTCATCGACATGGCCATACAAGGCTATGGCTGGGTTGCATAGAATGTTCAAAATAACGCCTTGGTCATGGATTTGTTCGGCATCATTATCTTATTGTTAATCGTTGCTTTAGTTGTTTTTGGTGCTACACATTCAATTATAAACAAATGAAAAACACTTCTTATCAAAACAGTTCTTACATCGGCGGACAAAAACTATTGATTAAACTGCATAAAAAGAATTCGTCGACATCACAAAATAAAACCTTAATACACAATATACTGAAAAGTGTTTCTTGTATATTAGTTCTTATAGGCTTTACAATTATTTATTATCTATGTCAAAAAATCCCTGTTAGAAAGCACTACTTTCAAGTCGAGTATATTGCCTCTTCAGATAGTTCGTCAAATATTACTGCAAGCATAGAAATATCACATCCCAAAACACTTGATTTGGATGAAGAATTCCATCAATCTTGGTATGATTCTCGAAATAAAAACGTCTCGTCTCCATACTCCGATAAATGTATATTCTATATCAACTCTAATGATTCTACTGAATCCACTCCATACTACCCAGATTCAAAAATGAATTTGTCCGATCATATAGGAAAAACAGCCTTTGATTTAATAGCCAACCATTGTGATAGTATTAACATTTCAACAGAAGACTTCTCAGATGTGTTTTTGTATAGGCACTTCGACAATGAAAAGACCAAAGAATTAACAACCAAACTTAAAACTCATTTATCTCCTAGTTTAGCTTCTTTTGATTCTTCTAATCAATTTTCTCATGACAGAGATTACTTTGTGGTAGTTGAAAGGAATTTCTATTCTTTGTCAGATTCAGTAAGAGAAAAAGAACTTGGATTAAATAAATTTTGTTTTAGGGGCAATGCAATAAATCCTAGCAGCATGGATTCATCAAAATTTGGATTTAAAAACCTCACTCAATCTTTTATAGTTTCCAAATCAAACCATGCTTATAACATATTGCAGTATGCTCTTGATAGCAAAATACGATCTAAATTCCGTCGTTTTTTTTATCACATGAGTCAACTTGAAGACATATCTCAATCATATTATTTGATTAAAGTAAGCTCCAAAACAATTCCTTATTTAAAATTTTCAATAGACTTCACGGGAACTATTGATTGTAATATTGAACAAGATGAAGTTTTTAACCATTATGACTACAAAATAAATAGAAGCAGCATCTCATTATATAGGGAGAAAAACAAAAAAGATATGGATTTATTAGCCTTAGTAAAACATAATGACATGCAAAACATGCAAAACTTTAGGCTTTATGTATTAGGCGCTTTGTTTACTTTAGTGCTTGCTAAATTGGTCACCTTACTGTATGTAATTGTGCGTGATATTCTTCAAAAGAAAAAGGAAAAAAGCAACAAAGAAACTACTGATAGAAAAAACTATCTCAGCATTCACGAAAAGGAAAACGGTATTCCAAGCAACACACCAGATTATTATATAAATCCTCCAGGTATTGATTAGCTTCCTTTTGAGCGCTCATCCCGCTGTCCCAATAGTCCAATCATTCTAAACCATTAGCACACATAAAAATACCCCTCTAGAATTTCGTGAAGCTTTTGGTAATCACAGTGCATCTTTCCGATAATATCCGGATATGCAATGTCGGATAACGGGTAAACATCATAGCCGGGGATAGCTTCACTTAACTTGCATACCGAATAGTCATAAGTCTTGGGGTTAATCT
>Ga0247609_10007588_pt1 | contig 10317 bp, 5 predicted proteins | sample 172DNAGHGlowgp2_FD_193487 | JGI IMG/M metagenome (GOLD analysis project Ga0247609, IMG submission 193487) | Sheep rumen microbial communities from Palmerston North, Manawatu-Wanganui, New Zealand - 1728 DNA GHGlow gp2 | ecosystem: Host-associated > Mammals > Digestive system > Stomach > Rumen ...
TGTGGAGAGCGAAAGCAGCCACCAGCACCAGTTCGACGAGATAAATCATCTTGATCGGGAAGTGGAGCGGGTTGAATCCGGTCAGGAATTCGGTGTAGGCATTGTAAGATGCCTGAGCCGCAGCCTGATCGAAATTCAGAAGCTGGAAGTTACCACACATGTGGCCGAAGATGAACAGGGCGAGGAACGCGCCTGTGCATCCCATGATCTGCTTCTTACCGATGGAAGAGGTAAGATACTTGACGATCCATTGCATTGAGTTGTGTCTCCTTGAGGGGGGTTATTTTTGAAACTTAGAGGACGCAGCAGGCCTTGAGGCTCGGCATTTCGTAAGCGTAGCGTTCGTCTTCCTTGAACCAGAAGTCCAGTTCGCGCTTGGCGGATTCGGGGCTGTCGGAGCTGTGCACGACGTTTTCGGTCATGGAAGGGGCAAAATCGTAGCGGAGGGTACCGGGTTCCGCCTTAGCCGGATTGGTGGCGCCGTTGATAGCGCGAACCTTGGCAATGGCATTTTCGCCGCCGAGGGCGAGCATCACGGACGGGCCCTTGGTCATGTAGGCTTCGAGTTCCGGGAAGAACGGCTTTTCCACGTGTTCGGCGTAGAAACCGCGGGCGTCTTCGGAGGTCATCTGGTGCATCTTCACGGCGCAGACGGAGAGACCTGCACTGATGTAACGGTCAATAATACGACCAACCAAGCCGGATTTTACGGCATTGGGCTTGATCATGGCGAATGTCATTTCCATAGTAGGTACCTTTTGGTTTAAGATGTGGGAAATATAGATTTTTTACTCTTCCGCCTCTATCTTCTTCATCAGGTCTTCGGCGAGTTTTCCGCCGGACTTGATGTTCTCGATGAGCCAGCTCACGTCCTTGCCCATTTCGCTATTGGGATAAGTCTTCTGGAATTCCTCCAGGACCTCAAGGGCGAGGGAATCCTTGTGCATATTCTCGTTCAGGATAAACCCGCGACTGAACATGGCCTTTTCGGCATCCGGAGACTTGGGCCACATCCTGTAGTACGCGTAATACTCAGCTTCCGCAAAGGAGAACTGTTCGGCTTCGGATTCAACCTGCGCAATCTGGAACGTGGCCTGGGCATAGAGGGAATCGACATCCGGATAGACGTCGCGGACCTTGCGCCACTTTGCAAGCGAAGCCTCGTATGCACGGGCCTTGTAAAGCGAGTCCGCAGCACGGATTAGGTCTTCGGCGGCAAAGGACTCAGCAGGCTTAACTGTAATATTTTCCTTGTACAGGCGCACGTTGGCCTTCGACCATATGGAGGCTTCCCTCATTTCCTTACGGGTAGCGCGAAGCGCCCTGAAATTCATGTTGAATACAGTCCTGCGGATATCCTCGATGTTCCTCTTGCCGTAGAGCACATAATTGAAGTAGTATTCGTGCTTCAGGATATTCTCGGGAAACTTGATGTAGTCGTTCAAGTCTTCCTTCGAATCCTCGAACGGGATGTCCGGGCGGACAGGGTTGCCGTTCTTCTCGAAGTACGCCTTCAGGGAATCTTCCGGAAGCATGTCCTTGGCTGGTGCCATCTCCTCGTAATGCGCAAGAATATAGTTGCCGCGGGTCTGGCGCATAAACGCACGGTACTCCCAGGAGTGGTCGAGCTTAAGCGCGCGTGCCGCTTCGGCAAACGAGGCACTTTCGGCAATGCTTGCGATAAAGCGGTCCCTGGAGCGGTTCGTCTTCGGAAGGCCCGGTTCCTCTTCAAAAATCTGGAGGATATCCTTCTCGGTAATAAACGGCTCGCCGTTCTTGGAAATCAGCACGTAACCGGGATCGAGTTCCAGGTAGCCCACGTTCAGCATGCGGGCCTCGACCTCGCCCTTCACGCGGTCAAAGGGTTTCACTTCGGGCGGGAATTCCTTCACGAGGTAGAACACGTGGCGACCAGGCGTCCTTGTCGTCGCTAGGACCGGAGAGATCGTCCCTTCGGGCATGCCCGTAAACGCCTTGCCCAGCCCGTTGATAATGCCGATACCATAGGGGAACGCAAATCCATCCTTCACCTTCCCCACATAACCGCCATTCGCCGCAGTTTCCTTGTTCTCGCTATACTTGGTAGCGATTTCCTTGAACTGTTCGAGGTCCTTCACGGGCTTGGCGAACAACTTAGCAAGCGCTGCGGAATCTTCCATCTGCACATGATAGACTTCAAATGCAGGTGCAGTCTTGAATTCTTCCTTGTGCTTTTCGTAGTATGCTTCCTGGTTCGGCGGAATGATCTTCTCGATCTTGACTGGGTACTTCTCGTTGACGGACTTGATGGAGGTTTCCATCAGGTTCTGCCTGAACTGGTGAAGGTAGGTCACGGTATCGAGGCCGGATTCCTTGAATTTGTCAGCTTCACGCGAAAGGAGCAAGTGTTCGGCAACCGTACCGCGGACATCGAGGAACTCGACATCGGCAGAATCCTTCGCGAACTCGCTCTTGTGCGCATTGAAGTATTTGCGGAGTTCCGAGTCGGAGAACGTGAGGTTTTCCATCGAGTAGTAGCGCTGGTAAACGAGCGTAAGTACACGATCTTGCAGGTTCTTCGAGTAAGATTCCCAGCGCGTGGCAAGTTCCGGAAAATCCTGCAGCGCCTTGGAAACCATGGCAGCACGATAAAGGAGGTCGTTAGTAAGTTTCTCGACCTGGGCGCGGTCAGAGCCAGAAAGCTTCAACGCAAGGTCCAAATCTTCGACATAGACTGTCTCGTTGTCAACACGGGCAAGCCTTTCTTCGCCCGAACCAATCCCGTTGCAGCCCACCAGGGCAAAGCAACAAAGGGAACAGAGAAAAAGAACTTTCTTATTCATCTAATCCTCATGAAATGCTTAAAAAACCGGCATAAATATAGTCAATTGCGCATTCCGAGGCGCTTCACCATGCGTAAAAAATGGCGAAACCAAACTACTACACAAAAGAGCACGTTGTAAGCAATAAATAACCCTATACCGCCATATCGAACATAACTCGTTGAGTAACAACGAATTAGAGCACTCCCAAGCATGGTCTGGCGGCTGGGGATAGGCCGATATTTTTCTATTATTAGGGCCGTTGAAGAACGGAACTTCGACATTTTCATTGACCGCCGCAATCGTGACGGTCGTTGTGGGTGTTCTTGCACTGAGCGCCTGGTTTGCGTATATTGCCTTCAACACCTACCTTTCGACCCCGCATACATACGGCGATGTCGAGGTAACGCCCTACGGGCACCAGATGGACGGTCTGCTCACCCACTCCTGGGATTCCGTAACCGTCAAGCAGGGCGAAAACACCTACACCGTACGCGACTTCAAGATGGACGTGACCCTGCTCGGCAATAGCAAGGGAGCAAGTGTCGACCTCGGGGAATTCGAGGCCCAAATCAAGACCGACCCGAAAGCAAAGTCCGAAAAGAAGCCCAAGACCCCGATGGAGGCAATCGAGTTCCCAGAGAAGGCGAAGTTCTACCTGCCCGTCGAGGTATCGGCCAAGAAGATTTCCGTGGATGTAGACAAGGACTCGCCACAGCAAATGCACTGGCAAGCCGAGAATTTCAAGGTCAAGAGCGAAGGTCTGCAGGGAGCTTCCGTAAAACTCGATTCCATCCAGGGCAACTACATCAGCGAAACCACAAGCATCGACATCAAGGCTAACTTCGAAGGCGACAACGTAAAGGTCAAAGGTAACGTCAAGGCCGGCAGCGACGCTATAAAACTCGACGTAAGCACGCCCAAGAACAACCTAGCAGCCGTCAAGACTAGCGTAGACATGGAAGTCAAGGACCCCAAGAAGTGGATTCCGGTCGATATACCGCCTGCAGTACCGACCATCGGTGCCGTAAAGGTGAAGGGCGATGTAAAGCTCGACCCCAAGACGCAGAAACCGCTGTACGACCTGAACCTTGAGACCCGGATCGGCGAGTTCTGGCCCCTCATGGCCTGCAATGCGAAAATCAAGGTAAAAGGCGACGACGAGAACTACCACTTCGGCATAGACCTGTACAACGACGAAGGCGGGCACATTCGACTTGAAGGCGATGCAGACAAGGACCTTAACGGAGATGTCACCGGATACGTAGAATACATGAGTTCCATCTTCGGACCGCACATGATGCCTCTCGACATGAAGATCCATACCGCGCACAAGGAAGGCGACATTATCAAGGTCGGCATCGAGACAAGACAGGGTTCCGACATCAACGCGACCATAGACCTAAAGAAGGACCTGAACATCACGTTCACAGGCGACATGTCTCCATACGAACCATGGGCGCTGGACTGGAACTTCGGGAACCTGATTCTGCGCAACCGCTTTAACATTGTCGGCTCTTTCAGGAACGGCGTAATGCATTCCAAGGTAAAAATCCCGAACGTAGACTTCGCCTACCAGATGAAGGCCGACTCGCTCGAAGTCGAACTTGACCTGAACAAGAAGGGCATCCAGTTCAGCAACGGCATCATCTACACCGAGAAGGAAACATTCGACTTCTTTGGAGACGTGATGTGGAACCACGAGGAGCCGCACACCTCATGGGACGTGACGCAAAGGAATGGCGGACATGCGTTCGCCTACATCACGTGGACGGACTCTATAACCCTTCAGGTAATGGCGGACAGCGTAGACGTGAGCACCATCCCGTTCGCGAAGATTAAAATCGGCAACGAGATGAACGGCGAAGTCACGGGAACATGGCGGCATAACTTCACAGACAACGTCGGTGCAATCGACGTGATTGCCGACGGCAACTATCAGCCCTTCGATATCCGCGCCCGTATCAAGGCAAGGCAGAACGGCGATACGGTTTTCATAGACAAGTTCCAGGCCATGCAAGACAAGAACAGAGTTGAAGCCGAAGCCGTATTCATTCTGCCCAACGACTCGAACCCCGACTTCAAGCCCACCGGATTCCTCCCCATACAGGTCGTGCATGCATGGGCGTCAGCAAAGGACTTCAGCATCCCGACCCTTCTTGAGCCGCTCAACGACACGACACTTTCCGAAGGCTTCATGAACGGTGACGTATCTTACGAAGCCGGTAAGGGACTGCTCGGCAACATCGACTTTACCAAGCTAAGCCTGAGCAAGATTCCGACTAGCGCCCTGAAGGTAGACAAGATGAACCTGTTCGCGGAAGGAGACCGCATGGAACTTAACGCCTACGTGAACATCGGAAACGGTGGATGGGCGGGTTCCTCGCAAGTCATCATCAACAACATCTTCGACAACAAGCGCCACGTGAGCGTCGTCCACAGTACGGACAACGGCGGCGATGTCACACTAGAAGGCGACGTCGATTCCGCATTCGTGTTCGATGGCAAACTAAATGTTTCGGGTTCGTGGTTCATTCCGGGCACAACAGCCGAAATCACAAGGACTGATCTGCAGGTCGACATCTCGGCAAACATCCGCGAAGGCCTGAAGGGCATCACAGCCGAAATCAAGTCAGATTCCACTTTCATCCAGCCACCCAAGATGGGGCGCAAGATTCCATTCAGCATCGTGGGCCACATCGAAAACGGGCTAGCCGAGATTACGGACCTCTCGACACAAAACAGCCAGGGAGAAATCATCAGCGCTTCGGCGGCATTCAACCTCGACAGCATGAAACTGGAACGGTTCAACATCTCGTCAGAGCAGTTCAGTTTCAAGTCCGGCCAGCATTCCATTCTTGTCAGGGATGTCGCCGGGTCTCTTAGCGACTACGAAAACGAACTCGTCGTCTCGGTGAGCCTCCCCTACATCCAGTACAACTTCTTCGACGAGACATTCGGCGAAGGTGAAGTGCTCGCCCAGAGCGACCTCGACTTTACCATGCCGCGATCAACTGGCGACCGCCTGCAGAACAACTCCATATCGGGCAAGCTGATTGTCGACAAGATGATTTACCACAAGGCACTCGAATTCCAGATTACGCCAGCATCGCTGAACCGTATTCTCACGATGTTCAACAACTTCATCACGAGACTCCGCACCACCGAAGCGCAGGAAGCCAAGATTTCAACTGCAAGCCCGATTAACCTCATGGTGCACGTAAACGATTCCCAGCGTGATTCCATTGCCATCGTAACCCCGTTCGCCACGTTCCCGTTCACCTTCGACTTCTGGGTACTCGGCAACACGAACAGGCCTCTATTACGTGGTGACGTCATCAATTCGAACACCGGGTTCATCGGCGTGCAGGAACTCTACGAGTTCGACCTGAATTCGTTCAGCATTTCGTGGATGGACGTTCCGTGGCAGCAAGGCGTAGTCGAAGTTTCCAGTACACAGGAACTCCCCTACTGCGACGACTCCGGCGACAAGGAAGGCGAAACCTGCCCCATCAACTTCGACATCACCGGCACGATTACGAACCCGCAGCCAACGCCGAGCAGCAACTGTGGAACGGAATCGAGCGCAGCGGCAACGTACTACAACATCATCCTCGGATGTATCGCCGACAACAACGACGAATCTACGGACTGGAACAAGATTGCAGGCAAGGCTATCGGCAAGGTGCTTTCGACCACGGCAAACAAGGCCCTGGGCAGCGAATACATCGGCGATATCGACATGAAGGTGATGCTGTTCAGCAACAACACCACAAGCGACAAGGATTCAAGCTACTTCAAGATACCTATTTCCCTGGACCGCTGGGTTAAGGACCTGAGCCTTATTTTCGGTTACACGCAGGACCAGAGCGAAAACCCGACATATGACCAGGCGCTGCAATTCGGCGTGAACTACACGCTCCCCGTATTCAAGGACAAGCAATTCTCGCACAAGAACCATATCAATCCGTCTCTCAACCTGAACGGTCTGCTGATATCCAAGCAATACTACACCAACACGGGTGCCGCCGGAAACGAGAACCGACTAGAAAAGAACGTCGGCTTCAACTACAGCTACAGATTCTGGAACCCGTGCCTACTCGGCATTGGACGCTGTGAGACCATTTCGCCCAACGCGTCGTTCAAGGAAACAACCGACGACAAACAGGAGACAGACAAATGAAAAAGATTCTAGCCTTCCTGTTCCTTTTTAGCGCATTCGTTCTTGCCGAAGAGGTGGAGAAGAATCCATGGTACGTCACGTTCGAAGGCAACGCGGTGTTCTCGAATTTTCAGTTGACAGAGCAGCTCGAGATTCCCGATGAATTCGGTAACCTCGACACGACAAAGCAGGACTTCATGATGGGCCTCGCCGTCGAAAACATTCGTGCCCTCTACTACTCGCAAGGGTTCTTCAGCCTCGACATGAAGCTCGAAATCAAGCGCGAAGTCGACGAAGAGAACAAGCGCAAGCGCGGCTACGCAATTTACCTGCGCGAAGGGGAACGATACCGATTCGGCGGCACGAACATCATTGTCCCTGATAGTTCCAAAATCGAGATAAGCGAAAAGCAACTCAGGACAAACAAGACCGACCGTATATTCTCGCAAGACGACATCGCCGAAGACATCCAGTTTATCCAGCAGACATACCGCAAGGCAGGCTACCTGCACACCTACGTGATGCCCGGCGAACTTATCGACACCACAAACAAAGTAATCATCGTGGAAATTATCGTCAACCCGGGTGCTATCGTCACCATGGGTAACATGATTAGCACCACACAGAAGGCAAGCGACAAGGGGCGCAAGGAGCAGGAGGCCGGGCTTTCGGACACCGCATGGCTTTCTTCGCTCTGGAAAACGCCTAAAGGCGAAATCATCGACGGTAACAAGTACAACTCCTTCAAGAGCAAACTCCTCTCCACACAGCTGTTCACGCAGATCAAGCTCACGGACTCCCTACGAGCCGACGGGCTTTCGGACGTACACCTCGATGTCGTCGAGCGAATCCCCGGCGAGGCACGCTACGGGCTGTTCTTCGAAGAAATGTATGGATTCGGCGCTCTCGCGTATGCAAAGCACAAGAACTTCTTCGGAACATTTAACGAATTTTCTACCACATTCCAGATTGCACAGAACAAGCAGGAAATCTCGCTCGGTTACGCAAACCCACTCCTGTTCGGGACATCGTTCTCGTTCATCCCGACGGCCATCCGCTTCGAAGACCGCTTGAGTTTCAACCACGAAAAGATTGCTCCGCCCGCCTACCCCGACAGCATCGAAGAACGTTACGAAATCATCAACCGCGGAGACCTTACCTTCGGCATTACCGACCATATCCGATTCCGCGGAACGCTCGATACGCGATTCGTGAACAAGAACGACAAGGACATGTACAAGGTGAAGGGAGAAATCGCCCTCACCTTCGACTACACCGACGACTACTTCAACCCCACGAAGGGTGTTCGCTTCGCGCCCACAGTCGGTGCAGGCACCAACCTTAACGCCGACCTTGAAAAACTCACCATGATAGGCAACCCCTACACCTACGGGGAAGCGACCGTAAACCTCTACCACCCGCTCTTCTGGACATTCTACGGCGCATTGAGCGGCAGTGTAGGCAGGTTCTTCGAGAAGGCTCTCGAAGATGACGCACGCGTATTCTACCAGGGCGGCACACGTTCCGTACGCGGATACCGATTCCGCAGTATTTTCGCAAGTTACGAAAGCTACACCACCAGCACCGACGACGAAGGCAACGAAGTCATCGATACAATCATCAATACGGGCCTAACGCCGATGTACCTGCGCATCAACGAGGAAATCCGCTGGACATTCCCATGGAAAAACTGGAAACACTGGCAGATTGTTCAGTTCTATGACTGGACACGCGTGATGGACAACGAGAAAGACCTGTACAAGGAGAAGACGAAAGAAGCGCTCGGCCTCGGAGTTCGATACCGCTGGCAGTTCCTCACGTTCCGCCTGGATTACGCGTTCAAGAAGAACCTTTCACACTGGAACATGGAAAACTTCGCCTGGGGCAGGTTCGCATTCGACCTTTCGCAGACGTTCTAATGCGGCAAAGCCGCAATGTGGAATGTGGGATGTGAGATGAGTAATTACTAATTACACATTTCACATTACACATTATCTGACGGTCTTTTTATAGAGAGAAGAAAGACCCGTGCCGGCGCGGTTCACGCTGGCATCGATCCCGGCAGCGGCAAGGGCCGCACTGATTTTTTCAGGCGTTAGGTTTTCGGGAGCATTGTCCGCAGGAGTATTGCCGCGGACCTCTACCTTGAACGCCGCCGTTTCGTTCACAAGGTCGGCGACTCGCCCGCTCCTGAGCACATGCCCGCGGTCGATAATCGCGAAGTCGGTCGCCTCCTCTTCCATCTCGGCGAGGATATGCGAGCAGACGATGGCCGTACCGCCTTCCTGTTTGCGCCAGTCGGCAATGAGTTTCCACACGGCCTCGCGCGACATCGGGTCGAGATTCGCTACCGGCTCGTCCAGAATCAAGAGCTTCGGCGCAGGAGCCATCGCGCGCAGCAACTGCACCTTCTGGCGGTTCCCGAGCGAAAGCTTGCCCATGCGGGTATCGAGCGGCGGGAGTTCCAGTCTCTTCACGATGCGCTCAATGCGTTCGCGCGCCTCGGTCTCATTCCACGTCGGGATACGGGCCGCATAGAACCCCACGAAATAGTCAACGTACTCGTTTATTGAAAGTTTCGGGTAAACGCCCGGATTCTCGAGCAAAATGCCGCAGGCAATCGGGTCGAGGAACGCGCTTTTCGTACTCGGGACAGAACGCCCGGCCGAGCCGCGCACGTCGCCAGCAAGTTCAATCATTCCAGAGAATTTCGCGAAACGCCCGCACAAAAGGCGGAGCAGCGTCGTCTTCCCTGCCCCATTCGGGCCCAGCAGCGCAAAGAAACTCCCCCGCGGAATCTCGAGAGACACGCCCGAAAGTGCGTCCACGCCCGATTTCGGGTAACGGAACGAGACATTCTCGACTTTTGCCAGCGGGTTCGAATTTTCCATCGCGAAACCCCGCGCAAGTTACTTGCAGAATTCCTTGACCGCCTCGGCCGGGTTCTTGATGAGCGAGAAAGCGTCCTTCGTCTGGCGCACCGCCTCCATCTGCACCTTCTCGGATGCACGCTGCAGGTACTGGATGCAACGCCAGTCCGTACGCACGGCAGCAAGCTGCACCGGCTCTGTACGGTCCTTGATGCTCACGAACTCAAAAGCATGGTAGTCCTGCTTCACCGCGGCAATCACGATGGCGGCCGACGGGCGCACGATATCTTGCAGGGCATGCCAGTCGCGTTCCACGAGCGCCGCCTGGATCTTTTCGCCCATGAAGGGCACAGCCTTTACGGCATCGGCACTCGCGCGTACCGCCTCGGCCCACAGGTCTTCGCCCGCGTTGTCAATCTTCTTCACGATTTTCCAGTCGCTACGCACCGCTGCCTTGAGCAGGTCAGGGTTCGTCACGAACTTG
>Ga0247609_10007589_pt1 | contig 10317 bp, 28 predicted proteins | sample 172DNAGHGlowgp2_FD_193487 | JGI IMG/M metagenome (GOLD analysis project Ga0247609, IMG submission 193487) | Sheep rumen microbial communities from Palmerston North, Manawatu-Wanganui, New Zealand - 1728 DNA GHGlow gp2 | ecosystem: Host-associated > Mammals > Digestive system > Stomach > Rumen ...
CTCCATGAACACCGCCTCAGTCAGTTTCGCCATGTCTTCTTCCTTTTAGCGTGTCCAATTCTTTTCGCAACCTGCCAATTGTCGCATTCTGCGCCTCGCACACATTCTGCTTGACGGCAAGCTCGCCTTCAAGTTCATGTATCCGCTCATCCCTCTCCTTGATACCTTTGCGGTTTGCGTACAAACCGATACAAAGCCCGATGATAGCGGATATTGTGATGGCTATTTCAATGTTCATAGTTCTTTGAATTTTTGTTTGTACAACTCCAGTTGTTTAATGAAGTCAATCTTAACCCTTTCAATCAGCGTCCCCACGTTGGGCAGATACACGTTGATGCCGCTTGGGTTCGCATTGTTGAACTTCTCTAACTCACTCTCAAGCGTTGCGATGATGCGCTTGAGTTCTTGTCCTTGTTGTAATTGTTGCTCAGTCATTGTTCCCCTCCTTTCTTTTCAAACTTTACCTCATAGAGCCACATGGCGAGCCAGTTGCCAGCAAAATTTGTTATAGCCTGTACAACTATTGCAATCCACAAGTCTACCTCGGCTATGAACTTGATAACAACAGCAGCGAATGTATAGCAGATACAGTTTGCTAATGATGCACTGAACTTTGTGGACTTGATCACCAGAATATTCTTGAAGACGTGCAGGAACACGTTGAACAAGGCCACTATGAAGTAGATGATTATTGTCATTTCTTCTTTTTCTCTTTAGCGATTTGTTTGATTTCTTTCTCGGTCTTGCCTTGCTTGACAAGCTCGATGATGCGGTCACGGCCCAGCTTATGGTAGCTTGTAACAAGGCTCTTGATACACAGGTCACAGGGTTCGCCTGCCTCGATAGCCTTGTCTTTACCTTGTTTCTCTGCCATGATCGACAGGGCAAAGATGTCAATGCCGTTCTTGTTGACGATGACGTATTCGTGCCCCATAAACCTGATGTGGCCGTAGTAGCGCACTATCGAGAGCTGGGAGTTTGCCCAGTACTCCTCGGTTATGATCAGCGGATATTGCTCACTCATAGTTCCCTCCTTTCTTGCACGGGCAACTTTCCGAGTGGATGATGTTGCTTGAGTTCATTGAACTGATTACAATGTATTCGTGGCCACGGATTGTATCAACATAGATACTGTATGATGCCACGTCGTTTCTTATTTCTGGATTCTTCCCATCACAACTTGCCAGCAGTGCGGCAAGCATAACCAGTATCGCTAAAATCTTTTTCATTGTTCTTTCTTTGTTTCAAAGTGTTCGTTAAAAGTCTCCTTGCTTACTACCATACCGATACCAACGATATGTACCTTGTTGTATCGTTCTTGGCATTCATAGTCTTTACCAACCTCAAGCCATTGCAAAGGGTCGGCTTTAATGCACGTCGCTATCATCGTTTCCTCCTTTCTTAGATTGTTCATAAAGTCTGTTAAACCGTTCCAGAATACCTTCTCTGATGTCTTCGGGGACTTGTTCATTGATTGCCTTCATCACTTCTTCGTACCCGTCAGGGTTATCCTTAAAGTATCGGATAAAAGAATCGTCGAACATCGTGTCAAACTCCTCTTGATTAAGTGGCATCCCTAAGAAGAACGCCATAAAAACATCACCAAAGTTCATTGTTTTCCTCCTTTCTTGTTAAGCACATCGGCTGCTTTGTTAATTTGTTCAAGAAATTCTAACTTTGTCATATCTTACTCCTAATTTTCTTGTGGCCCAATTTCTTCTTCGGTCTCCCAATCATATTTGTGGCCGTCCTTGGTTATCACGATGTTCTCGTTGTTCTTGTCAAATGAATAACAATCGGGGCAGTAATGCCTGTCACCAAACTCAAGCCATTCATGATTGTCCGCATCATTCCAAATCTGCGAACCATCTTCATCTCCAATATAGCACACCAGACCGTCAAAGTCTCTGTATAGTTCACCGCAACAGTCACAAACTATTACGACACCTTTTACTTCTCTTTTCATAGTTCTTTGAATTGTTGTTTGAGATTTTTGATTTCTTGAACAAGTACGACTGATGCAATAGCCATCTTCACATTGTTGACATCATCACCATCAAGATCAACTTCCAATTCGTCGATTTGTTGGCACTTCTCCATTGCTGCCATTATCTCGCCTGAATCATTCGGCAACTGCATGGCAAACATGCCTGCAACACCGTTGATGATGATGTTTGGGATATCTATTATTACCTTCATTGTCCTTCCAATATTATAGTTACTTTTCTTACTCTGCACTTGCCTTTGTAGCAAGGTGCATCGGCAATATTCTGAGCTTGCTTCTCGGTCTTGTACAATGCAGCCTTGCTGAAGTCCATGTCAAACCCGTTGAAAGACGAAATGCTCTGGTGTTTCCAATAGAAAGCACCGTCATTCCTTTGAATTACATACATTGTCCGTTTCATATCAGTGGTCTCCGTAAAAGTATTTGCGGCCAGCAGGTGACTTGCCATAGTCATCCACATGCTGCCTTAGTTCGTTGAGTAGTCGCTCGCCGATGTTGTCTTCCATTTCGGCATAAGCCATTGACATCATTTCGTTCCCGGCCTCGTCGATGATCTGCACCACCTCGTTGGCTTTGTTGGCCACCTCACGACACATCTTGGTGAAGTCAAGCAACTCGTCTCGCTTGATGCCAACGGTGACAGCTTTGAACAGGTCTGCAGCCTCGTCATACAGGCGGGTGACGAAGTCCATGCCTGAGAACATCATGAGCATCATCTGCACAACACGGTAGTTCTGCTTATAGACCTCAGCCATCTTGCTTTCCATGTCGAAGGTAAGGGCGTTCATTTCCTTGATTATCTCGTCTTTCTGCCGCTTGTACTCCTTCTTGTCGTGCGGCATGCGTTTGAGAAGTTCAAGCCTAAGCCTTAAATCTTCCCGTTTGCGGCCCAACTTTGCTCCTTCAAGCTGGGCAAGATATATTATCGGTTTTCTTTTTTCTGCCATACTCATGATGATTTCCTGATTAAGTACCAGGGCTTCTGGTGTTCAGCCTGCCAAACCTCACGTTCTTCCCTTAACCTCTTCTCGCGCTGGGTCTCCATGAACACCGCCTCAGTCAGTTTCGCCATGTCTTCTTCCTTTTAGCGTGTCCAATTCTTTTCGCAACCTGCCAATTGTCGCATTCTGCGCCTCGCACACATTCTGCTTGACGGTGAGTTTCCCTTCAAGCTCATGTATGCGCTCGTCTCTTTCTTTGATACCCTTGCGGCTGGCATATAATCCGAGCGCCAAACCGATGATACCTCCTACCACTATTGCTATCTCAATCGTCATTGTAATTCTCTATTTTCTCAATGATATGTTTTACTTTTTCAACCCATTCAGGATTAAGCCTATGGTCCCTCATCCACGAATCACCGTAGTTGATGCCATGCAGAATAGTCACATGGTTGTGTCGCTCCAGGAACCTCGCAATCATCGGTGTTGATGCGTTGGTGTACGAATAGGCTATCCAAGCCACCATCCAACGGGCCTCTGCATAGTCCCTGATCTTCTTCGGCGAAAGAAGTTCGTCCATGCGCAGCCCGGTCTCCTCAAGCACCGCAGCCGCAATGTTGTCAAGGGTAGGCTTGAGTTTCGGCCTTAGTGCCTTGACCGCCAGTTCAACCGCCTCGGTCAGTTCGTCTGGTGTGTACGACACATCCACAGCATCGTAACTGTCTTTTCTCCATGCGTTATACTCTTGCAGTATGTCCGCCGCCCTGCCGTTGTTCATTCTTCGCCTCCTTTCTCAATCAAGTCAGGGCTGTCGTGGATGTTGCCGATGACCTCGCAGATGTACATATCGTCGATGGTGATGTTGGGATACTCGTCAGTGTTATACACCCACTTAAACATATCTTCCTCGTTGGCTTGCCATTCTTCAGTTAGGAACTCAACGGGTATAAGTGATGGCGCTCCTTCTCTGCCCACACGATAAGAACCTCCAAGAAATTCAACCACATCCATACACTCTTTGATGTAATCTTCTGGCGGTTCCAGTACATCATGGTCGCTATGCCCAATCTCGTACCACTTGAGGATGTCGCCCTCGTAGATTTCCTTGCCACCTCTATCGGTTAACCCTGTGAACTGGCCGACGGTGGCGGGTTTAACATCATATTGCGACTTATAAAGACCGTTATCCCAATATTCGTGGATGCGGCAGAACTTGCCAATAGGCGAATGTTACAAATCGCCATAGTGCCAGTTGCCATTGCTATCCTTCCCTCTGAATTTAATTGTTCTCATAACTTCCTAAATTTTTCGTTATACTCATTTAAGTGTTTGATGAACACCTGTTTAACGTCATCAATCAGTTCGCCCACATTGGGTAAGAAGACGTTAATTCCCTGTATTGGTCTTGGGCTGCCGAACTTCTCCAATTCATTCTCAAGTGCCGCAATGGTACGCTTGACATCTTGCGCCTGTTTCAATTTTTCGTCAGTCATCTTGTCTTCCCTCCTTCCCAAAATGATTCATCACATCATCAAAAAAAGTCATAACGGCAATAGCAGATTCTATCGCCTGATACACTTCACTTTTAGGGCATACGTCATTCTCGTTGTGTTCTTTGAGGATTGCGATTGCTTTATCAATTTTCATTATCGCCTCCTTTCGTTTGAAGTTCAATATCTTCGGGTTCTTGGTTTCTTAAAAAAGAAAGATTATATGCACCCCAGGTAGCAAACGCCAGTGCGAATTTTTCAAGAATGCCACTACTTACATCTTCAAATCGCAGTCCATGAATTGTTTGGAACAATGTATTGAACTCGTTCTTGAAGTCATGGAGTTTTTGTCCCCTAAGATTGGGCAGGACGCGCTTTTTCTCAATCTTATTAGAGAATATCTCCCTGACCTTTCTTCTTGTTTCAAACTGCTCCACATCTAACTTGTGAACAGCCTCAGTAATAAGTGCAACAACATTGTCTTTCTCTTCAGAAGAAATGGATATACCACTTTCTTCTAAACAGCGGCACACTGCTTCTTTAATTTCTACTTGCATCATATTTCAGCCCTCCTTTGGTGTTCTTGTTCCTTTCTTATGTCTGCCATATTTTCTAACATCGCAGCGGTGTTATTTGATGACATTTGCATTATCTTCTGTTCAATGTCGGCTTTGCATTGAGGGCCGCATAAGTTATTATACATCTTGCCGACGATCGATGCTGATATCGCAGTATTTGTTTCAACCTTGTCTTGAGTACGCCAAATGCCAGCAATTTGCGTGTTGATAAAATCCAACTTTTTGTATTGACTTTTTTGCCACGCTTTAATGTCGTCAAGTAACTTCCAAACGACACCAAAGAATAGAAGTATCACTATAATTAAAACTGTTATTAATAGTGTCATTGATTCAAATGTTGTCATTTCTTGTCCTCCTTATTTTTTGCGTTGTCTAACAATCTCCAAGTCCATTTAAGTTTGCCACACTTTGGGCACCAGTATTCATAGCGTCCAAGCATCATTGCTTGGTCTCCATAGAGGCAACGGGTAAGATGATAGTCATGCTTACAAAAAAGTCGCTTAAATAAACCTTTTATCATCATCACTCCTCCTTTCTCGGCGGCACAATCTCCATCCAGTGGGTGACGTTGGCCACAAGTTTCAGTTTTGGATAATATGTTTCATAGCACATATCGCCATTACTTAAACGGAACATATACTTGCCTTGCTCTTTCGGCAATTCATCCTCAACTGAGATCCAGTTGGGATGATGTTGCCCGAAATCAATCGCCATCAACAGGATTGTTTTTAGTGACAATCCGTTTCCAAGGAACAAGTGTGCAAGTTGCTTTGCGTACTCCTCTGCATCGGAAATGTTCCTTAACCCTTCAACCTCTTGTTTAAATGACAGCAGTCGTTCCTCTTTTTCTTTTATTTCCTTGTTCGTAGTATTCATAGTCATTCCTCCATTGCTCTACGGAAATCTTTCACATTTGCCTTTTCACCGCTCACAACATAGCCACTTAATGATTCAAGCCACTCGCAAGCCTTGTCAACGGCATACTGGTAGCCGTATTCAGCACCAGCCTCAAATGGCTTTGCACGATTCATTTCCTTTGCCATTTCAGAAAAGTTACCTCCACCAATAGCCATTGGACTTCCATGCTTTAAGCGGTATTGAATACCCGCATCAATGAAATCTTCTTGTCTGCTCATAGTTCAATCTCCTTTCTTATTTCACACAATCGCAAAGCGTGTTGTAAATAATGCACACACACCTTTGAAAAGCATTCCCTGTTGAATGAAACATCGTGATTTTGTAGGATTTTCAGCCTATTGTTGTAATCATCATAGATTACTACATTGCCATCATAATCATCAAAGATGTAGCCTACGTTTCGTTCATACTCAAACCCGTTCTTCTCCAAGATGTCCGAAGTAAGTTCAATGGGAACAATGTCTTTTATTTCGGCTTCACTATACCAATTACCATCTATTTCTGACTGGTAATCGGCTTGTGTTTGTACCACATCATCGTATATGGCAGTTATCCTAAAAGGGGAATTATAATCAACGGACTTAAACCAATCCCCAACCATTAAATCTTTGCAGTTCATGTCTTTCTCAATTACCAGTTAATGTACATTTCATCACACATATCTGTAGTGCCAAGCAGATGCTCGTTTCCCTCAAAGGGGATGCACTGAGGATACGAACTATTACAAGTGATAAATGGATTTTGCAACCTATGGTCATACCGTGAAAACAAGTTGCATTCCCAGTTCCATCCATCTTTACACCTCACCAGCACCTTGTCAAAAGGCTTGAAGTTGGCTATGTCGTAGTGGGACGGAATCTTCTTCAGTTCTTTCTTGTCGGCGTCCAACTCACATCCCGCTTCCAGCAACTTGGCCAACAGCAGGTCTCGCTGTTCTTTGGTGGCGGGATGGATATTTCCGTTTAGTCTACTGTCAGGCGTATGTGCTTCTGAGCCGAATTCACAAAACCATTTTTCGGAATCCATAAAACAATACGAACTAAATACACATCCATCAAACGCTTTGAAAATGCAAGTCCAACCATTATCAGTTGCGAGTACATCACCATCCTTGGCATCCTCAATAGTCCAAAGATGCCAATCTGCTTCTAATGTTTTGAAATCATAAGACCAATTCCCACTAATGATATACCTATCTTCAGTTATCCTTATGATTTGCATTGGCGTAACGCCGCTTTTATTTTCATTATAAGCAACCCAATCCCCAACCTTGAACTTAGGTTCAACGGGTAGTTCCAGTTCCTTGTAGTCGGGGTGGTTCTTGATGATGCACTTAATGTATTCAGATGTTTCTGCCACAACATACTTTGCACCATTCCTCTCAACACCAATGTTGATTACATCAGGACTAGCGCAACCTCCTGGCCAAGATATGTCATATCCAAACTTCTCAAACGCAGCCCTGATTTTGTCGGCGTTGGCTGCATTGCCTTGTTTGTAGTAATTCATATCAATCTCCTTTCTCGTTAAATCCGTGTTGTTTCTTCCACTCGTCACTCGCTGGTGATTGCAGGTGGCAGAACGCTGCCACACCCGCAAAAAACCACATACGTTCATTGCCTTCATCGCAATGGATCAACTCGCTGAAGTAAGCCTCCAGCATTTCTCTACTCGGTATCATATCACGCAAGATTAAACCATTCCTCGATGTCGATGATGTCCTCACCGACGAAAAGTTCATCATGGGTTATCCGCTTGGTGGTCACGCCGTCCCTGATGACGATGTACTCGCCATCGCTACCTTCAACCGGCACCACCTTGTAGTGGTGGCCGTTTTCTTCAATGTTCATTACGTTTTTTGCCATTTTCTCTTCGTTTTTTAAGTTACTAATTAATATCTAAAACTTGTCGGGAGTGATGGAGTTGAACCACCGACTCGGTTCCCCTAACTTTTCTCCTTGAAAAACCAACCATTGTTAAACTTAATTCTTTCGCCTGCACCGGCCTCCCGTGTTGGCGGGATGAACCCGCCGTTGAAGTTGTTAATACATAGCCAGTACATCCTCACGGACAAACACGCCATGCGTGGTATCTTCTGCCCCGCTGGGCTACCACTATCTAATAATCAATTATCCTCATCATTCCCACCATTCCGTAGGTGGCCTCCTGCCTTTCAAGAGGACGATAAGAATAATAGTTGTGGGCAGAAGGGGAATTGAACCCGATGATTGGTGACACGTCACCGCCTTGCTGCCCATTCTGCCGCCGTGTCTCACGACATGACGGAAAAACTTTATTAACTATTTAAAAACTCAATATGGAATGCCGCCTTCAAACTTTCCCAAGTGCCAAGCGGCTGGAATTAATGTGCGTATGAAAAAATTCTTACTCTTCTGCTTGTGTTTGTGGGGTGCGGGGGAATCGAACCCCCGATACGATACTCTTTCCAAGTGAACTAAAACTAATAACCATTATCAACATTCCAAAAATTATCAATGAAGAAACCATTACTCTTTCACCCCAACCATATCTTATTGGTTAAGCGACCAGTCGATTACTGTGGTCACATCGACCACGTTAACCACGCCGTCGCGGTTTGCGTCAAGTGCGGCATAGCCGAACTCGTCGAGGTTGACGGGCTTACCCAGGACATAGGCGATAATGTCGGTCACATCGCCAACGTCGTAGCGTTCGCTGCCGTTGACATCGCCGGGCTTATAGCCGACCCACATCCAGCACTTCTTGTAGATACGGACATCACTAAGAATAGCACCTCGCTCATCTGCGCCACTTGTGATGCGACCATCGAAGATGACGTAGCCGCCACGGAATGCTGGGTCAACGTAGAAGTTGAAGGTGAATAGTGCATGGGCGCCTGGCGTCCACTTAACCGTGCCATAGCTGTCAAACCAGCCGTCCTCGTCGATATCCCAGTAACCTCTCTCGGTGATGGTGCTGCCGATGGTGGCATAGGCGGCCGACACGTTCAGCGGAGCCTCATACACCTGCTGCTCACCATAGCGGTTGATGTAAGGGATGGTCATACCATCCAGTGGCGTGATACCACTAACCAGTTTAACCATGAGACCGTCAGGATAGCTGACGGACATCATCCAGCTATCGCAGTAGCCGTCGTTGTACATGGTCACGGCGTGTTGGGTGTAACCATCCAGTTTGGCGGGCTTGATCCTAATCGAATCGCCCATCGTGATGACGTTTGCACTGTTAATTGACGCGGTTGCTACAAGCAGCATAAGGGCTGCGAAAAACATCTTCTTCATAATTTTGAATTTTTACATTGATTATTAAAATGCGGATATCCACTTATAATTTCTCTATTAAGTCATAGTTACTCCTGACATGACGCCTAAAGTCGGCCTTGCCGTCTTCGGTCCAATGGTGGGCATACTCGGCGTTGCCCACGTCAACAAGCCCTACTATTGGGTAAGTTCCTTTCGCGTCGGTAGCGATGATGCGCACGTCGAAGCCGTCACGGGTCTGGTATTTTTTGTTAACATCAATCATGGCGGGCCTCCTTTCTCGGCTTATACACCTTCTTGGCAGGCGTGGTGATTGAACTCAACTTGTCGATTGTGGCTTGCTGGTCTTTGATACGACCAATCGCCCATTCCTTGTGCAGTACCTCATTGTCATACTTCGTCTGCAAATCGTTTACCTTGTCTTCAAGCAATGCACCATTAGCAATCAGCTTGTTCGTTTCTTTCTTCTCGGCCCTGCGCTCCATGTACTGGTACACGTTCAGGGCGATTGATACTACTGCAATTATGAGTAGTGTGATTAACATTATCGTTTCCATTATCCTTTATTATGTAGTGTTAAGTATTGCCCGCAATAGCGGGTAGTTTCATTTATCCTCGTCTTGAATGATGCGTTTATAGGCATCGGTTTTCTTGAACTCTTCGGCGGTCATCGTCTTGCCTTTACGTTCGGCATCCTCTCGGTCACGCATAGCCTTTTTGCATTCCTGTTCAAACTGGTCTTTGAGCCTTTTTCGGTACTCGCCGAAGACAAACTCACGCACCATCTCACTCAGGCGGTTGTAGTTTGCATCATTGTACAAACTGCCGAAGTAACTCGCCTTGCACTTGTGGAAAAACAGCATCCACTCGGTAACCGTCAGGTATCCCCACTCGGTGATGGCAAGGTCTACCCAGTCGTCGATCTGCGCCTCGGTCATGCGGCGGTCGCTGCGGTTGACGACGGTGGCGCAGTAATCAACGACAAGGGCCTTGAGCCATAGTTTGGCACTTGGCAGGCCATAGGTGTTCTTTACGGTGGCCAGCGATGGCGCGTTGCCGTTGACGCAACGGGCTGGATAGGTACAGTATCTTCGCATCTCGACTACATCAAACGTCTTGCAGAAC
>Ga0247609_10007590_pt1 | contig 10316 bp, 2 predicted proteins | sample 172DNAGHGlowgp2_FD_193487 | JGI IMG/M metagenome (GOLD analysis project Ga0247609, IMG submission 193487) | Sheep rumen microbial communities from Palmerston North, Manawatu-Wanganui, New Zealand - 1728 DNA GHGlow gp2 | ecosystem: Host-associated > Mammals > Digestive system > Stomach > Rumen ...
AGGTAAGGCAAACTATTGCGACCCAGGCGTGGGCCCGCTGGACGGTACTGGCCATCGTGTCGTTCACGATGATGGCTGGATATGTCGTGGCCAAGGAGATGTCACCACTACAGTTCATGCTTGAGAAGGCCGTCCACGACGGTGGCATGGGATGGACGAGCGGCGAGTTTGGCATCTTTGCCGGATCCAGGGGATTTTTCAACGTGTTCTTGTTGATGCTGTTTGTTGGCGGCATCATTTTGGACAAGATGGGTGTGCGTTTCACGGGCATTCTCTCGTGTGTGCTCATGCTGGGAGGAGCTGCTGCCGTCTATGGCACCATCACCTTCACCTCACCCGAGCCGATGTGGAACGTGCCCCTGCTGGGCACAATCAAGCGCCAGGTAGCACTGGCGGCACTGGGTTTTGCCTTCTTTGGCATCGGCTATGAGATGTGCGGCATCACGGTGTCCAAGGTCGTGGTGCGCTGGTTCTCGGGCAAGGAGATGGCATTGGCCATGGGCTTGCAAGTAGCTATGGCGAGGCTGGGCACTGCGCTGGCACTCAACTTCAGCCTGCCCATCGCCCTGAACTGGGGCCTGCCGCATCCGCTGCTCATCGGTGTGTTCAGCGTGGGCGTCGGACTGATAGCCTACATCTATTATTGCACGATGGACTGCCGCCTCGACAAGGAGCAAGGCAAGCAGGACACGGCCCAGGGCGAGGACGAGAAATTCCACTTTGCCGACATGAAGATCACCATCAAGAATCCAGGATTCTGGCTCATCACCCTGTTGTGCCTGTTTTATTACTCGGCTCTGTACCCCTTCCTGGATTTTGCCACCAAGCTGATGATTTCCAAGTATGGTGTGGAGGCCGAGCTGGCCGGCGCCATCCCCTCTATCCTGCCCTACACCAGCATCGTGCTCACACCGCTGTTCGGGGCATGGTTTGACAACAAGGGCCGAGGAGCCACGATGATGGTTATCGGCAGTGTGCTGTTGACAATCACGCTGTTTGTATTTGCCATGCCGCTCAACTCCAGCTGGATTGCCGTGACGTTGATGTGTGTGCTGGGCATTGCCTTCTCGTTGCTGCCCGCTGCCCTGTGGCCCGCCGTGCCCAAGATTGTCCCGATGAAGCAGTTAGGCACCTCCTACTCCATCATCTATTACATCCAGAACATTGGACTGATGCTCATCCCCGTGCTCATCGGTAAGGTGCTGGAGCGCAACACCATCGGCGATCAGGTGGACTACACCCACTCGCTCGTGATCTTCGGCATCATCGGCGTGGGCGCCATCGTTACCGCAACAGCCCTGCTGTGGATGGATCACAAGCGCCACTACGGACTGGAGGATCCGAACATTAACGAGAAATAAATTTCACTTAACCAATATTCATGATGAGGATTAAACAATGGCTTGCGGTGGCATGGCTTGTGGCAACTGCTATTACCGCAATGGCTCAAAACAACAATCGACAGTTAACAAACGGTATGGAAGACATTGTTCTTGACAACATCCTGGCCCGCACCAGCATCCGCTCCTACCAGGACCGCCCCGTGGAGCAAGACAAGATCGAGAAACTGCTGCGTGCCGGCATGGCCGCCCCGTCGGCAGTCGATAAACGCCCGTGGCACTTCATCGTTGTGACCGACAGACAAGTGCTTGATGGTTTAGCACAAGCCAACCCCAATGCAGGCATGGCGGCCCGCGCGCCGCTGGCTATCGTGGTGTGCGGTGACAAGACCAAAGCGCTCACCCGTGTGCCCGATTACTGGGTACAGGACGCATCGGCAGCCACCGAGAATATCCTCCTTGCGGCTCATGGCATGGGTCTGGGAGCCGTGTGGACGGGCACCTATCCCGTCACCGACCGTGTCGAGAAAGTGACCGCCGTGCTCAACCTGCCCGAGCACATCGTGCCCTTCTGCACCATCGTCATCGGCTACCCCGAGAAATACCAGGCGCCCAAGGACAAGTGGAACGAGGCCAACATCAGTTATAACACATTTGGTGGGAAGAAGCCCGAAATGGCAGAGCCTGAGCGCACCTTCCATGAGTTCACAGTCACCGAGGACTTCCTGCTCAACCCGTTTAACTACTTCTCACAGCCCGGCGGCATGCTCGTGTGTGCCGGCAACCGCGACAAGAGCAACGCCATGACCATCGGCTGGGGCGCGCTGGGCAACCTGTGGGGGCATGGCACCAGCACCGTCACCGTCTATGTCGCCCAGGCCCGTTACACCCATCAATTCATGGAGAATTGCGACTATTTCACTATCATGACCTTCAAGGACATGAACGTGCTGCGCTACATGGGTACCAAGAGCGGACGTGACGGCGACAAAGCCGCCGCCCTGGGGCTACACGTGGCCTACACCGAGAATGGCACCCCCTACTATGAGGAAGCCGAGTGCGTCATCGAGTGCAAGACGATGTATAGCCAGGAGTTTGATCCCAAGCACTTCCGCGACGACGTGCCCCGCGACTTCTACGACGGCTTCAAGGCCGGTTACCACTCCTTCTACATCGGCAAGATCATCAAGGCAATGAAGAAATAAGCCACCTGTGAATTAGGCTTTAGGTTTTAGCTATTAGGTGTTAGCGTCTGCTACATAAGTCATAAAGCCTAAAACCTAAAGCAGGGCAACCGCACCAAAATACAAAAACTGAAGCCTGCAAAGGTATCGGGCTGTCGCCCGAGAAATTAAATAAAAATTATAAATAAAATTAAAATAAAAATTTATTTTGTTTAATTTTTATACAAAAAATTATTTAATTTCTCGGCCTATGGGCCGATAATAATTTGGTGCGGTTGCCTTGAACCTAAAGCCTATTATTTTGCGTATTACCGAAAAAGTAGTACCTTTGTAGCTGTAAAACGATGTGCTCTGGTGACTCATGCTCTTTCGGCATGGGAATTAAAAGGGAATCAGGTGCAAATCCTGAACAGTACCCGCTGCTGTGAGTCCTCCATACAAGTCCCGCCTATAGGGACACACGTCGGTTCACACATCAAGCCACTGGCCAAATCATACCTGACAACAGGCTACATCATGACCGGGAAGGCGTGAACACGACGGGGACGAGTCAGAAGACCTGCCCGAACACAAAGCCTTACTTTTCCACCCATCTGTGCCCCTCGACACAACAAGGTGGCGAAAGGTCCACGAGGCATTTGGACCCGAGGCAAAGAAAATGATGTAGCCGCTCCCCTATCGACGTGCGTCTTGATTTTCCCACACGAACTGTGGCGGCAACCATGTTTTGACCCGACAAAGCATGAAGTGATTGATGCTTTGCGATGAATGCCACAAGTGGCCTTTCATGAAATGATTAACAGTTGATTGCGAAACCCTTTTTTGTATTAACTAATTAATAACATTTTATGAAAGCATTAAAGTTCTACCTGTTCATGATGACCGCGCTGCTGAGCGGTGCGTTCATCGACGCGACTGCGGCAGGGCCATTGCAGGCATGGAGCGATGCTGACGGTGTGTTCTACCTCAAGACCAATGATGGCCTTGAGCAATACACAGTCGATGGCACCATCACCTTCAAGGCTGTTGCCGACGGGAACACGATTCCCAGCTATCGCGACTGTGGTGTGGTTTTCTCTCCAGCCAATGAGGGAGAAATCATTCAAATCACAGTCAACAGTATCGACTTGAGCGGTGACAACTATCTGCTGCTCTATGACGGTGCTATTGAGAAAATCGGCTATGGCGTTGGTGGTAACCAAGGACAAGCCAGCTACCTGCCCGACGGATTTGTACGCTGGTTCACCAGCGAGAGCGTTGGCGAGACCTACACCTCGACCAGCGAGGACGGCAAACTGTCGTTTGGTTTCCACTCCAAGAGTCCTGCGGGCCAAACAGGTTTTAACATCACTGTAACGAGCCTGTCTCCCAAGGACATGGAGTACAAGGGCATCGAGGTGCTTAACAACCTGTCAAGCACCTACCGCAACGCCAAGGATCAAGCCATCTATGGCGTGAACGTCATCACCGACGGTGGCAGCAATGCCCTAACACTGGATGAACTTACTATTGATGCCAGTGCTCTTACAGGCAGCAACCAAGTGACTAACGTGCGCCTGTATCGTGGTGATCAGTTTACTGGCGATGCACTGCTGGCAACAACAGCCAGCGTTGGCGACAATCTGACAGCCAGCAATGTGACACTGAAGAGCGGCAACAACAAGTTCATGGTCGTTGCCGACGTTCTGCCTGATGCCACGGGCGACATTCCGTCATTGCAATTTGTGAGTGCCAGTGTAGCAGGTGAGGCTTGCACGCCTGCCACGACAACGGGCAATGCCATTACCATCGATAACACCATCCTGATGCCAAGCGAGGCCACCATATTCACTATCGGTGATGCTGCACACTTCTATGACGATGGTGGCATTGACGGCAAGGTGGGATTAAATTTCACTGGAACTGCGACCTTTGTTCCAGCTACGCCTGGCCATGCCATCAAGGTTGATTTCTCAAAGCTTGCCATCTTCAACACCTCGACAATCGGCAAGAATGACATCCTTAACTTCTACAACGGCCGCACTGCCGACGAGGCCAACCTCATCACGACGTTGCTTACCGAGGCCGAGACCGTGAAATCTACTGCCGAAGACGGCTCGATGACCATCACGCTGACCAGCACCACCGGAGTCCCAGCCGAGGGCTGGGAAGCTATGGTTTCTGAATTCCTGCCTGGCGACATGACCTTCGCTGGGCTCAACGTCACGGCAGGCACATCCACAACGGTTGCCGCTGGCGATCAGGCCAATATGCTCATCGTTGACGTGATGACCGACAACCAGAGCAATCCACTGTCGCTCAAGGCATTTAACCTGACCAGCACCGATATCAAGAATATCAACAAGGTCACTGCCTATTACCTGGGCAAAAAGAACGTGATGAGCACCGCCAATTCCTTTGGCCATACGACTGTCACCGATGGCAACATCACAATCAACGGTAATCAGGAGCTCACCGAAGGTCACAACTACCTGGCCATCGTTCTCGATGTCAAGAACACCGCCCTCAATGGTGAACAGTTTGACCTGACGATGGCATCTGCCACTGTTAACGAGAGCGTTCAGGTTCCCGACCAGACCGTTACCGCCCAATGCACCGTGACCAACATCTGCCACGCTACAAAGGGCAGCCACAGCCACACCATGTATGACGAGTGGACCTTTACCCACACCGAGTCATCTATCAGTCCCGGAAAGTATGAATATGAAGATGCCGACTACATCGTCACCTTCACCCCTGCCGTGGCAGGCAAAGTGGCACAGTTGGATTTCTCTAAATTTGACGTGACTTATTCCAACACCAACTACGGCACAAAGGCCGTGTTTGAAGTCTATAGCGGCACAAGTGTTAACACCGAAAATCTGCTGTGGTCGTTGAGCGATGCCAGCCAGGCGACCACTGGCCCCGGCAAGACTTTGCGTTCGACCGCAGCCGACGGTTCAATGACCATACGCTTCAACCCCAAGACCACCAGCAGCTACTATGCTGGCAGTGGCTGGATGGCAACCGTCATCCCCTTCCAGAACCATGCAATGGAAGTTGAAAGCGTAACCGTTAACCAGAGCAGCACCGATGTTGTACCCGTGGGTGCAACCGATGCTCAGATCATCGACTTCGACGTCGTCACCAGCGGCTCTCTCACCACTCAGACGGTGACCGAAGTTAACCTTGATCTCAAGGAAGGCCAGCAGAATGTCGCAAAGGTTAATGTGCTCTATAACAACACCAACGACCTGGCCACTGCTGTCGCCTTTGGCAGCATTGAGACCCCCCAGAGCAGTGCAGTCACCGTGACTGGCGAACGCGCACTTGCCGAGGGAGACAACTACTTCTGGGTAACCCTTGACGTCAAGAGTGATGCCCAGAGCGAGCAGACCATCGACGCTCGCCTTGTTTCTGTCAAGAATGCCGAAGGCAACATTATCGAGGTTGCCAATGGTGATCCCGAGGGTGAACGTACCATCAAGAGCATGCTCGTCATGCAGAGTGGTGTGAATGTTGTCACCGTGACACAACCGTTGATGTTCTATGATGACGGTGGCCCCGACGAGAACTTCAGCAAAGGCTTCGACGGCACCATCACCTTTGTTCCCGGTGTCGAGAACTGTGGTGTCGAGATTAATGCCATCAGCTTTGCAACAGGTTCCAGCAGCTACAACAAGTTCAACGTCTATCACGGCAACGTGGTAAGCGACGAGAACAAGGATGGCGGCAACTACTATGCCACCTACGGTCCCACTCACCTGCTCTCTAAGGCCGATGACGGCTCATTGACCATCACCTTCACCACCAGCAGTTCATCCTATGCAAGTCAGACTGCTGGTTGGGAAATTGAGGTTTATCTGCATGAGTACAAGCCTCTCGCGGTTGACCAGGTAACCGCCAGCGCAGCCACTACCGAAGAGGTTGTTCGCGGTAGCGTTGATGCCAAGTTGGTCAAGGTAGAGGTTAAGGTGGACAACGATAAGGAGAGTGTCAACCTCAACGACTTTGTTTTCTCGACCACTGGTACCACCAGTTCGAGTGACGTTGTTGCCGCCAAGTTGTATTACACTGGAAAGGTGGACAACTTTGGCACCCAGAACCTTATTGCTACCGTCACCGACTATAGCGCCAGTGACATCACCTTCACGGCCACAGAGCCAATCACCATCACCGAGAATGGTACCTATTACCTGTGGCTTGCTCTCGATCTTGCCAAGGATGCGGTTGCAGGCAATACAGTTGCCGCACAGTTAACTGGCATGAGTGGATTGACTGACACAACCGAAGTCAATGCAACTGTTGCTGAGCGCGCCATCAAGAGTGGCTTCCACGGCACCTATACCATCGGTGCAAGCGCCGATGCCGACTATTCCACCTTTACCGCTGCGGTTGCCGCTATGAGCGGTGGTATCGATGGTGCTGTCCGCTTTGAGGTCGAGGACGGCCAGTATGCCGAGAACATCGAGATGACCAACATCGTAGGTACGAGCGAGACCCACAACATCACCTTCACGAGCAAGAGCGGTAATCGCGATGCTGTTGTCATCAAGGGTAACACCAACACCGGTAACGGCGGTATGGTCCTGATCGACGGCACCTCATTTGTCACCCTGGAGGGCATGAGCTTTATCCCCACCAGCCAGAGCTATGCCAACGTGATTCTCGTGCGCAACGAAAGTCGCCACTTCACCCTGCGTAACAGCTATGTTAAGGCTGAACCTGTCACCTCGGGCTATAGTGGCATGAACCTCGTTCGCACTACCAGTGGCAGCGGCGATGGCATGAACAATGACTATGCCACCATCGAGGGTAACACGCTGGAAGGCGGTTACATCTCCCTGTATCTGAGTGGTCCTGGCCCAGTTGCTTATCAGGACGCAATCGGTTTTGTCGTGCGCAACAACACTATCAGCGATCCCCGTGGCAAGTCTATCTATATGATGGATGTTCAGGATGCAGTGATCGATGGCAATACCATCAGCCAGAGTTTCACGACCTACAATAATTACAATGGTATGGACCTGTATAGGTTGAGTGGTGCGTTTGTAGTTAGTAACAATGTGGTCATCAACACCCATAGCGCTTACTCTAACGGTATCTACCTGCGCCAGGAATGCCAGGGTGAAAGCGAGTCACGTCCCGCACTCATTTATAATAATAGTGTGGTCATCACCAACTCACCCAACAACAACACTGCTGGCTTGCAGATCAACAGTGATGCCCGCAACATCCATGCCTACTATAACACCGTGCGTGTAGCAGGTTCTGGAGGCTATTGCTTCTACAATGGCAACAACAGCAACCGATATAGCAACATCAAGTTGCAGAACAACCTGTTCCAGAACTTCACTACCGATGGATATGTCGCACTGTTCTACGATGAGAACAAGGTGAAAGCTACCGACATGCGCAATAACGTGCTTTATGCCGCCAGTGGCAACATCGTTAAGGATTACGCTCTCACCATCGATGACCTCAATGCCCTCATCGGCAACGAGACCAACACCGTTGAGCAGGCCACCTTCCTGAGCGATGTGGATAACCACCTCAAGCTGGCTGGCAACCTGTTAACGGCCATTCCCATCGATTTCATCACTACCGATGCCGACGGCAACAGCCGTAATGCCGAGACGCCCACAGTGGGAGCCTATGAGTACGCCGACGTTGTCATCGTCACTCCCGAGATTGCCGAGGGTTATCCTCAAGTAATCACCGTGGGCGAGACCAATGCTAACGTCAAGACCAAGTGGAACGTGAGTGGCAAGCTCTACAGTCTCGCGCAGGCCAATGGCGCTAATGACATCACCATCGAGAACCTGTTGGCCACCACGCCCGTTGATTACACGGCCGATGGAGAACAGACTACAGCGTTCAAGGACTTGACACCCTCGACCGACTACAAGGCTTACTTCCTGCTCGTGAGCGCCCTTGATGACAGCCAGAGCGAAATCGTAGTGAGTGATATGTTCACTACCCTGCGCCACATTGATGACCTCAAGGTTGACTTTGGCACGACAGGTTATGTGACCGTTGAATCTGGTGAAGAAGCTACCCTCGCACCCGTTATCACGGGCGGTGATGAGCCTTACACCTATGAGTGGCGCGACCAGATGAACAATGTGGTTAGCACCGAAGCAACCCTGACCGCAGCACCCGAATACACTTGGGGATACAAACTCACCGTGACATCGGCTGACGGACAGACCATCCAAGCCAAGACCGCCATCCACGTACAGGGTGACGCTGTAACTGCGACCTTCGACGACAATTATTTGCCCGAGAACGGTTACTTCATCGGCGACTGCGAGAATGATGTATTCTACAGCGGTTCCTTTGCCTTCAATGTATCTAACATGGACGGCTGGTGGTATGGCTACGGCATGAGCAACCAGATGGACACCACCTACAACGGCTTGACCGATCAGTATCACTCGTCGGCTGGTGGCGGTGTTAACGGTTCACAGTTCTGTGTCGCTTTCCCCAGTGGAACGACTGTTGACGTGACCAATGACGTTGATGGCAACTTGATCAACGGTGTCATGATCACTAACTCGGCCTATGCTTACTCCAGCATGAACAACGGCGATAGCTTTGCCAAGAAGTTTACCACTGGCGACTGGTTCCTGCTGACCATCATCGGCACGCACGCCGACGGTACGTCCAGTACAGTTGAGGCCTATCTTGCCGACCTGCGCGATGCCGACACTACCAAGCACTACATTCTGGATACCTGGAAGTGGGTTGATCTTTCATCGCTTGGTGAGGTTAAGAGCCTGCGCTTTGACCTGAGCAGCAGTGACGTAGGTCAATGGGGCATGAACACGCCTGCCTATGTCTGCATCGACAATCTGGGTGCTGACAAGCCCGCTGGCGACATCAACTGTGACGGAGTCACCAGCATCACCGACGTGACCGCACTCATCGACTATCTGTTAGGCACCGAGGTAAGTCCGTTTGACCAGGGGGCTGCCGATGTCAATCACAACGGTACAATCACCATCTCGGATGTTACCGCACTGATTGACCTACTATTGGGCATGAATTAATCTTTCAAGCGTTAGGAGAGATTTCTAACGCTTGAAACAGAACACCTTAATAATAGACGAGGTGGCTCTCTTGCTGAGCCACCTCGTCTATTATCATACTCATGAAGTCTATCAAGAAATAATAAAATCCTGAGACCTTCAATAACCTAAAACTTAACTAATGCCTAACAATAGTGCTGCCGTTGGCCTGATGGGTGGCCAGGACGAGAATCTCGGCAACCTGGACGTGGGCAGGGGCACTCACGGCAAAATAGACGGTCTCGGCGATGTCCTCACCCGTGAGGGGTTGTATGCCCTTATACACGTTATCGGCACGCTCCTTGTCACCATGGAAACGGATGACCGAGAAGTTGGTCTCGACCAGACCTGGCTTGATATTGGTCACACGCACGCTGGTATGGGCCACATCGATGCGCAAGCCGTCGCTCAGGGCCTTCACGGCCGACTTGGTGGCACAATACACATTACCGTTGGCATAGGCTGCATCACCAGCCACACTGCCGATGTTCACCACGTGGCCACGATTGCGCTCGACCATGCCGGGCACAATCAGGCGGGTCATCGTCAACAGGCCCTTGATGTTGGTATCGATCATCGTGTCCCAGTCCTCATAGTTACCCTCGTACTCGGGTTCAAGACCCAAGGCACCACCGGCATTGTTGACAAGGACGTCGATTTCCTGCCACTCGGGGGGCAGACTCTGGATAGCTGCGGTTGCAGCCTCGCGGTCCCTCACGTCAAACTCGAGGGTGATCACACCG
>Ga0247609_10007591_pt1 | contig 10315 bp, 11 predicted proteins | sample 172DNAGHGlowgp2_FD_193487 | JGI IMG/M metagenome (GOLD analysis project Ga0247609, IMG submission 193487) | Sheep rumen microbial communities from Palmerston North, Manawatu-Wanganui, New Zealand - 1728 DNA GHGlow gp2 | ecosystem: Host-associated > Mammals > Digestive system > Stomach > Rumen ...
CCGTTCTCTATTTGATTGATAACGAACTGGTCATTATTCCAATGTGTTATACCCCAGGTCCAGTGATAAGAAACATCATCGAACTCTTGTTCTTTACTTGATATGTGTCCCCAACCATTAGAGCCGGGTCTGCCTATTGAATTATCATCTGCACTCAATGTTTCCCATGCTGATGTGTAGGCAACGCCAGTGTCCGTATTAAATACTTGAAATCCTACAGACTGGTCATAGTAACTACGGTACCAATATCCTACAGATGATATTCTGTGCCAAGGACGTACCCATTTCTCCTCACCTTCGTAGTAACACGTTTTAAAGGTTTCTGGGATATCCATTTCAGTACCACCCATACTTAATTGCATTGCAGTATTATTCTCCGAAGTATCGTATATACTGAAATTAAACCTTACCAACTTATCAACAGTGACCGTACCGTCTTTAATAGCTGACATACTGGTTCTTGTAATGTTGCTTGACCCCTCTGGCTTTACCCATACATCACGGATTGCTAACCTAAGGTTCTGGTAGTCAGCGTATGTAACAGGATACTGATTAGCACTGCCAGGTAAATCAATACGCTCTGTATTATCAATTGCCAACGTAGAATGAATCTCTGCATTGCTGACTGTAGCCTTAGGACTCATTCTGTCTTTATACATAGCTCTTGAATAATACCAGCTGCTTGCGGATGAGCCATCTAAGTCGGAAGTATCGTCGCCACCTTCAATAGGTCCTGTGTTATAATAAAACCATATAGGGTTGTTCTTCTTAGGGTTATTATAATCAACTATTGACCATTCTGCACCCTTAGAAGCAATGAAGAAGAAGTCCGAAGATACAGACGATTCACCAATTCCCCAAGGAGACGCTGTTGTATCAAAGGAGCCACCTGTGTAAATATTATTAGTCATTAATTGACCAACATTATTAGCACACCTTTTAACCGCGGTGCTGCCGCCGATAGTAACAAAAGTGTTTTCTGCGCCGTAAAAAGCAGGATTTATTTTTGTTGCCATGATATCACCTCGCTACTACAATGTATGGACGTGTGGTTCTGGCACTCCTAAACACGTCGGATTCATAGAAATCAATACCCTGAATAGCAAACCTGTTTGGGTCTATTGGATATTTGTCGTCTATGATATAAGTAGGATGCCCTATTTGTGCACGAACTATTGTTGCTGGACACGCTTTAATCTGGTCTGCCCAAGACATTAAATAATCTACTTTGCCACTTACCACTACTCTTTGTGCTGTGTCCAAAGCACAATTAATAAAGTAATACCTCTTAAAGGTGTCTATGTAGGCATAATTAGCATTAGCTATTATATTGCCGTAAGTGTTGTCCCAATTGACAACCACTGTAGGGTTAAGCACTTCCACTGGGGCTGTTGGCTCTAATACTCTTGCAGAGCCTATAACATTACTAATGTCCTTCTCCAGTTTCTTTGGGTTGTCTGAGACGTTGTAAAATGTTATGTTCATGCAATCACCTCTCAAGCAAGTAAGAATAGATACTTATCAGCAAATCCCTTTACTACAATGTCTGTAAAATCGTGTTTTAGTCTAAGATTAACTTCATCAGTAATGGATTGTTGAGGACTGTTGTTATTGCCGACTACATCTCTTACATTATCTCTGGGAAGTCTTGTGTCTGTAATAGTGTCTTTACCAGAGCTTGTGTTGGATATTTCGCCATTAACTGTTGTTGTATCAGCACCATCTTTAATAGCTTTAGTAGCGTCTCTAAGATTTGTACTATCAAAGGTAGTTGTTTGATTCCTAACATTGCTGTCATATGCTACTTCTGTAGTATAGTCATCAGCGGAAGTAGTTACAGTTTTGCCGTATTCTACGTCTCTTGTGTTCTTATAGCCTATTGTTTCATGTCTGCTATAATCACCTGTGGGGTCGTAAGATTGACGAAGTGCCGTGTATATGCGGTCAAGATTATTTTGCATGGCTTTTTTATACTCGTTGAAACAATACTGTAAATAGGTATATTCGCCCTGCAATGTTGTTCCTCGTGTAAACATACGCCAATCATTGTACTGATAATCAAGCTCATGTATAATATCAGCTGTACCGATAACTACGACTGCTTCTCCGTTATATGTCACATACACGTCAAAGTCATTGAGTCCTATATTGGTATAGTCAAGGATGTCTCCAATTGTGTTACTTATCGTCATTTTCATTGTTTTCACCGTCCTTTTCTCCCGTTTCGACTGGTTCAACATTGCTTTCAGCATCTGTAATCTCGTCAGCAACAATGCCTTTTTCATTAAGTTCGTCTGGGATGTAGTTAATAGCTTTATCGTAGGAATTCTTAAGCATCTCACCCATCTCTACACTACACTCAAAAGCATACTCGTCACCGAATGTTTCATTAAGGTCTTTAGCAAGTCTCTTACGGAAATCAAACTGCTGTAATGGGTAAACAATACAAACATCATCACCGCCGTGCATCTCTGCATTGGACTGTTGTGCAAGCTTGTTAGTAACATTATAGGAGAATCCGTGTCTGTGGAAGAATCTCTTTAACTTGTTTTCATTATACTGGTTGAGGTACTGGAGTTTATCTACGTCCTTAGCATCAACTAAATCAAGGAATTGCATTGGTTTTTCGCCGTTAACAAGTGTTTCCAACGAGTCTACAGCACTGGATACAGCCTCTATCTTACCTTCCATAATAGCCTTAATAGCAGATTCTATAATAGCTTTTTCCTTACTTGTTCTGGCTATTGGGATACGAAGTAGTCTACTGAATACAACATTAATATCCTCTGATGTTTGGATTTCTGTTAGTGTGTTTGCCAGGTCAAAGATGTCCATATCAGGACTATGTAGTGAATTGTTCCAGCCTACTACTATCTTTTTACGGTTTTGTGTATCATCCTGTGCACCAGGGCCTACAGCATATCCTCTTATAGTCTGCTTACCCTGTACAGCTCCTTCCCAGTCTTCAGGTTGATAACCGTTTAGCTGTCCAACATAGCCACCCATACCTGCATAAAGTTTACCTTCTATTTCGCCAATACCAACCATACCAGTGGTCATTAAAAATCCTTCAATGTACTCTGCTGGAAGGGTATCAGGTAAGCCTTTCCATACGAACTGGGAGTTCATAAAATTCCAGAAGTAAAGCCAGTTATAAAGCTGTCTGTTTTCTTTAAGGAACTTCTCCTTATGCTTGTTATAAAAGATATTCATTATCTCACCTCTTGCGATGTTGTTATGTTAAAATAGGGTATAGCAATTAACTATACCCTATCCTAACAAAGGATTGACTTTATGGCTAATTAGTGGATGTCTTAACCTTCTCCACCCTCACCCTCATTTTCGTCGCCTTCTACTTCACTAATGTAATAAGTTACAATAGGATAGCTATCATTTACGACGTAGTTAATGAGTGCGTGGTAGAAGCTGTTGCTTGTGTCTCTGGAAGCAGCATAGTTAGTAGTTACCTTTCTCTTGTCAACAGTAATACCCATTGCAAGTCTATCATATGTAACACCTATAATACCGCTCTGTGCCCAGTGTGTCTCTTCACTAAGGTCGGATAAGAGTCCAATTTCAACAGCAGCACTCTTAGTAAGGTCAATCGAAGAAGCACTTGCGAAGTTGTATGCTGTATCACTTGCAGAACTCTTAGCTGCCTGCCACATAGTAACAGTATCATAATCACCAATACCAAGTAGTGTCTCATTATATGTATTAGCTCTTACACCAAACTTAGCAGCCTTAGCAGCTTGTGAAAGGAGTATTGTTCTTGGGTCGGAAGCAAATGTTGCCATATCTCCGTTGTTGTAGTATGCTGTATAATCCTGGATGTAATCCTTAGTGTTGCTAATAGTCTCCAGCATAATTCTCTGGAACTTCTGGTCTTTAATAAGTGTAGCAGCATCAGCAGTAGCAGCATCTGTTACGCCTTCTGCAATAGCAACTTCTCTAAGGTCAATAGCATTACCATTAGCAAAGGACTTAGCAATACCAACGGATACTGTCATCTTAGCGTAAATCTCAGCCTTGAGCTGAAGTGTGTTCTCAACAGAGTTGTAAAGTCCAGCAAGGAAGCTATTTAATTCAGATACACCCTTGAATGCTGTAAAGAGCTGGTCATACATAGTAGTAAGAGCTACCATACAAGCGTGTGCCTTCTTATAAAGCTTAGCCTGAACCTTAGGACGATAGAAACCATACTCAATAGCTGCTATTCTAGCACCCTCAGCCTTGCCAAGGTCAACAGGAGTTTGGTCATCAGACATTGTACCCCAAGGAATATAGCCATTAGGATTCCACATCTCGTCAATCATTACATCCGAGATATCAATCATTACCATTTCTGTAAAGAGTCCCCAGTTAACAGGGTCTACGAACAGTTTAGGAAGTGATGCTGTGTAAGAACGAGTATCAATTACTATCTTACCGAGCTGTGAAAGTAACGACTTGTAAACAATATCTGCTGCGGAGTTTACAGAAAAGTCACCGTCTTCTGTAATATTAAGTTTCTCACCAAGTTCTACTATTGCAGTATCATCAAGAGCATCAAGAGTATAATCTTTATCCAGATAGCCCTTACCAATAAGCTGTGCAACAGCAGCCTTAGTAACGTCTAATGTGTTTGATGGGTTATAAAGTGCCATACTTAAATACCTTCTTTCTTAATTAATTATGTTGATGTGTCAATGAGATATGAGACACTAAAATCTCTGGGGTTTCCGGCGTTCGAATCGGAACCTTTCTTATACACTAAGCTGCTATTAGAACGGCCAATTTGTGCGAATCCTGGTCCTGTTTCTCCTGTCTCAACATGGACCTTTACAGATGCATTCAATGGTTTTGGCAACCCAGTGGCTATTGTAGTATATGTAGATGTTGAGGATGGAATTGATTTCATTTTAACATGAATATTGACATAGCAAATATTATTGATTACCACATATCCACCATAGGTACTGCTCGAGGTAGTGTCTACATAGGTTGTATCATATGTGGGAACAGTATAAGCAGTAGGTGCTGCAGAATAATTGGATAAAGCATCTATGTCAAGTGCTATCCAGTTGCCATAACTTTCGTTATAGGGTTTAAACTTGAAATAGAGTTTGTGGTTAGAACCAATAGCTGCCGCCAGTCTCATACCGTCTGTTTGTACCTGATTAGTTTCAGTATATAGTACAAACGTATCTGTAAGACCTACATTGGCAGGGCTACCATAATAGATATGGTCTATACGTTCCCCTTGATTGTTAGGTATAATATAATCACCTTTTAATGGAGCAGGAGTTGCAGGAGTTGCCCAAGCCAAGTCACCATAACTGCTTACTGTTAATGCCTTTCCTTCATCAATTATCCCATAAGTAGGAAGTTCTTTTGGTATTGTTGTCCAACCAAGTCCAGAGGCAGTGGTACCATCTACTGTTAAAACCTTTCCTTCATCACCGGCTGGGCCAGGGGTAAAAGGAGGAACTTCAGAAATTCCTAAATCAGCAGTTGTCTTATTGCCGGATAGTGTTACGTTGTTTATTGTTGGCTTGTTAGTTAGGTCACTGTAATCAGATGTTCCGCCACTTGCTGTACTTGCTATAGTCTGTGTTCCATCTGCGTTGTCTGTAATTGTGACATTTGTGCCTGCCACAAAGTGGTCTGAAATAATGTCTTTGACATCATCCTCATTGGGTAGTGCGTCATAGGTTGCTACTTTTGTGGAAGTAATACCTGAATTCATTGCCGCGAGTTGTGCCTCGGTAGGTTCAAATCCTTCACCGCCACCACCACTTGATTTGTTGAAATACTGGCCTAATTCTGTTACTTCCTCTGTGTCCAAAGGAGACAGATTCTTCATTCCAGTAAATTGAGCAAGTCCAGAGGCTGTTGTCTCTACTGTTTTCTTACTCATTCATTCACCTCCTTTAATTATTATCCTTCTTAATATCCTCTCGGAGTTCGTTAATCGTTAGTTGTAAGGTGTTTAATGCTACTGTAAGCTGTGTATTGTACTTGTAATCCCTAAAAACAAAGTACGCAAGGAGGGCCACAGCAGTACCATTATTAATAATAGCTGGGATTATTAGTTGAATTAAGTCTTCCAATCTACTTCATCCTTTCTGTCCGCCTTTCATTAGATTAAACAGTTTTTTTGGAGGATTATAATACGATTGGGGAAGAGTTGTTCAGCGTAGGACTGTTTATCCAGGCTACTGCCCAGATTCCGCCAAAGTTCGTCCCCTACCGTATATTCAATATAGTATCTATAAACCATATTAGTGTCTATATAAAGCCATATAAAATCTATATGTCTTAGTTATTTAATTTATTGACTAATTCTGTTATAATAAAGATAGGAGGGATACTATAGTGTATGTAAACAGCATTTGTTGCCCACGGCCTGGAATAGATGATGTTGTTTGCAAATACTTATGATTTCGAAAGGAAAATTATCTATGGGAAAATTTGAATTAGTTAAAAGAGACGGAGAGGAAATCACCTTCCAAGAAGCATTCAGCACAGTTAGCGTTGATGAAGGCTATAATATGCCTTGTGTAAGATTTACAACTCCTGAATGTGACCACATAACACTCTTTTCTGCATTAAATGATAAGGCAGAGAGTGTAGAGGACTTTATGGACGAGGAAGTGATAGTTGAACATATTGTAGTAACTGCTGCTGATGTTCAGGAAGAAATGAATAATCCTAACGCTCCATTCGTGAACAAGCCAGTAATACACTTCTTCCTTGATGACGGAACTCATATTTCATCACTGAGTAACGGCATTAGAAGATGTACTATGAACTTGGTGAGCTGTGGAATTATTCCTTCTCCTGACCATCCAGTACACCTGAAGTTTAAGAGAGTTAAAGTTGCCAGAGGTAATGCTCATAGCTTTACCGTTTTAGGACAGGATTAATAAACCCAGGCCGTGGGTTTATACTTATTGTAAAGGAGTGGCAGTATGACACTATATGACCATATTATAACAATGTCTGTTGCCAAGAACCACCCTATAGAATTCACCCCAGAAGACGCCTATATAATGTATCAATGGACAGTACCAGTATTTAACTGCGTAATAGATACACTAAACAGTCGTCTAAAGGATTCGGCATTCAAAGACATTGACACAAAGAAAATCCCACAAGAAACATACAATACTCTAGCATTTTTAACAAAGCTTAAAGGCAGAGTATCCGATGACCCAATGTATTTTAACGTCGATGAACTAAAGCTCTTTGTTGGCATTATAGAAGGTTGTGAGTATTGTGCAAAATTCCAAGACTGTCCTTATTTAAAGGTTTATTATGCGGAGCATAACTACTACCAATTAAGTACCTTTAGCCCATCTGAGAACATTGAAAAAAGACGTAATAAACTAATGAAAAAAATCAAAAAAATAATAAAGGAGCATGAAGTATGACAGTATCAGTAATGCAGACAACTCTTATAGTTGCTGGAGATTTTAGGAATTATGAGGATGCCGCCAAGATGTTAGACTCTATCGGTATCCAAAACTTTAAACAAATTGAAGTAACCTACAATCCAGTATGTGATTTATCACACATTAAACTGGAAAGACCTAAATATTATACAAGAGGAGAGTAAAAGATGAAACCTGATTTCAATCCATTCAACCCAGACAATGATTTCGAGAGTCAAGAATATGCCGATATGTTGGCACAATGGATGGCAGCACACCCAATAGAATTTATTATACAAGGTAATGAAAGAGAGGATGACGAAGATGACAAAAGATGAATTAAATGCAATACGTCGTATCAATGCCAGATTAGTTAGAATTGCTGATAAATTAGGAGCTAAGAATACTATTCTTAAAAAGGCCACTGACATAATCACAGAATCTTTTTTGGTAGTAGACGATAATGAAAGTATGTTGTATAATAAAACAAGAGTAAACCGAGCACCACAACTAACCAGAGCTAAGAATGCTGTATTATCACCTAATCAAAAGAAAGCACTTAGCAGACTTGACCAGATGACTAAGGTAGACTCTTTAAGCAACCAGCTTTCACGTGCCAAAGATGCATTAAAGAAAGAACACCCAGAGCAGGTAAAATTCACACAAGATGAACTCCTTAAATACATCGACGAAAAGAGCTACGTAGAACAGAATCTTGAACAGTTCATTAAAGAACAGTATGTTGACGGACAGTACCAAGGCTCTGAAGAATTCGAAGAATGGATGCATACAAACTATGTAGACAAACAAGGCATCTCTTATCACGAGGTTTATAATCTAATGACAAAGAAGAAGTGATTCTATGATTAATTACACCGATTTAGACGAAAAATTCAGCCAACTTTCTCTTGAGCCTGTAACCCAGGCAGAAAAAAGGAAAAAGGATAATGGCAGAAGAAAAGGAGAGAAACTAAAAATTATCCCTCGTTTTATCTGTGCCTTTATTGCTGACCCACTGTTGTTCTATATTAATGACAACATAGTACAATTCAATGATTTATCCGAGTTACAACCCTTTTTTACCACCTTACAAAACCTGCTGAAATTAGGCAGTAAAGACGCTAGATACAACTATAATGTGGTAGTATGGTGTAAAGACACTGACAAGCTCTTAGAAGTTCTTAAATCGACACTTTACGTGGAAGAAAACAGCATAAATGAACGGTATGACAAGGTAGCACAATTTCAAAGCGGTCGTTTTACTTTTTGGACACTAAATTCACACCTTGATTTAAACATCTTGCCAGACTTCACACACAATTATGGAACCACTCCTGAAGACGATTTAAGACGTGTCGCAGCAACCGGCCAAAAGCTAATTGAAGTCTATTACAATGAGCTTGGCATCCTACCATTATCTAAGACTGATGTCAATATTGAAAAACTGAAATATAATATTGTCAATCAACCACTTGATGATTTCATTCCACAAGACGTAAGAAGATTCTGTTTTAGAAAAGGCAATCAGCCATGTAATAAGATTACAGCATTTAGCACAGCAGTTTTTGGAAACCCTGACAAGAACTATAATAAGTGTCTATGTAACTGGAGGCACTTTGTCCCTTATATCAATGACGTATCTGAAGGAAAGATAGAGGTACCAATACAAGGTTTGTGGTACGACGGAGTGCAGTATTTCAACTTCTTAAAGTATTTCAACAAAGCTGGTAACTTTATATATAACCCAAGCCTACAAGACACAGACATAGAAAACGTAACCATACGAGATATTAAAAGCTCTTACGGGTTTGCAATGGTAGCAATGCCAGTACCAATGAGTGAACAATCCGAAGTATTAAATAAGAAGGGTTGGGACGAAGCACTGGCAAAATGTCAAACAAGAGAATCTATCATTAATAACCCAGAATGCTATGCTTTTACCATTGAATTTCATGGTGTTAAAAGAAAGAACAAAGCCTGCACTATTAAATACGACAAAGAAACAATGCCAGCAATAAACCCTATTATTTCCAATGACCAGTTATTACAAGCAGATAAAATAACCTTATGTCTGCTGTCCCCAGATTATTACTGCTTTACTCATATGTATGACATAGAGAGCTGTAAAGTAATTACAATGTTTAAGTCTCGTGCAGGACTGATGCCTAATACAGTACGTTATACAGTGCTTAGAAGCATAGACAATAAAGAAAAGTTATCAAGAGAACGACAAGATGGAAGGCCAGTAGAAGCTGATTACCAGTTAGCTAAACTTGAGTCTGAAATGCATTGGGGAAAGTTTGTAGAAAAGATTTACGACCATCCTGGAAAAAGTTGGAGAGAGAATGTCATAGACTCTTTACCAAAAAGAATAGGAAGTGTCTGGTGGGGTTTATGGACAGTAGCCTGGGGTAGATTCCGTCACTTTATTGCTTATGAAGATATGATACAAATAGACCCTTCTATAGTACCTTATGGTGATACAGACCAGTTGTGCAATTTGTACAATCCCAAAGCAAATGCTGTTTATTTTAAGCATAATCACTGGGCAGAACAAAGACTCTTACAAGTCTTACAATTCTTACCATTCTTACCAAACTACCCAACATTTGCAACACAAGTAAGATTAGGACAGTGGATTAATGAAGCACACAAAGACTCAAAACACTACAGCAAGACCTACACAAGACTAAGATATTACTCCAAAAAACGTTATATCAAAGAATTCCAAACCTCAGAAGGACTACAATACAAGATAGTCTGGTCAGGAGTTCCAAGACCAATAATCAAAGAAGTATCCAAAACAATCCCAGACTTATTCAATAATCTTTACCAGCTTGATAATCATCCTATTGTCTTACAATGGAGAATGCTGTCCACAATCAAAAAGCTTTAGTCTA
>Ga0247609_10007592_pt1 | contig 10315 bp, 5 predicted proteins | sample 172DNAGHGlowgp2_FD_193487 | JGI IMG/M metagenome (GOLD analysis project Ga0247609, IMG submission 193487) | Sheep rumen microbial communities from Palmerston North, Manawatu-Wanganui, New Zealand - 1728 DNA GHGlow gp2 | ecosystem: Host-associated > Mammals > Digestive system > Stomach > Rumen ...
TGGCAAAAATATCAAGAATCAGGCTCGTGCGGTCGAGTATCTTGATTTGCAGTTCTTTTTCGATATTACGAATTTGCTTGGCAGTGAGTTCATCATCAAAAATCACCATGCCCACCTCGTCGGGCAAATGCTGCTCACGAGGGTCGGTGATACCCGATTCCAAGTACATTTCCAATGCTTGGTCGCGAGCATCTTCCTGTTGCTTAATGAATTGCTTAATTTCGTCCAGCTTTCCACTACCTATGTAGGTCACACTGCTGGGTCCATTCACACGCTGAGTATATCGCTTAATCACCTTTGCTCCTGCCGTCTCTGCCAGGAACTCCAATTCATCGAGATATTCGTTCGTCTTTCGTTCGTTCTGCTGAGGTGTTATCAGACCAACAATAATCGCAGTTTCCACCTTCACCTCAGAAATCACAAATTCTTTCATTCAGTATCGTTAATTCGCTGTTTTTATGATGCTTTTTCCTATGATTCATTGCTCACTCGTTCTGACTACCATCATCCCTTTCAGCAAGCCATACTTTCCAACTTGCAAAGATAAAACAAAATCACTTTTACGACAAATTTCAAGCTCGTTTTTTGCACTATCTTTTTTCATTTTTGCGCTATCTTTTTTCATTCTCCTTCCCCACGTCAGTTCGAACTTCATAAAATTCTCCATTTTCGCATGTATGAACGCATTGAGAAATAACCACCTATAGGCTTCGAATGTACTGACGCACTTCTTTGATTTTATAGAATCATTCCTTCGATTGTACTGAACTATTCGTTTGATTTTACTGAAATGCCGAGCCCTCAACGTTTACACGGCGAACCTTCGCCATCGCAACGCCGAAGGCTCGTTATCGCAACGCCGAGCCTTCGGCAACTAGTTGAATCCAAAGGAAAGCTTCAGTCAATCCAAAAATGCGGTTCTGATAATCCACTAAAGAGCTTCAGAAAATCCCATAAAGCAAAGCGCGAACCTCGAAAACTGAGGTTCGCGCTTTAATAGAATATTATCAAAAAAGTCCGAATTCAACGGAAGATTTTCATCACGAGTCCACCATTATTTGGTTTCTCTTCATGAGTAAGAATCTCCTTTCCTCCTCCTCTTGGGAGTTGGAGAGGGAATTTACTTCACGTAAGAAGCCAAATTGGTGAGGTGCATGTCACCTTCGCGGAGGAATGTGTCGTGCATAGCGAATGCAGCACTAAGCTTGTGAGCTGTGTGACCCTTGTCAGCAATCTTGAGGTAATCCCAAAGCAACTGCTTGTAGTCTGGGTGAGCACAGTTCTCAATGATAGCCTGTGCACGCTCGCGAGTGCTCTTACCACGGAGGTCGGCAACACCCTGCTCGGTCACGATGATATTCACGTCGTGCTCAGTGTGGTCAATGTGTGAGCAGAATGGAACGATAGAACTAATCATACCGTTCTTTGCCACAGATGGACAAGTGAAGATGGAAATGTAGGCATTGCGCTCGAAGTCGCCAGAACCACCAATACCATTCATCATCTTTCCGCCACAAATCTGAGTGGAGTTAGCGTGTCCGTAGAGGTCAACCTCGATGGCTGTGTTGATGGCAATGACTCCCAATCGGCGAATCACTTCAGGGCTGTTGGAGATTTCGCTTTGACGAATGACGAGCTTGTCCTTGAAGAGGTCGATGTCGTTGTAAATGCCCTGAAGCACATCGTTGGTCACAGTGAGTGAGCAAGTAGATGCAGAAAGCACACGTCCCTTACGCATCAAGTCAACCACGGCATTCTGAAGCACCTCTGTGTAGATGTTGAATGCTGGCACTTCTGGATTGTTACCGAGAGCGCCGAGAATAGCGTTAGCCGTAGTACCCACACCGCTCTGGAATGGAAGGAATGTCTTAGGGATGATGCCACGACGAACGTCTGCCATGAGGAAATCAGCAACGTTCTCACCAATCTTATCGGTAATAGGGTCAGCACCCTTGAAGTCGCGAGCCTCGTCAGGGAGATTACATTCAACCACACCCACAACCTTCGATGGGTCGAGCTGCAAATAAGGAGTACCAATGCGGTCGCCTGGGTGCTCGATTGGAATCACCTTGCGCTGAGGTGGGTCGAGTGGTTCGTAAACGTCGTGCAAACCAATCGACTTAGGACTATGGAAAGCATTGAGCTCGAGAATGATACCTTTCTTAGCAAGACGAGCGGCAGTTGGAGCAATACCGCCTGCTGCTGTGAGATAGACTTTTCCGTCTGGTTCGATAGCACAAACCTCAAGGATTGCCCAATCCACATCACCCATGAAGCCATAGCGCAGTTCCTGTGCCATGTGGCTGAGGTGGAGGTCGTTGTAAGCAATCTCGCCTGCATTCACATGCTTACGGAATGTTGGGTTTGTGGTGTAAGGTGCACGATAACGGATAGCATGTTCTTCAGAAAGGACACCGTCGCAACTTTGACCAGTGGAAGCACCTGTGAAAATTCCAATTTGATAAGGGCGACCTGCCTCGTGCTCAGCATGTGCAATTTTAGCAATCTCTGCTGTGACAGCCTTGGCTGTTCCTGCTGGAGTGAAACCACTGAGGGCAATGTTATCGCCGTTCTTCACCAATGCAGCTGCCTCAGCAGCTGTGATTCTTGTAAACGCCATAATTTAAGAATATGATTTATTTTACTGAATTTCAACGTGCAAAGTTACGAATTGTTTTCCAAATCAAAACACAATTCAAATGATTTTGTGCGAATTTTATGTCTAAGGTTGTATTGTTTTACGTTTTTTTGTAACTTAGCGGCGTAAATCAAACTTTAAAAAACAAAAACTCAAAATATATGGAAAAAGATCTTAACTCAAAACAGCAGACCAAGGTGTCTTTCAAAGACTTGAAGGAAGGTGTGAAAGATGAATATGGTGTGATCTATAGTCTAGATGGCAAACGTATGCTCGGTTGCGAACAAAAGCTCGAATTGGAGGAATACACCATCAAGGATGGCACCGAAGTGATTTGTTCCGTTGCATTCGACAGCATTGTCGGACTGAAGCGCGTGAAGATTCCAAAGAGCGTGAAAACTATCGGTGAATTCGCCTTTTACAAGAGCCTCAACTTGGAGGAAATCACCATTCCTGGTACGGTGGAACACATCGGACGCAGTACTTTTGCACGTTGCGAGAGTCTAAAGAAAGTCGTCTTGGAAGAAGGCATCAAAACCATTGAGAAGGATATGTTCGCTGAATGTGTATCTCTCAGCGACATCTCCCTGCCAAGCACCCTTGAGCGCATCGAAGACAGCGCTTTCTATGTGTGTCGCTCTCTCGAAAGCATTGAGATTCCAAAGAAAGTAAGTTACATCGGCGAGGATGTTTTTCGTGCATGCCAGGATCTGAAAGAAATCCATCTGCAAAAGGGACTGAAAAACATCGGCAGCTTCGCCTTTTCTTACCTTGCTGTGGAAAACATCACCATTCCTGGAAGCGTGGAGAAGATTGGCACATGCGCTTTCTACCACTGCAAGCAACTGGAAGAAGTAACCATTGAAGAAGGTGTGGAACAGTTGGGCGAAGGCATGTTCGAAGGCTGTCTGTCTCTCAAAAAGCTCACCTTGCCAGATTCAGTAACCAGCGTGAAGAAAGGTATTTTCAACAACGAGGTGAATATTGAGCATATCGTCATTCCTAACGGTACGAAGAAACGTTTCGAGAACTTATTCCCAAGCCACATCGGTCAGCTCGAAATCGACGAAAACGTGCAAGGAAGAAGCGAAGAAGAATTGCCAATTCCTGAAGAAAAGCCTAAACGCCGTCTCTTCGGCATCTTTAAATTTTAAGAACTCCTTCCCTTCCTGTGAAGGTAAGGGAAGTTGGTAAATGATGAACTAAACAAAAAAATGACAACACAATTTCTAAACACAATTTTTAGCGGAGCAACCATTTCCTCCATCCAAAAGAGGACAGAGAACATGTCTATTTTCCTTTTCTCAACGATTTTCCTTATTGCTTCAACATCTGTTTCCGCTCATGATTTCGAAGCAAACAACAATGGCACTCCTATCTATTTCAACCTCAGAGAAGGAGGCAAAGCAGTGGAAGTGACCTTCCGAGGTTCCCAGCCACAAGATGTAATCAACGAATATAAAGGAGAAGTCGTCATTCCTAATGCCATCACTTTCGACGGCACCACCTATCCTGTCACGGGGATTGGTGAGGCAGCTTTCATGGGATGTACCGAACTGGTAACCATCCACATTCCAAGTTCTGTCACCTCTCTTGGTGCCAATGCATTCTACGATTGTAAGCGCCTCACCTCCGTCTATTACAATTTACCTGCCGAAGAAGTTACATCCATTTCGGAAGAAGTCTTTCTGAATGTCAACCCAATGATTATTCTTTACGTACCCGCCCAAAGCCGACTCACATTCCGAAAGACTGAAGGCTGGAGCTCCTTCAAGAACATCATTGCTAACGACAATTTCAAGGAAGATGCAACTCTCGCTGCCACGGCTACTCATCCAATCGACTTCACTGCAAAAGCAGAACCAGTCATTATAGAAAAACCTGGTAAGAAGGCAAAAGCTGTCAGCAAGGAAAAGACTTCCACTAAGAAGGAGAAGCCTGTCAAAGAAAAGACTTCCACCAAAAAAGAAAAACCTGTTGTCAAGGAAAAGCCAGCTGTCAAGAAGGAAAAGCCTTCCACCAAGAAAGAAAAACCTGTTGTCAAGGAAGAAGCTCCAATCAAGAAAAAACTGACTAAAGCAGAGAAAGCAGCACTAAAGATGAAAGAGGAGAAGGCTGCGCAACAAGCATATCTGAAGGCTGAAGCTGAAAAGGCAGCCAAAAAGAAGGCTTTAAAGGCTGAAAAGGCAAAGGAAAAAGCAAGAAAAGCTGCAGAAAAGGAAGCTGCTAAGAAAGCTGAAAAGGAAGTTGCAAAAAAAACTAAAAAGAAAGAAAAGACAAAGAAATCATCTTCACAAACCACTCTTCTTGTACCATCTTTTATGAAACATGAAGAAGAGGCAGCTGCAAAAGCAGAACCTACGACTTCTGTTGAAACTCCTGTTGTTGAGACACCAGTCATTGAGACACCTGTTGTCACTACTGAAGCAGAACCAACAACCGTTCAACCAACTGTTCCAACGCAAGAAGAAGCGACCACTGTCGTTCCTGAACCTGTTCCAACCCCTGCCATCACTCATCCATCTGAACTGACGACCCTCGTCAACACAATGAACAGCACACTGCCAAAGAGTCTGGGTGCTGGTGTGGGTATCACCGAAGAGAAACTGATTCTTGAAAAGGATTTCCTCATCATGCCATACAGCGTGGATGAAGACCAAAATCCAAATATCGATGCTCTTCTGAAGACACTTGGAAAGAACTTCGACAGTACCGAAATCGATAAGCTCATCGACCTAAGACTACCTCAAAACCGTCGTCTTGTAAAGATGTTGGCAGAAAAGAACTATGGTTTGAAATATCGTTATCAAGCCAGCAAGCATCCAGATTTCTTCGTCGAAAAAGTTGTCAAAGCTGAAGAACTGAAGAAGTATTGAGTGAAAAATGAAGAATAAAGAATGAAGAATGAAAATTACTACCGTTCGGATGCCAAATCCAATGAGAATAGTAAAATTCATTCTTCATTCTTTATTTTTCATTCTTCATTTAATTTTTTATATCAATCAGTCCGTCTCTATACACCGTCACACTTTTGCCTTGTCTAACGATGGAAAGATGGAATTGATTGAGTTTTTTGAAGTACCACTTCCCATCCGTTCCATTTGCCTTGGTCCAGTCATCGCTGTTTCCTAATTTGTTTGCACTGAAGTAAGTCTTTCCACCTATTTTAATATATGGCTTCAGCGATTCCTCATCCACACCATATTCCATATTACCGACTCTCAGCAGCACACCCGTATAGTGCTCTGCATCCATCTTCACATCAGCATCGATGTACCAACGCTTTCCTTTCAAATCCACGGTCTTAACACCATCGGCTGAATTCAAAGAAGTCGAATAAACCTTTGTTCTTTTCATGTTCTTTTCACCCTTTACTTCCTTCAAAGGCGAAATGGAAAGAGCAGCACCACTATCAAGTTTTCCCATGATGCGAGTAGGATAACCTTCAGGGAATCGGGAGCACTTCAACCAATAATAATAGTCGCCATTCATCCACACCACGCGCAGGTCGCTACCCACTGAGCCAGGCAACACGTATGGGCGCATATTGTTCTTCTCCGAATTCCATGTGATTGCCTCCTTCGTGGTCACCACACCTGCATCGTTCAGCGTGTATTTCCAAATCTCGTACACCTCCTTGCCCAACTGGTTTTTGGTTGGCAACGAACAATACACAGTGTTCACGTCGTCGGGGTCGATTGCCATTCCCGCACTGTAGCAGTTCTCCGTCTGTGGCGATTGATGGAACCATTTGCCAGCATCTGCAATGTCGGTAATGCGCCATTTTCCTCCATTCCATCGAGCATAATAGTATTCATGCTGCTTCTTGTCAGGCGAAATGCGAACGAAAGCCACCACAGGATTTTCCTCCTTGTCGGTCGTGATTTGGAACACCCAACAGCGGGAATTCTCAGGCGAATCAATCACCGTCAACGGATATTGCTGCTTGTAGTCGTCACGCTTGAACACGTTGAATTTCCCTTCGGAAATGGTACTCAGCACCTTGCCATTCACATCACACAACTGTGGTTCTCCACCAACGTTGATGTTGATTGTATTGAAATAGAGCCAGTTAGGCAACTCATTATCGGGATGCCCAGTCGTATAACTCAAGTAAATCTTGTCCTTGCCATTGCTCTGATACTTCGCATAAGGACGCGCGCCCGTACTCTGTACCATCTGATAAGGTCCCCATTCAATCTTCAGGTCATCATTGGCATCTGGCATCGACAGTTTAGCTATCGTCGGATGCCAACCAATGCCGCGCCAACACAAATAGATATGCTGAGGGTCGTCGCTCAGAATGAAAGGCGAAGGATAGGTTGTATTGTTCTTCACCTCAATGATTTTCTCCTCTCCCAGACTCGTGATGTCACCCGAACGTCGCGAAATGCGGTAATAGAAACGAGGCTCATCCGTATGGCGCGTATAGAAAATCATAATGCGTCCATCGGGCAGAGCCAAGAACGTTGGGTTGTTATGATCATCGGGTTGAAAATAAGAGCGAACCAGCACTTCCTCCGCTGTGTTGCGCTTGTAGTCGAGTTGCAAGGCACGCACTGCTCCGTGATTGTCGATATAGCCCACATAGGCAGCATCCGTCTTTCCTTCTTTCACACGCATGGCTCGTGGGTCTGCAAACCAGCACCACGCTCCTTCCTTTGCCAATTCAGTTCCACTATAACTCGCCTGCTGTGCCATCGCCTTGCTACCAATCAGCATCAACAGCATACAAGCCATCAGTTTCGGTTTCATCATCGTTTTCATATTGATTTTTATTTATATTGTTTTTAAGGTTTACCTCAAAGGATTTTAGAGTGGATTCAGCACCAAATTCACGATGCCTACTACATCCGAGATGTCTATTCTGCCATTTCCACTCACATCGGCAGCCGTCTCGTTGAACACACTCGGAATCGTTCCTAGCACATAGTTGACGGTGGCAACCACATCTGCAATATCAACCTTCCCGTCTTCGTTCACATCACCCATCTTTACCAGTGGACTATACGTAAGTCGGAACGCATCCGCACTCCACCACGAACTGCCATTCGTATTGAGCGCTATAGTGAGAGTTTCCCCGTCCTTCACAGCGATAGGACTCAGTGCAATCTTCTGCCATCCCATTACGTATTCACTGCCGCTTGCGGAAGTGATGGCTGTTCCCGTGAATTCCACCTTTGAAGAAGCCCCCGAAGAAGAAGTGGCAGAAAGTGTCATCACCTGTGTCGTGTTGCTTCGCATCATGGCAGAAAGCGTGTAGTTGCCCGCAGGCAGTGGTGGTAACGTCTGACTCAGACTTGATGAGAAGTTCGATGCATACCATTTGTCGAAATAGTTGTTCTCCGCATTGCCATCGTATGCCTCTCCCTTGGTGAATCCCACCTCAGATGCCGTCCATCCGTATGTAGTGGCTCGATAAGCATCCGCATTCTTGATGAAGAATGAAGCATCCATCTGTCCCGTGGCATCTTCCTTCATTCTGTCAATCAGCACTTGCTTATATCTCGCCTTCACGTCTTCAGCACTTTCATCCGTCAGCACCTCCGCCTCCGTACCCAAATAACTCAGCACGAAATTGTCGGCACCAGCCCAACGAGCCGCCATCGCACCTAAATTCCTCACCCCCACTCGCAGCATTCCATCCCTCACGATGATTCTGTCTATCAGATTTTTCCGATTCGTATCCATCTCGCTGTCCGTTGTCACGGGCGAGAAATAGAGCAAGTCCGAAGTCTGCGCATAGAGGCCCACTGCCCCATTCACCGAAGCTCCTGCCTCACCATTGGTCGAGTTGAACACATTCGCACTCAACTGATACACGCCATCTGGCAGTCCGCTCACGTCTTGGTAGTAGTCGAAAGCCTCTCCTGCCGAAGCTGCTGGATTCCACACCTCGAAATAGGTGTCACCACTCGCTGCTTTCGTGAATCCATTCTGTGCATCCCGTGTGCATGTCCATCCTTCAATTTCTGAGAAACTCGTCGCAATCACCGTCGGATTCACCAAAAATCCTCCGTTCTTCGCTGTGGCAGACGTGGCTGTGGCACCATTCATCGTCGTTACCACCACCCGATAGAGGTCGGAAGCTGAAGCACCACTCACCACCACATTCTTCAACTGCACACTGCTCGATTCCAACAAAGACCTATCTGTCACTTCCGTCACTTTTGCCCAAGTCCGTCCGCCGTCCGTACTGCGTTGCACCACCAGAGCCTTTGTCCAGTCGGTGTTTTCATTATTGATGGTGAAAGTCATCGAACCACCACCATTCACCTGCAACACAGGAGTTTTCACACTCGGAGCCGTAAACACAGGCACGGGTTGCCTTTTTGCATTGTAGGCAAAAGTGGAACAGTTGTCGCGATAGAACTGCCCCATCGGAGTCACCCATCCATCGTCCTTGCTGATTGCCCAGCGATACCAGTCTGAGTCCCAGTTATAAATGGAATAGCGTTCCACAAACGAACAAGTGTCAAGCATCTCCACAATGTCTTGCACATTCCTTCTCACCGTTTCGTAGTGGTCCGAAGTGATGGCAGCTGTCCACGAAGCACCATAGTTCCATTCCGTAATCCAGATAGGTCTTTTCGTGCTTTCATAAAGCCACTTCAGCGTGTTGTACCAAGCCTGGGCACCATTCATCTCATTCTTGCCCCAATAGGCATGGAAAGCAAAAAAGTCGCAGCGGTAGCCCTTCTTGTCAACCTCTTTGGCAAAATCGATGAGATACGTTCCTCTGGTCGGTGCAGGCGAACCAATGCGGGCACCTGTCTGCTGGAAGGAAGGGCACAAGTCCGCAGCCACCGCAGCCGCGACCGTATCGCCACAACTGCATCCCGAGTGCTGTTCCTTATGCTCGGGCTCGTTCAAGGAGAGCGTGGCTGTCGCCTTCTTCTTGCTCTTGATTTCATCCATCGATGGCCACCACAAATGCTGACGGATAGGAATGTACTCGTAATCGTTGGCAGAATTCTTGTCGGCACTCCAGGAATAAAACCAAGTGCCACGAATCTTGTTCATCTGGGTGAAAAGTTCATCATTCGCAGCCGACGTGCACCAACCTTTCTTCGACACGTATTGCCATTCCTTCACGAACACCGACGTCACTCGCTGGTCGAGCGGTGTAGGCAAATCCACTTTCAGGTCGGCATGGTCAGCCACATACACTCGGCTATAGCCACTGCCGTTCGTGCCCGTTGCCAAGGTAGCCATGTAGCCACGTTTCAGTGTGAAACTGCGCATCACATTGCTGTTGCTGCCCAAATCCGTGTGGGAATCCACATTCAGGACAAACGAATTCCCTGTCTGCCCCATCGAGCTATAGCCCGTGAAAGGAGCATCGGGCAAAGGAATCACCACGGCACCATTCAGATAAATCGCCACGCGGCAATTCACCCCGTTCTGTGCCGTTGCACCCTTTATCTTCACATATTTCAGATAAGAGGAAATCACCTTGCTTGGCACCACATTATCCAGCACCAACCATGTATCCGCACTATTCAGATTGACCGTTCCCGACAGAATCGGTGCATCAGAGTCAATGATGTGTATATCCGTGGCAGTGCTGAGCGACACAGACTTGTTTTTCAACTGAATATAATCCACTTCCTTGACACCCCATTCGTTGGTATAGACCGACGACACATAGTTCTGCTCCACCGTCTCTATGTTGGT
>Ga0247609_10007594_pt1 | contig 10314 bp, 9 predicted proteins | sample 172DNAGHGlowgp2_FD_193487 | JGI IMG/M metagenome (GOLD analysis project Ga0247609, IMG submission 193487) | Sheep rumen microbial communities from Palmerston North, Manawatu-Wanganui, New Zealand - 1728 DNA GHGlow gp2 | ecosystem: Host-associated > Mammals > Digestive system > Stomach > Rumen ...
TGTCAAGTCTGACTTTCTTCTTCTACAGAGTATGCAAAATCTTTGGATAAGTGCAGTGGTCTTCCCTGTTCTATGTGTGGCTATGGATGGGCGGAGAGGTGTGCCACGGAAAAATCCGGGTGCGCCATATACTATTCTGAAGATTAGTTTATTGAAAATAGTACGTAAAAGGAGGTCATCAAGCGTATAGAATATCTGGGTGATAATATCGGCCAAATGATACCGATGTTGTCGCTCAAATGATACCGATGTTCTCACTCAAAATGATACCGATTATATCACTACCATAATACCAAAGTTGATTTTGCGTAACTCTCTCACGGGGGGCTGCTTGCCCCCCTGGCGAGGCCTCCCCCCAGGTGTTTTTCATGGTATATTTTGCTATCGCATCGCAACGGTGCATTTGCGGTACTCTGTCAGCGTGAACATCGGTATCATTTCAGCGATAATATCATCTGGGCAACGGTGATTGGATGCCAGAATCTGTTTTAATAATGCTTTGCTAATCATTCCTTCAAACTTGTCGCAGTTGCCTCTTTGCTGTCTATGCTGGTGCAAAGGTACTAATTTTTAGCAAATCACAACGAACCGCTCACCTACACTGCTCCAGTTCCCTCTGGCCATTCTTCAGGTCTTCCTGCAGCTGCTGCAGCTGCTGCTGGTCATAGTCAGGCTTCACGTTGAAGCGCAGGTTGACTGTATCGACGGAAATGCTCATAAAAAAGTACCTTTGCGTGATTAATATACGCAAAGGTACTTATATTTATTCCACTACGAAAGGACAACTTATCGCCGGAATCTCTTACTGGGCGAGTGAGAAATGTCTCTGATTTCGCTTATAGAGTCGAAAAGATTCTTTTTTGGCTTCCACTCCTTCTCCTTCTCCGACTTGTCAGTGCCGAAGGCCAAGCCGAATACGAGGCCGATGAGTACTCCTAAGGGAATGTACCACCACATAATCATTTCTTCTTTTGTTCGGTGCAAAGATAGTGAAAATCGGTGATACTTGCAAGGGGAAATCCCTGTTTTTGAGAGGGAAAGGCCTATTATGCAGTAATAACAGTAAATGGGAATTCTGTTTTTGTCATATCTCCATCGTCTGTTACTAGCTTGAATTTCTTTCGTTTGCAGAGATCTACAATAATTGCATCACCATAGTCACATGAAGCACCCATAGAAGCAATAATGGAGTCGATATTGATTGAGTGAAAGTCGTCTGGATGTCTCTCACTTTTCTGTAGGATAACGGAAATGTTTGACTTCGCATCGTTTAGGGCTGATTTGTATTCTGGTGTTGAACGAAAATCCTTTTTAAATTTTGCGCCAAGATTTCCTGTACGTTCCTTCCATTGGTCAAACTCCAAATGAAGACATCTGTTGATATACTCTGCTACCACTTGCGAATTAATCCATATAGTGGCACCGCGAGTTATTATTTCTTTCAATAAACTGCTATATACTTTTTGTTTGTCTGGTTTCGCACCTGCTAAAGGGGCAAAAATAAACATCCATACATTGGTGTCGAAGAAGAATTCCTCCGAAGGTCCAACAGTATACTTTGATATTTTACAAGTTGCCATAAATAGAACTGTCCACTACTTCGTTAAAATTTTCCTCGTTCTCATAGAAAGACTTTGCGTTGGTAGTTACTTTTTTAATACGCGCTGCCGTTTCGTCGTTGATATTCAGAACGTGCAACTTCAACTGCAGCTGCTCGCTGGTATAATCTTTGTATAACGTTCCTATTACCACGTTAAGGAAGGCTGTGGTAAGAAAAGTAACATCCTTAAAATCTAATGTCACATCTTCTTCTTTTGAAAGACTTTCCACAATCATCTTGTAGATAGGCTCACCTTCTTCCGAAGTAATTCCCTGATTTAAAGTGATGTAGTCGTTGATTTTTATTGTTGCCATATACGTTTAAAATAAGTTGTTTGTATCAGGTGTTTCGTCAGTTGTCAAATATAGTTTGTCGTCATCACAATTGAATTCAACAGTTACAATAGTACCAGGAAACTGTAGATCCAATTCAGTAGCAACGAAATTATCTTTGTCTATCTCCAGCATGGCTCCACCGGAAATCATTTGTATTGTGCCATCATTCATTCCGATAAACTCTCTCAAAATGTCCAAACCGAGACCTCCCGGGATATTTTTTGTGGTGTTACCCCTGACAAATGCCCAATTCAGGGTTTCACAAGGGCTTAATGTTGACAATCTTTTTTTTCTCAAGAAGTTGTTTACATTATCCACAACAGGTACGCCAAGGTTTACGAATGTCATATCGAGCATAGTCTTTCCTTTCCTGGGGTGGACTTCACCGCAACAGTAGAAATAATCACAGTTACCGTGATCTACTGCGTTGGCAAAGATTTCGCATATACTCTCCTTTATTTTATCTTTCGCTTTCGCTGTACAACTGGGGAAACGCTCTTTCTGAATTAAATCTGTGTCAATATATGATTTAAACTCCTTTATATCTTCCACCTTAAACCTACGAAAATCAATATAGCTCTCGCGATCTTCATTGGTCGTATTAAGGTCGAATGCTCTGAAAAATTTGTTACGGGAAAGCGCCCGCTTTACACCAGGCGTCTGCGGTGCTCCCAAATAAATGGAACAACCTTCTTTTTTCCGCTTGTCAAAAAATGCTCCAAGCACTGCAGAAAGATTTGCGTCAAACTTCCTGCACAACTTAAAATCTATAATAATATCCTCACGCTCCACATCATGTAGTTCATTGTAGAGTTTACACAAGAATTCGTAGCCCGCCTTGTCAGCAGCAACATGTGGAATAATAAGGATTTCTTTTTGCATAAGTTATTGTTTGCGCTTGCAAAGATACGAAAAGTTTCCGAATCCGACCCGTATATAAACATTTTTTTACGTAATAAACAAATATTTGCGTAATTAAAAGTGTTTATATTACGGTTTCCCTGTAAAATCGGCTCTTGCGCGCTCCAGGATGCCACGGATGCGCTGGAGCTCGGCGTCGGACATGCCAGCGGTGAGTCGGCGGATCAGGCGGCCGTAACCGGCGTAGCGGTTCTTGTTGTACCATTGCACCTTCTTGGGTTTGTGGTTGTGCTTGCGCCGCCAGGTGTCTTGGTTTGTTCCGCTTTTCCTCAGCCGGTGGGAGCGCACCTCTGCCAGTCGGCCATAGAGAGGAAAACTGACGGTCAGCACCTGTGCGCCCTGATCTTGCGACACACGGTAGTCGAACGACTCTATGAGGTTGCCGGAGTCCACGTTTTTGTTCCGCTCCAGCGCTTCAATGAAGCGGTCAATGATCATCACCATCACAGGCTCCATCATCCTTGCCCTGACGGGAAATAGCATCCTCAGTGCCTTCACAGATAATGAGGAGATCATCCAGATGGGTGTCTGGGTTCTTTTTGTCGATATCTTCCTTGAGGTAGGCCGAACAGCCAATATCTTCGCCGGCAGCACATTGCGGGCTACAGGCGATGTGGTCTATCCTTTCGTCGTTGGTGTCATCTTCCAATGGAGCGTTGCCGTCGGTGTGAGCTACGTTATCGGCATTCCGCTCGGTTTTGGTCTTGTCGGCATGTGGGTAGGCTTTGCCCTCGACGAGAATATCCGTGGCGTTATCCTTGTGCGCCGCTGGCGATCAGGGAAATGGCGTACGAAAGGTTTCGTCAGAGAATAATATCAGCCTGGGTAATCCCGCACCAGTTACATTGATAGGGTTTGGGACTTGAAGACGTGAGTGACCAAGAAAAAGTCCACCGTTGAGGACGATGGACTGGGACCTAATGTTTTCACAACGGAATAATCCTTATTGTGATTTGCTAAAAATTAGTGGTGCAAAGATAAAGATTTTCTACGAAAGAACCAAACATTCCAAAAGATTTTTGTACTTTTGTGGCAAAATAACTAAAAATGCTTTAAATATGAAGAAGATTCTTGGCTTGGATTTTGGCACTACCAGTATAGGATGGGCACTTGTTAATGAGAAAGAGAACGATGATGAAAAGTCATCGATTATTCGACTTGGTGTCCGTGTAAACCCGCTAACCGTCGACGAAAAGACCAACTTCGAGAAAGGCAAATCAATTACTACCAATGCCGACAGACGAATGAAGCGCAGCATGCATCGCAACCTCCAGCGATACAAGTTACGCAGGAATAATCTTATTGAATGTCTTAAAGAACATGGTATCATTACAGACGAGACACCTTTGTTTGAACACGGCAATCAATCTACCTTCACGACCTACAGAGCACGCGCCAAGGCTGTTGAGGAAGAAATCTCACTCGAAGATTTTGCCCGAGTACTTCTGATGATTAACAAAAAGCGTGGCTATAAAAGTAATCGCAAGATAAAAGACACAGAAGAAGGTGAATTGGTGGATGGCATGGAGATTGCCAAAAGACTTTATGAAGAGAATCTGACACCGGGCCAACTGCTCCTTGACTTATTACAAAAAGGAAAGAAAAACAAGCCAACATTCTATCGTTCCGACCTGCAAGCAGAATTTGACAAAATATGGGAAGTGCAATCAGCTTACTATTCTGAAGTGCTGACTGATGATTTCAAGAAACAAATCAGCAGATTCAACAAGACTCAGACCTCTGGGGCATTCTATGCTTTCTATAAAATAGCCACAGCAAAGAATAGTGGTAAAGAAGGATACGGACAGGCACTACTTTGGAGAGTAGCAGCACTTACAAAGAAATTGGATATTGAAGAGGTCGCTTATGTGTTATGCGACATCAATGGCGCTATAAACAACTCCAGCAAGCGATTGGCAATGATAAGTGATCGTAGCAAGGAACTCTATTTCAGTCATCAGACGGTAGGTCAATACCTTATGCAGAGTATAGAGCAAAATCCCAATGCCAGCCTAAAGAATATCATATTCTATCGTCAGGACTATATGGACGAGTTTGAGACGATATGGGAAAAGCAGGCCCAGTTCCATTCAGAGCTGACACCTGAATTGAAGAAGGAAATAAGGGATATTGTGATTTTTTATCAGCGTGACTTGAAGAGTTGCAAGAATCTGGTTAATTACTGCGAATTTGAACGTGCAGAAAGAGAGGTTGTTGTGGACGGAAAGGAAAAGACAATCGTTACAGGCTTTAAGGTCTGTCCCAAGTCTTCACCATTATTCCAAGACTTCAAAATCTGGCAGATACTGAACAATTTGCAAGTCTCAGTGACAGGTCATCAGCGAAAGCGGATAAAGAAAGATGAGTCACAACTGTCTCTATTTGCAGACACAGAAGGAGAACCCCTGCAACGATTCTTAGATCAGGAAGAAAAAGACATTCTGTTTAAGGAGCTGTCCGTCAGGGAAAAGATGACCAAGAAAGAGATTCTTAAACTTCTATTCGATAATCCTCAGAAACTCGACCTCAATTATAAAGAGGTAGAAGGCAACAGGACTATGGCTACCCTATTCAAAGCCTATCAGGAAATTATCAGCCTAACAGGCAATGGAGAATATGATTTTTCGAAGATGCCTGCCGATAAGGTTTTGACTGTCACATCGGAAATCTTCACAGGTCTCGGATATAAGGCAGACTTTCTCGTCTTCAATCCACTTCTGGAAGGCAAAGAAATGGAGAAACAGCCTGCTTACCGTCTGTGGCATCTCCTCTATTCATATACAGGTGACAATTCCACCACAGGTAATGAGGCACTGCTCATGAGGATACTGGATATTTGCGGCTTTGAGAGAGAGTACGCTACCATATTGGCAAACGTCGCCATGCCTCTCGATTATGGTAGCCTGAGTGCCAAGGCCATTCGCAAGATTCTACCCTTTATGATGAAAGGCTACGAATACAGTAAGGCTTGTGAAATGGCGGGATACAAGCATTCCGCCCGATCGCTGACCAAGGAGGAACTTGACAACAAGGAGTACAAATCGCGTTTGGACGGTCTGAAACGTAACAGTCTCCGAAATCCCGTTGTTGAAAAAATCCTGAACCAAATGATTAATGTGGTCAACGAAATTTCCGCAACCTATGGAAAGCCCGATGAAATCCGCATAGAGTTGGCTCGTGATTTGAAGAAAAGTCAGGAAGAACGTGAACTGTTAGACCAAGCAATCAGAAAGAACACCACCGAGGGCGAGAAATTACGCAAGGAATTGGAAGAGGAGTTTGGAATACAGCACGTAACCAAGAACGACATCCTTCGCTATAAACTCTACAACGAGTTGAAAATGAATGGTTATAAAACGCTCTACTCCAACACCTATATACCACGGGAAGAGCTGTTCAGTAAACGTTTCGATATTGAGCACATCATTCCCAAGGCAAGGCTCTTTGATGACTCTTTTTCTAACAAGACCCTCGAAGTTCGTGATATCAATATTGAAAAAGGCGATATGACAGCATACGACTATGTTGCCAACAGATACGATGAGAAGGGACTGGCTGACTATGAGAGCAGAGTAGAAGAGTTGTATGTTCAAAAGGTCATATCAAAGACTAAGCGTAATAACCTCTTAATGAAAGAAGCCGATATACCGTCAGACTTTTTGCAGCGTGACCTTCGCGACTCTCAATTTATAGCCAGAAAAGCCCGTGAGATACTCGAAGATATGGTTCCTTTCGTGGTCACCACGACAGGCTCTGTAACCAGTCGTTTGCGAGAAGACTGGCAGTTAGTTCATCTGATGCAAGAACTGAATTGGGAAAAGTATGATGCCTTGGGCTTAACAGAATCCTACACAGACAAGAATGGCAACATCGTCAGACGCATCAGGGATTGGACAAAACGAAATGACCATCGCCATCATGCAATGGATGCACTAACCATTGCCTTCACTAAGCGCAGCATAGTGCAGTATCTTAGCAATCTGAATGCACGAAGCGACAAGAGCAGTAGTATCTATGGCATAGAGCAGAAGGAGCTTAATCGGGACAACAAAGAGCACAAGCTGGTGTTCAATGCCCCTATGCCGCTCAATGAGTTCAGGGCAGAAGCAAGGAAACATCTTGAAAGTATTTTGGTCTCCATCAAGGCCAAGAACAAAGTGGTTACCAAAAACATCAATAGAGCCAAGAAGAAAGACGGCCATCAGCAAAAGATTCAGTTGACACCTCGTGGAGCTTTGCATAACGAGACCGTCTATGGTAGAATTACCAACTTTGAAGCAGAATACAAGAAAGTGGACGGCAAGTTCACTGAGGAAACCATCCTTCGTGTGTCAAATCAGAGATACCGTGAGGCATTGTTGAAGCGACTGGCGGCATTTGATAACGACTCCAAGAAAGCCTTCACAGGAAAGAACAGTCTCGAAAAGAATCCTATATGGCTGAATGCAGATCATTCGTATTGTGTGCCCTTGAAGATCAAGCTATACAAGAAGGTTGACGTATTCACTATCAAAAAGGTGGTAGATAAGGATTTGAAGATTGACAAGGTAATTGACAATAAGGTACGCGAGATTCTCCAACAGCGACTTGATGAGTATGGTGGAGATGCTGCCAAGGCGTTCTCCAATCTTGACGACAATCCCATTTGGTTGAATAAGGAGAAAGGTATCGCTATCAAGAGAGTGAAGATTAGAGGTATTGCTAATGGTGAGCCTGTCAGGTATAAGAGAAATGTAAAGGGCGAAATCATTCAAGATGAAAAAGGCAATCCCGTTCCAAATGATTACGTAAATACAGCCAACAACCACCATGTAGCTGTATTTAGAGATTCAGAAGGCAAGTTGCAAGAACACGTTGTATCTTTCTATGAAGCAACTACAAGAGCTATTATGGGCTACCCTATCGTTGACAAAGAATACAAACGCTCAGATGGTTGGCAGTTCCTGTTCTCAATGAAACAGAACGAATATTTTGTATTTCCCAATGAAAAGACTGGCTTTAATCCTCAAGAAATGGACCTGTTAGATGCTGACAATTACGCAATAATAAGCCCTAACTTGTATCGTGTTCAGAAATTTACTGATGGAGATTATTTCTTCAGACATCATTTGGAAACCAGCGTAGAGAATGAGAATTCATTAAAAGGAGTTACGTGGAAAAGAATTACCAGTGTTCATAATTTAAGTGGAATTATTAAGGTCCGTGTAAATCATATAGGAAGGATTGTTTCTGTTGGAGAGTATTAGCCTATGATTAAGAAAACACTTTGTTTTAGCAATCCTGCATACCTCTCATTGCGGAATGCTCAGTTGGTTATCAAGCTGCCCGAAGTGGAAAAGGCAGATAACTTGACGGAGGAGTTCAAGAAAGCAACTGAGGTTACACGTCCCATTGAAGACATTGGGGTTGTGGTACTTGACCACAAGCAGATTACCATAACCCAAGGAGCTCTTGATGCCTTGCTTGGAAACAACAGTGCAGTTATTACCTGTGATTCGAACCACATGCCTGTGGGACTATTGTTACCGCTGGTAGGCAACACGACCCAAAACGAGCGATTCCGAGACCAACTTAATGTCTCTCAACCTCTACGAAAACAACTGTGGCAACAAACCATTCAATACAAGATTCGGAATCAAGCAGCTGTACTCAGTCAATGCTCTGACGCAGAAACAAAATGTATGCAAGTATGGGCAAATGACGTCCGCAGTGGAGACCCTGACAACTTGGAAGCTCGTGCTGCCGTCTATTATTGGAAAAGCCTGTTTGGTCACATCCCAGGATTCATCAGGGAACGCGAAGGCATATCTCCAAACAACCTGCTAAACTATGGTTATGCCATTCTTCGCGCTGTGGTGGCTCGCTCATTGGTGGCAAGTGGTTTGCTACCAACGTTGGGCATTCATCACCATAATCGCTACAATGCCTATTGTCTGGCAGACGACATCATGGAGCCATACCGCCCTTACGTTGACCGCTTGGTATATGATATTACGGAACAATACGGCGTTGACATTGAACTCTCAAGGGATATCAAGGCTGAACTGCTTTCCATACCCACTCTTGATGTCGTTATCTCTGGAAAACGCAGTCCGCTGATGATAGGTGTTTCGCAGACTACAGCATCTTTATACAAATGTTTTAGTGGCGAATCACGAAAAATTGCATATCCTGAGTTACAATGAGAACAGAGCGGCTTAGTGAATACAGGGTTATGTGGCTAATGGTATTATTCGATCTTCCAACTGAAACAAAGAAGGACATTCGTGAGTACACCAAATTCCGCAAACGACTCATTCAGGATGGTTTTACAATGTTCCAGTTCTCTATCTATGTACGTCATTGTGCCAGTATGGAGAACGCAGAGGTTCATCGTAAACGAGTGAAAGCCATCTTGCCAGAGTTTGGCAAGGTAGGTATTATGTGCATAACAGACAAACAATTTGGCAACATTGAATTGTTTTTTGGAACCAAGCCACAAAAACCAAACGTTCCTGGTCAGCAGCTCGAACTCTTTTAGAAAAGGAGAATCCCATCTAAATGACAGAGTTCTCCTTTTCCATTGATGTTTTTTCTTTTTCTATTTTCCCTTACAACCTATTGGTATTCAGCGATTTCCCAGAATCCAGTTGTCTATGCTGGTGCAAAGATACTAATTTTTTAGCAAATCACAACTCTTCGCAATAGCCTATATTCTCGTGAGCGGTTGTCTATGCTGGTGCAAAGATACTAATTTTTTAGCAAATCACAACGTGCGTATGAAAGTATCTATAATGCTTTCTGTTGTCTATGCTGGTGCAAAGATACTAATTTTTTAGCAAATCACAACTCTCTTCGGTCATATCATTGACTATAGAGAGTTGTCTATGCTGGTGCAAAGATACTAATTTTTTAGCAAATCACAACCAGCAGCGGTCTGGGTCAAAGTATCGTGCGGTTGTCTATGCTGGTGCAAAGATACTAATTTTTTAGCAAATCACAACTGCATAGTCTTGTGTGCGTTAGACCGCTGCGTTGTCTATGCTGGTGCAAAGGTACTAATTTTTTAGCAAATCACAACATACTGCTCATCATGCCCATGCTGATGAAAGTTGTCTATGCTGGTGCAAAGGTACTAATTTTTTAGCAAATCACAACTACTGTCATTCTGTTCCCGTTGGCATGCCTGTTGTCTATGCTGGTGCAAAGGTACTAATTTTTTAGCAAATCACAACGCCGGCCGGTGCCGTGTCCGTGCGCCCGGTGTTGTCTATGCTGGTGCAAAGGTACTAATTTTTTAGCAAATCACAACATGCCTCTTGTGTTCCCAATACAGACACGTGTTGTCTATGCTGCGTAATCCGCCCCATACCCGTTCACTTTCCGAGGGGTCTTCAAGGCCCCGGCAAGGCATGAAAATGCCATGATTTGATGTCCGTTCATCTGTAAAAAGGATGAACAAATGGACAAATTGACTGT
>Ga0247609_10007598_pt1 | contig 10313 bp, 16 predicted proteins | sample 172DNAGHGlowgp2_FD_193487 | JGI IMG/M metagenome (GOLD analysis project Ga0247609, IMG submission 193487) | Sheep rumen microbial communities from Palmerston North, Manawatu-Wanganui, New Zealand - 1728 DNA GHGlow gp2 | ecosystem: Host-associated > Mammals > Digestive system > Stomach > Rumen ...
CTGAGGCAAGCTCTGCAGTCCCTATCCACGCCATGCCGCCTTGAAATATCGGATACTTGATGTTCAGCAACTTACAGATGGCGTTATTCTCAAACATTTAATCTCCTCCTCAACGGTTACGCCGTTCCTTTTAAGTTATACGAATCCGTTGCATTTGTCAATCAGTAATTCAAAGCGCGGCTTTAATGTGCTCAAGAATTTTGCTATTGACGTAATCGCAGGTAACACCAATCGCCGAGCAAATCGCCCTTGCGTCCGACGAGCCGTGACTTATCACGCAACAACCATCGACGCCTAAAAGTGGTGCGCCGCCATTCTCTGACACGTCGAGCCGCTTAGACATGTTCTTAAACATCGTGGCGATTAGTTCCTTGCCTAAAAGTTTCGCGCCGCCATTGGCAGTGAGTTCTTCCGTTAAGAGTTCCATAATAGTTAGCGCAAGCCCTTCGCCGAACTTCAAGACGACATTGCCGACGAAACCATCACAAATCACCACGTCGAACTTGCCGCGGGGTATATCGCGACCTTCAGCATTGCCCGCAAAATTTATCGCCTTTAAACCCTTGAGCAGTTGATAAGTCTCCTTAGCCTGTTCGTTACCCTTAGTCTCTTCCTCGCCGATATTCAATAGTGCGACGGAGGGATTTTTTATCTTAAGGACATGCTCGGCGTAAAGCGAACCCATTATCCCGCTTTGAATCAAATGTTCGGGCTTGCTATCGACGTTCGCGCCGCTGTCTAGTAAAAGTGTCGTGCCTCGTGGCGTAGGGATTGGCGTTGCGATTGCGGGTCGTCCGATGCCGTGAATCCTCCTTAAGATAAGTTGAGCCGCTGCGACTGCCGCACCCGTCGAACCAGCAGATAATACAGCATCGCATTCGCCGTCCTTAACCATATTTGTTGCCACGACGATTGAAGAATCTTTTTTAACGCGCACGGCGTCGGCGGGGTGTTCACCCATAGCGATTACTTCGTCCGCATGTTTTATTGTTATCGGCAAATCGTTTTCGACGAGTTCAACACGAATTTTTTCCTCGTCGCCTACCAAAACTATTTCGCACGGATATTTCTTAACTGCCAACACCGCGCCTTTTATGATTTCCGCCGGAGCCTTGTCACCGCCCATGGCGTCGACTGCTATTTTCACGTGTTTTGCTCCTCCAAAAAGTTTAATCTGCATAAAAAAATCAGGCAGGGTGTTCAAGTCCTGCCCGGTAAATTTCGCTATCATCAATCCGCCTCTATGACCTGTTGCCCGTCATAGTAACCGCATTCCGGGCACACATGGTGTTGGAGTTTTGGTTCGTTGCATCTCGGACATTTTACATAGTTCGGAGCTTCCAACTTCCAATTTGCACGCCGTCTGTCGCGTCTCGATTTGCTTAGTTTCCTCTTAGGTGCCGCCAATGCTCACACCTCCTTAATCTAGTTTAAAATCTTTCAGAGTTGCAAGTCTTGGGTCGATAATAAATTTATCGCAACCGCACTCGCCCTCGTTCAAATTCGTACCGCACTTAGGACACAATCCTTTACAATTCGCCTTGCAAAGATTTTTTATCGGCTGAGCGGCAAGTAGAACGTCTCTTAAAAGTTCAGTCACGTCTAACACGTCGTCAATCGCCTCTGCCTTGTCAATCTCCTCGTCGAACTCGTGAACCTGATTTGCCGTCGCTTGAGTTAAACACCTGTCGCAGATAAAGGACTTAACGCACTCAATCCGCCCGCGAACTACATAACATCTGCCCGCGTCCTCGACTTCCCCGACAATTTTTATCTCGCCTGTGAAGTCGTTCAAGTCCTCGTCGAATAATTTCTGAGCCGTCGCGCTGAACTCGAAAGGAGCCTTATCGCCCCTTGCCGTTTGCACTTTCGGCATTTTACAACACCGCCCTTTTTGTGTCAAGGCAACTTTTATAGCAACGTCACCATTAGCAGATATGTATCGTCGACGCCCTTTAGTAACTCTAAAAATCGCTTGTAAAGGTCTGGATTGTGATCTGTTTTCATCATGAACCAATCAACCATTTGCAGTAAGTCTTCTTTGGAATCTAAGCCGCTGTGCACCGTCGCGAACGTCATCAGCTCGAAGATTTTATAGCTTATCAGGAACATTGCGTAATTCTTTGTAAAACTCTCCTTAAATTTCCACGGATAAAAGCTGAAGAACAGCTCGTTGACAAGATAATTCTCAAGGAACGACGAATACTTAGCAAGAAAATCTGCGCGGGCATCAGCAAGGCGTTCAAAATTGGCGGTGATTTCGGATAAGAAAATTTTATTATTTTTGTCGGGCTTTATGCCAAGTACTTCCTCGAAGGCAATAAGAAATCGTAGATCTTCACTACGACGCAAAATATCTAAATCGTAGCTGATAAATCTCATAATGAACGATATAAATCTCTTAGCGTCGAAGTCGAAACTCTGAGCAAAATCTAATGCATCGCCCATCAAAAATTCTTCTAACCTGTAGCCCGCGATTAGTTGAAGTATCGTCTCTTTGTCTTGACCATACTTTTGATTTTCATTTAACTTATCTAGGAACAAGCCGAGCAAGATCAATCGTTGGTCTAATGTAAGCCTTCGCTCTTGCAGAATTGTTATCATCGTGATTTGAACCTCGCGGATAAGGTCTGCGGCGTTTTCTTTGACTGGTAACTTAGTTATTTCGATTCTGCCGTGTTTGCTGTGGATTTTATCGGGCACTTCCAAGAATTCAAACCTCATCGGCTCCGGATTGAATAAAATCAGCTCCGCCGCCACCGGGCAAGTCAGCGTCAATGACCGTTCAAAGAAATTTCCAATGGCATGAGTTCGGCGCGGATACGTTGCGCACGTCTGCGATAAAAAATCTTCGCCGTATTCAAGCTGAAGACTGCATAAGCCCTTCGACAAGAACGGACAGAAAAATTTTTCGTTAAGCGTGACGACATACTCTCCGCGCTCCGAATCAAACTTCATGCGCGAGGTAATCGCCTTAGCTTTGTCCTTAGGCTTGATTCGCGAATACTTCTTATAAGTCGCCGCGTCAATCGTAATCGCCCAACCTTTACAGCAACGAGCATCGCATTTTGAGCCGTCGCATTGAAATTCGCGGACGTATTCGGGTTGAAAGTAAAAATATGTCTTCATTGGACTAAATTATTGGCAATCATGTACTCGGCAATCTGCAAAGCGTTCAATGCCGCGCCTTTTCTGATTTGGTCGCCGCAGACCCATAAATTTAAGCCGTGTTCGATTGAAAAATCCTTTCTTATGCGCCCAACCTCGACATCATCCTTGCCTGAAGTCTCTAACGGTTGCGGATAAATCATTTCAGCGGGATTATCGCGAACTATAACGCCTGGAAAACGATTTAACGCCTCACGAGCCGCCTCAACCGATATTTCGTCCTCAAATTCGATATTTACGCTCTCTGCATGGCTTCTATACACCGGTACTCGCACTGTCGTCGCCGTAATTCGGATTTCGTCGTCTTCCATTATCTTTTTCGTCTCGTCGACCATTTTCATTTCCTCTTTGGTGTAAAGATTCTCCTTGAATACGTCGATTTGCGGCAAAAGGTTCGATGCGATTTGATAATGCTTGTCTAACTTCGCTACCGGTAAAATTTTAGCCTCGATTGGCTTTCCGTGAACGATTGAATCAAGTTGCTCCCGCAATTCGTCCATTCCTTCGCGTCCTGCGCCCGATACCGCCTGATATGTCGATACCACGACTCTTTTTATCCTCGAAAGGTCGTAAAGCGGCTTCAATGCCATGACCATGATTATTGTTGAGCAATTCGGGTTCGCGATTATGCCTTTATGCCGCGAAATTGCTTGCGGATTGACTTCCGGCACGATTAACGGAACATTTTTATCCATTCTGAAGTTCGACGAGTTATCAATCACGATTGCGCCCGCTTTGACTGCCGCTGGTGCGAATAATTTGCTTGCCGCGCCGCCCGCGAACAGTGCAAACTGCATTCCGTCAAAAGATTGCTCCGTTGTCTCCTCAACCGTGTACTCTTTGCCCATGAAATCGATTTTTTTGCCCGCTGAACGACTCGACGCTAACATTTTAAGTTCGCCGAACGGAAATTTGCGCTCCTCAATCAATTTTAAGAACTCTTGACCCACTGCTCCCGTTGCTCCGACTATTGCCGTATTAAATCTCCTCATTTTATCTCCTCCAAATCATTTTACTGATAAATTTCCTTCGCCATAGGGAAAACTGCCCAAGCTTTTGCCCAACCCGCGTAAAAAGCTAGTTGCGTGATGATTTCTACCATTTCTTCCTTAGTTACACCGTTATTTTTGGCGTTTGTAATGTGATGTTTAAGCGCGTCGGTGAAAATTCCTGCGCCAATCAACGTTGAGACCGTCACGATACTCCTATCATGCAAGGAAAGGATATTATTGCGGCTCCAAACCTCTCCGAACAGTATATCGTCGTTGTAATGTGCGAAATCGGGCGCGAAGTCCCCTAAATTATCGTGTCCAGCCGTCTGAGTGATAGTTTCGCCGACATTATCGAAGGTTTTCGCCGCATCATCGCCGTAAACTTCCTTTGCCATCGGAAAAACAGCCCAAGCCTTAGGCCAACCCGCATAAAAACCAAGCTGAGTGACAATCTCGACCATTTCATCGCGTGTAATGCCATTTTTTTTAGCCGTTTGTATGTGATACTTTAAAGAACTGTCCAAAATACCACTTCCGACCAGTCCGCAAATCGTTACAATGCTTCTATCGTGCAAGGAAAGGATATTATTGCGGCTCCAGACCTCTCCGAAGAGAATATCATCGTTGTAGCGGGCGAATTCGTGTGCAAAATCGCCTAACTTATCGCGTCCAGCCGTTTGAACTACCTTTATTGCCTTAGAATCGTCCATAGAAACCGCCTCCGTCGAAAAAAAGTTAATAAAACACATTGCCGCCAAGCTTGCAGTCAAAAATTTCTTCATAACACCGCCTCCGACCGAAAATTTCAATGCAACGCGCTGATTATATATCACGAGAGGAATTTTAGCAAAAAAAAATCGTTGCGAACCTCTGATTTATAGTTGAAACTGATTTCAGGGGTTTGAAACGTGCTTGAGAGTGATTTTAAGGCTCTGAAACTTGTTTTGAACGTTGAAACGGAGCTTGAGACTGATTTTAGAGCTCTGAAACTGATTCTGAACGTTGAAACTGTGCTTGAGAGTGATTTTGAAGCTCTGAAACTGCTTTTGAACGTTGAAAAAGGTTTTGAAGTTGATATTTTCAGTGCGAATGCAAAAGTGCATGTACATGCAATTTTAAGGTTGGGCAAAAAAAGCTAGCTATTTGACAGTGAAAATATTTTATGTTATTTTAGGCGCGCCGCTCGACGAGGCTTGAAACGCTGAAGCGTGCCGAAGTCGGCGAGTTCATCCGTTGGAGGTGTTAAAAATGTACGCAATCATCAAAACAGGCGGCAAACAATACAAAGTCGCCGAAGGTAGCGAGATTATCGTTGAGAAACTCGACGCGGAAGAAGGTTCGTCCGTCACATTCGAGGAAGTTTTAGCAATCGGCGAGGGCGAAGAGATTAAAATTGGTCGTCCGCTCGTTGAAGGCGCAAAAGTCACGGGTTCGGTCGTTAAAAACGGTAAAGGTCCCAAGATTCGCATTTTCAAGTACAAACACAAGACAAATTACCGTCGCCGTCAAGGTCATCGTCAACCGTTCACGAAAATTAAGATTGAAAAGATTGAGGGCTAAAAAAATGATTCTCGCGGAGATTTACAAGCAGGAAGACGGCAAAACGGTCGGATTTTTGGTCAGCGGGCACTCAAACAAGGCTCCAAGAGGCTTTGATATTCATTGCGCCGCCGTATCGATGATGTCGCAGTCAACTTTCCTTTGTTTAAGGGATTATCTTAAGCGCGACATGACTGGAGAGGCTAAACACGGCAAATTACTCGTAAAACTCAAAGATTCGCCCGATGAATTAACCGAAGTCGCCTTCCAAACGATGATTATCGGCTTAAAAGAAGTTGAGAAGCTCGCTCCGCAAATAATCAAGGTCAAAGAACAAATTCTCGGAGGTGAAACTCAATGATTGATTTCAAATTTGATTTACAGCGTTTCGCGCACAAAAAAGGCGTAAGTTCCACTCGCAACGGTCGCGACAGTGAATCTAAGCGTTTAGGCGTCAAAGAACAGGCAGGAACAGTCGTTACGGCGGGCAGTATCCTCGTTCGTCAACGCGGAACGCATTTCCACCCCGGTCACAACGTCGGACGCGGCAAAGATGATACTTTGTTTGCAAAAATCGCCGGCAAGGTCGCATTCGAGCGCAAAGGACGTTATCAACGCAAAATTAGCGTCTACGCAGTCGAAAATGCTTAAAATTTCTTGTTGACAATCGATTGAAGGCGTGCTAATATGCAACCTGCGCCGAAGTGGCGGAATTGGCAGACGCAGCAGACTCAAAATCTGCCGTAGGCAACTACGTATCGGTTCGAGTCCGATCTTCGGCACCAAAACACGAAAAAAAAACAATCCCTTCCAAATCGGAGGGGATTTTTGCTTTACAATCGTTTAAACTGCTGTCCGACGGCTAATTTTAGTCTTTCAGCCTCGCCGCTCGCCATTTCTAAGGCTCCGTGCGCTCCGAAGCAAAAACTCATGCCAATCCACGGCAAAACGTTCCGCGCAATCTTTTTTATGCAAAATTCCTTGTCGAGATAGATAACATCGATAGAAAATCGCATAAACAGCATATGAATGCTATTGCAAGGCTCAAGTAGCAAGCCGCGACCCTTTTTTAGGTTTTTTCTGCCCATCAGCCCGCGCAAACGACTTAAAAAGGTTTCTGCAAGCTCAATTTCGATTTCGGAGCCGTTTATAAGGAATTTTTCCATGCAAATCACCTTGAAAGCCTTGCAAGCACTAAAAGACCAATGCCAACCGCCAGCGTGATAAAAATAATCGGTAGTGCGACAAAAAACATCAGCGCGGCGAACGAAAAACCGATTAAAACGGCGGCGACCTGTGCAAGACGATTTCCATTGAGCAAAGCGCGAATAAATGAGCCGATTGCCCGCGTAAAAATGTTTGAACCGCCGAAATTAACGTAAGTCCTGCGTGTGCTGTAGTAATTTTGTTGCTGACGATAATTTTTCTCTTCGTTCGCGTCAATCGTCACGCCGTTAAAGAAATTTTTCTCCGTACGAGTCATTTCGCGGACGTTGCCATCATCATCTGCCATTTAAATCACTCCCAAGAATTTTTTTATGCCCTCCTGCAAGGAAATTTTCGGCGTCCAGCCCGGCAAAAGCTTGTAAGACTTCCACGGCACCATAACTTCACGTGTCCGATAAGGTCTGCCGCCCCATTCGATAGAAAGTTTCTTGCCCGCGACGCCCTCGAAGATTTTCACGACCTCGCGCAGGGGAATTGGTTTCGTCGACGAGACTCCGTAAGTATCGCAGTAATCGTACTTGCACGCCGCCAAAAGTTTTCCTGCAATGATGAACGCCTCGATTATATCATCAATATAAACCATATCGATAAGCTGTCCGCCTGGCGACATCTTAAGCGTCTCACCTGAATCGGCAATCCTCCTAAGCAGACTAAAAAGTTTCGGGCGATTGTCATCAACTCCGTAAGTATCGAACAGGTGGAGCGCAATGCATTTCAAGTTCCGAACTTCGGCGTAGTATTTGATAATGCCCTCGAAGCATTCCTTAGTTGCCGCGTAGAGATTGACGGGGCTATAGTCGGCGTCTTCAAAGTGCTGATACATTGTGCCGACGTTGACGAAATTATAAACGTTGTTAGCGACCATCGCATCAAGAAGTTCCGTGCCAAAGGTTATGTTGCTCTGAACCAAGTCTTGAATATCCTCAAAGCGGTGCGCGTTCATAAAATTTGTCGCCAAATGATAAACCACATCGGGGCGGCAGTCATCAACGCAAAGGTCGGTTATGATGTCAAGAATGGTGTTATCCTTGTCGTAAGTTAGAAATTTTACATTGCGTCGAAGGTTATCGCTAAGCTCATTGATTTTGGAAGTCGGGCGGACAATCGCGTAGACCTCGTGACCGTCATTTATAAGCCGTTCGCCTAAGTGATGACCTATAAAGCCTGTTATGCCCGTCATTAAAATTTTCATCTGCAAGCCCTCCTTAGAACGGCGAATCAAACTCGGCAAGCGTCGGATGCTTTTGGTCTCTGGCTGAAATAATCGGGGCGTCGCATTGCCAATCGATACCGCACGAACTCCACAATATGCCCTTATCATTTTCGGGAGAATAAACGCTAGTAACGTTGTAAAGCATAATCGCCCGTTCGCTAAGAGTTAAAAAGCCGTGTGCAAAGCCTTTCGGGATATAAAGCAGGTTGGCTTTCTCGGCTGTCAAATTAAACGCACAGTGCTTGCCGAACGTCGCAGAACTTTTCCTAAGGTCGACGAGTACATCTTTAACCGCGCCTTCAATGCAAATGACAAGCTTGACGTGGTCGGCGGGCGGCGTTTGGAAGTGCATTCCGCGAAGAACATTTTTTATTGACGTGGAGAAGTATTCTTCCTTAAAGTCCGTCGCCAGTCCCATTGCCTCGAAGGCTTCAGCGTCAAAATTTTTTATAATGCCCTCGTGAGCAATCGGCAAGAGTTCAAAGCAACCTTCAAGCGGCGTATCTATCTTCTTAAAATTATTCATCGTGTCTCCTTTCAAAACGGCGAATCGAACTCGGCAAGCGTCGGATGAGTTTTGTCTTTATCAGAGAGAATCGGCTTATCACATTGCCAATCGATACCGCACGAACTCCAAAGAACACCTTTATCATTTTCCGGCGAATAAACCGTTGTCGTTTTGCAGACGATAATTGCCCGCTCGCTCAACGTTAAAAAACCATGTGCAAAACCTTTAGGAAGGTACATCATATTTCCTTTGCCGCCCTCCAAAATACAAGTCGTGTGCTTGCCGAAAGTCGCCGAATTCTTACGCAAGTCAATAGCAACGTCCATGACTTTCCCCGACGGACAATAGACCAGCTTATCATGATCATCAGGCGGCGTTTGGAAGTGAAGCCCACGCAAAACATTTTTCTTAGACGTGGAATAATATTCTTCCTTCCAATCAGCGGCAAGCCCTAACTCAGTAAAGGCGTCGGCGTGGAAAGTTTTAATAAACGAACCGCGACTGTCTCCGCGAACTATCGACTGCAATTCAAAGCAACCTTCAAGCGGAGTCTCAATTTTCTTAAAGATATTCATTTAATATCGCCTCGCAATTTCCGTCCGCAAGGCGACACTTTATTTAACCGCCTCGCGAATCTTTTCAATCATATAATCAATCTTATCGTCAGTCATGCCAGGATAAACGCCAATCCAAAAAGTATCACGCATAATCCTATCAGTGTTATCTAAGCCGCCGACGACGCGATAACCTGTGCCGCTTGCCCGCAACTCGTCAAAGCAGGGGTGTTTAATCAGATTGCCCGAAAAGAGCATCCGCGTTTGAATGCCATTAGCCTCAAGCTGCCTGACAACTAAATTTCTCGATACCCCCCCCCTCGTAACATGTTAGCAAGAAGCCGAACCAACTCGGACGAGAGTTCTCGCAAGGCTTAGGCAGAATAAGTTTATCTTGCAGGTCGCTTAAGCCTTCAAAGAGTCGAGTAAAATTTTGGCGGCGACGCTCAACGAACATAGGCAACTTTTTAAGCTGAGCACAACCAACCGCCGCTTGCATGTCCGTTATCTTGAGATTGTAGCCGAAGTGCGAGTAAACGAATTTGTGATCGTAGCCCTGAGGAAGTTCGCCGCGCTTGCCGTCGAAACGATGCCCGCAGAAATTATCTTTGCCGGGCGGACAAATGCAATCGCGCCCCCAATCGCGGAACGAACGAATCAGCTTATGGAGCTTGGGATTATTCGTGTAGACTGCTCCGCCCTCGCCCATAGTCATATGATGTGCAGGATAAAAACTTGAAGTGCCGATGTCGCCGATTGTCCCCGTGAATTTTTCTTGCCCGTCGATTGTGTAAGTCGCGCCGAGTGCGTCGCAGTTATCCTCGACCAGCCAAAGGTTATGACGGTCGCAGAAGTATTTAACGGCTTTCAAGTCGAACGGGTTGCCGAGCGTGTGAGCAATCATAACCGCCTTAGTCTTATCGGAAAGAGCCGCTTCCAACTTAGTCACGTCGATATTGTATTGCGGGATTGTCACGTCTACGAAGACGGGAACCGCGCCATATTGAACAATCGGAGCTACAGTAGTAGGGAAGCCAGCCGCAACTGTTATGACCTCGTCGCCGCGTTTGATTTGACGTTCGCCCAAAAGCGGTGAAGTCAACGCCGAGAAC
>Ga0247609_10007600_pt1 | contig 10312 bp, 9 predicted proteins | sample 172DNAGHGlowgp2_FD_193487 | JGI IMG/M metagenome (GOLD analysis project Ga0247609, IMG submission 193487) | Sheep rumen microbial communities from Palmerston North, Manawatu-Wanganui, New Zealand - 1728 DNA GHGlow gp2 | ecosystem: Host-associated > Mammals > Digestive system > Stomach > Rumen ...
CGCTACCATAATATAATAAAAGAGTCGTTCAAAGAGTTCGGAATATCGTTCGACATCTACTCCCGCACCTCGTGCGACGAGCATCACCGCACGGCTTCGGAATATTTCCGCAACCTCTACGAGAAAAGCTGTTTCATCGAAAAAGAGTCGATGCAGTACTACGACGAGGAGGCACACCAGTTCCTCGCCGACCGCTATATCGTTGGCACCTGTCCGCATTGCGGCAACGACCACGCCTACGGCGACCAGTGCGAAGCCTGCGGCACCTCGCTCAACGCCACCGACCTTATCAACCCCACATCCATGCTCAGCGGTGCCAAGCCCGTACTGAAACCCACCAAACACTGGTTCCTGCCCCTCGACAAAGACGAGCCGTGGCTCCGCCAGTGGATTCTCGAAAGTCATAAAAACGACTGGAAGACAAATGTTTACGGACAGTGCAAGTCGTGGATAGATGCCGGACTGCAGCCCCGCGCCGTTACTCGCGACCTCGACTGGGGCGTGAAAGTGCCCGTGGAAGGCGCAGAGGGCAAAGTGCTGTACGTGTGGTTCGACGCACCTATAGGATATATCTCGTTCACCAAACAGCTCAAAGGCGACGACTGGGAGAAATGGTGGAAATCGTCAGACACCAAGCTGGTGCATTTCATCGGCAAGGACAATATCGTGTTCCACTGCATCATTTTCCCATCCATGCTCAAGGCCGACGGCAGTTACATACTGCCCGCCAACGTGCCAGCCAACGAGTTCCTCAACCTCGAAAACGACAAAATCTCCACCTCGCGCAACTGGGCAGTGTGGCTGCACGAATACCTCGCCGATTTCCCCGGCCGTCAGGACGTGCTGCGCTACACACTCTGCTCCAATGCCCCCGAAACCAAGGATAACAACTTCACTTGGAAGGACTTCCAGGACAAGAACAACAACGAGCTGGTGGCCATTTTCGGCAATTTCGTCAACCGCACCCTCGTGCTTACGCACAAATTCTTCGGCGGCAAGGTGCCTGCCGTAACCACCACCACAGATTTGGAGAAACAGGTGGCCGACGAGCTTGCCAAATTCCCCGAAAGCATAGGCACCTCCATCGAAACATATCGTTTCCGCGAGGCTCTGGCCGAATTTATGAACCTAGCCCGCGTGGGCAACAAATACCTCACCGAAACCGAGCCGTGGAAACAAGTTAAGGCCAACCCCGAATACACGCAGACCATACTCAACACCGCATTGCAGATATGCGCCAACCTCGCGGTGCTTTGCGAGCCGTTTATGCCTTTCACCGCCGAAAGGATGCGTAAAATGCTGCACCTCGGCAAACTGCAGTGGCAGCAGGCCGGCACCCTCGACCTTCTGGCCGACGGCACCGAGCTGGCACAGCCCGAGTTCCTTTTCGAGAAGATAGAGGACGCACTTATCGAGGCTCAGGTGAACAAACTGCTCGATACCAAGAAACAGAACGAGCTCAACGCATGGGCTCCCGCTCCGGTGAAGGAAAAGGTGGCTTTCGACGATTTCGGCAAGGTGGACATCCGCGTGGGTACCGTTTTGAAATGTACCAAAGTGCCCAAGGCCGACAAACTGCTGCAATTCAAAATCGACGACGGCATGGGCGGTCGCACCATAGTTTCGGGCATTGCCAAATACTATCCCGAGCCCGAGAAACTGGTTGGTATGCAGGTCTGTTTCATAGCCAATTTCGAGCCGCGCAAGCTGAAAGGCGTCGAAAGTCAGGGCATGATACTCTCCGCCGAGGACAAGGACGGCCGCTTGGTGCTCGTAACACCGAGTCAGCTGGTGGCCTGCGGCTCCAATGTCGGATAAATAACGTTATTGTTTAAATCAATAAGTATAAAATTATGAAAATCAGGCAATTAATTGAAATATTATCGTTTACGGTCACAATTTTGGCATTTGTGTCTTGCGAAAAGTATGAACTAGTTGAGCCTGAGCCTGTTACCGATAACCTCGTTTTCGATGTAAACGGCGTGAAGTTTACAATGGTGAAAATCAAGGAAGGCACTTTCCGAATGGGCAACGAAGGCTATCTGTTCGATGTGGTTGAGGATGAAACTCCGAGCCACAATGTGTTTCTTAATACGTTTTACATAGGCGAGACCGAGGTTACCCAAGAGTTGTGGGAAGCAGTTATGGGCTACAATCCAAGTGCCCTGACAGGCGACGAAAAACAACAGTCCCCCGTGGAGAGCGTGAGTTGGAACGACTGCCAGACATTTATCGACAGCCTTAACTCCATTACCGGACGAGTGTTTTCGCTGCCAACCGAAGCTCAGTGGGAATATGCAGCCCGTGGCGGGAATAAATTGAACGACTATACATTCAGTGGTAGCGACAACATACAGAAAGTGGGTTGGTATAACGATAATACTGCTGCACCGCGTACTGTAAAAGGCAAGGAACCCAATAAAGTGGAATTGTACGATATGACGGGCAATGTGGCCGAGTGGTGCAACGACTGGTACGGCTTGTACAGTGGCTCATATCAGGAAAATCCCACAGGACATCCCTCGGGCACAAAACGTGTTGTCCGTGGCGGCGGATGGACCAGTGTCGAAGCCGACTGCCGAAACACTGCCCGCAGCAGCCAAACTCCCGACTACAAAAACTCGGCCATTGGTTTTAGACTTGCTTTGGTTGAAGTAGAATAGTATTTTTCATGTTAAATAAAAAAAATCCTGCGAAAATCGCAGGATTTTTTTGTAGTACCCGGGGCCGGGATCGAACCGGCACGAGTGTTACCTCATTGGTTTTTGAGACCAACGCGTCTACCAATTCCGCCACCTGGGCAACTCAGTAGGGGACACTCTCTCGTCCCATTTGCGGCTGCAAAATTACGAACTTTTTTTGACATAGCAAAATTTTTTTTCTCATTTTGGTAAAAATACCGAAAAAAAATCGTAATTTTGCAAACTCAAAAAACGACACAAAATGCAGTTACAAGGAACAGAACAAGTATGTATATTTACGGGCAGAGTAACGGAAAACCTCACCCGCAAAATCGTTGAAAAATTAGGCACAAGTTTGGCAAAATCTGTGGTTTTTCAGTATGCCGACGGCGAATTTCAACCCTCTTTTGAGGAATCGGTGCGCGGAAAAAAGGTTTTTATTGTGCAGTCCACAATACCTCCCGCCGACAACCTTTTCGAACTTCTTATGATGGTTGACGCCGCCCGTCGTGCTTCCGCAGGCCAGGTGATAGCCGTCATACCTTATTATGGCTTCGCCCGTCAGGACCGCAAGGACAAACCCCACGTGCCCATCACATCGCGCCTTGTGGCCGACATGCTCGAGGTGGCAGGTGTCGACCGTGTGGTAGTTATGGACCTCCACGCCGACCAGATTCAGGGATTCTTCCACATCACTGTGGACCACTTGTTCGGCTCGTCGCTGTTCATGCCTTACATCCGCAGTCTCGACATCCCCGACGGCGACCTACTTTTCGCTTCGCCAGACCTCGGCGGATCGCGTCGTGCCGGCATGTATGCCAAGACGATGAACAACAGTTTTGTGATTTGCTACAAACACCGCAACAAACCCAACGAGATAGGCGAGATGCGTCTTATCGGCGATGTTAAGGACAAACACGTGATACTGCTCGACGACATTATCGACACCGGCTCCACCATCTGCAAGGCTGCGGGCATTATCAAGGACAACGGTGCCAAATCGGTTCGCGCCATGATTACCCACCCCGTGCTCAGCGGCAGCGCCATCGAGAAAATCGAGGACTCTCAGCTCGAGGAACTTGTGGTTAGCGACACCATACCTCTGAAACGTCAGTCGCCCAAGATCCACGTGCTTTCCACCGACTGGCTGTTCGCAAGCGCCATCCAGCGCATCGTTAACAACCAATCCATCAACGATTTGTACGAAACAACCATACACCACCGCGGTGTTATAGAAACTTTGGAATAACATTTTAATTCACTTAATACATTAATTTAAATTACAAAAACAATGAAAATAGTATCGATGAGCGGTTCTCTCCGCGAGAACGTAGGGAAAAAGGATGCTAAAGCATTGCGTCGCGAAGACAAAGTGCCATGTGTTATGTACGGCAAAGAAAAACAAGTGATTTTTTCCGTGCCTCAAACAGCTTTTAATCCGGTGATATTCACTCCGGACGCCTGTTTTATCGAAATCGACCTCGATGGCACCAAACACATGACTATCCTGAAAGATATTCAGTATCACCCTGTAACAGAAATTGTTTACCACGCTGACTTTTACGAACTTAGCGACGACAAACCCATTGTTATGTCCATACCCGTTTACACAACTGGTAGCTCCAAGGGCGTAATGAAAGGTGGTAAACTCGTTACCAAAATCAAACGTCTGAAAGTGAAAGCCCTGCCTAAGGACATGCCCAACAAGATAGTTCTTGATGTAACTAATCTCGACATCCTGCAAGGCATCAAAGTTCAGGAAGTTCCCACCAACAATTTCGAACTTCTCGACGTTAAGTCCAGCGTTGTCGTTTTGGTTAAATCCACACGTTCTAGCGCTACGACTTCAACTGAAGAAGGAACAGAAGAAGCTCCAGCAGCTGAATAAAGAATTTGTTTTTTTTCATGGGTCATGGCAGTTCTGTCATGACCTTTTTTATTATAATGCTTTTAAATTTCCTCTGTCGAAGGCGAACAGGAACACCATAATATAGAATTCATGTCAAAATACCGCCATATCCTCATCGACCTCGACCGCACATTGTGGGATTTCGAGCGCAACAGCCTGCAAACTATGACGGAGATGTTCTCCGAATACGGGTTGCAGCAGCTGTGTCATGCCGATTTCCAGACTTTTTTCGATGCCTATCATGTGATAAATGCCGGATTGTGGAAGGCGTACAACAACGGCACCTTGACGAAAGAATATCTTTATGTGGCGCGTTTTTCGCTAACGCTCGAGCATTTCGGTGTGGAAAATATGTACGCCCTTGGCAAAAAACTTGGCGACTATTACGTGTTCGAGAGCCCCAAGAAAACAGCCCTGATAGACGGCGCTGATGAGCTTTTGCGCTACCTCAAGAGCAAGGACTACAGCCTGAGCATTGTAAGCAACGGTTTCAAGGAAGTACAGTTCGAAAAAATGCGCACCTCGGGTATCGACGTGTTTTTCGACCATGTATTCCTTTCGGAGGATATCGGCTACCAAAAACCCGACCGCCGCATTTTCGACCACATCCTCGGCGCTCTTTCGGCGCAACCCGCCCGGTGTCTTATGATTGGCGACGACATAAATGTTGACATTGCCGGAGCACGCAACGCAGGAATTGACCAGATTTTCTGCAATTTCACCGACGCCAAGCCCGATTTTACGCCAACGCACACGGTATTCCATCTGCGTGACATTATGTCATTGCTGTGATACTGCCGCCTTTGGCACGTTTTTTGCAAAAATATTTTTAAAAAAGGAAGAAAAAACTACGCAACAAACGTTTTTTTTCGTATCTTTGCAAAACATATTTTAACCTTAAAAACAGAAACTTATTATGGCAGAACACATTACAGATGCAAACTTTGAAGAAGTTGTCTTGAAATCGACAATGCCCGTTTTGGTGGATTTCGGTGCCACATGGTGCGGTCCCTGCAAGGCTCTGGCTCCCGTGGTAGAGCAGATTGCCGAAGAATATGCCGGCAAGGCTGTTGTGGCAAAGGCCGATGTCGACGAATGTCCCGAGGCCTCGGCACAGTTCCGTATCCGCAACGTGCCCACAGTGCTTTTTTTCAAAAACGGCGAAGTGGTTGACAAAAGCGTTGGAGCTGTCCCCAAGGGCACTCTTACCGAAAAACTGGACAGTCTTCTTTAATCGCAAAAAGAGAGAGATAATCATTTCGGCAGGTGTAACAACTCTGTCGGAATGATTTTTTGTTTGAAAAAGCAAAGCCTTAGGTGGAAAACAATATCGAAAAGGGCAGGGTAGAGCGTTACCGCAATTTGGAACTACTTGCACGGCAGGTGGTTGAAGGATATATTGTTGGCTTGCATAAAAGTCCGTTCCACGGCTTTTCTGTAGAGTTTTCGGAGCACCGCCTGTACAACAGTGGCGAGTCCACCAAGCATATCGACTGGAAACTGTACGGCCGCACCGACAAGTTGTTTGTAAAGACTTTCGAGGAGGAGACCAACCTGCGCTGCCTGATTGCAATAGACACATCGCGCTCTATGTGGTTCCCTACCGAAAGACATACCAATATCGACAATCCCAACAAGATAACCTTTGCAGTGTATGCCACCGCGGTGCTTATGGAACTTCTTCACCGCCAGCGTGATGCCTTCGGACTGGCATTGCTTTCGGACAAAATCGACTTGCAAACGCCCGTGCAGTCGCGCACGGTGAACCAGACTTTCATCTATAGTCAGTTGGAGAAATTGCTCGAACCTCGCACGCCCGATGTTAGCGTACCTGAGACGACCTTGATTTCGGAGCCCCTGCACCTGCTTGCCGAAAAGCTCCACCGTCGTTCGCTGGTGGTCATTTTCACAGACGCCCTTGTCGGCAACGAAGAACAGGCACGACTTTTCGACGCCATTCGGCATCTGCGGCACTGCAAGCACGAGGTGATACTTTTCCACACCCTCGACAAACGTCTCGAAGTGGATTTGGACTACGACAGTCGTCCGTACCAGTTTGTGGATATGGAGAGCGGCCGAAAAATAAAACTCTCGCCAAAAGCGCTTGCCGACAAATATCACGATGTGGTACAAAGTCAAATGAACGACATCAAGAAAAAAGCGTTGGCCCATGGCGTTGATTATGTGGAAGTTGATGTCGGCAAAGGTTTCGACCAAGTGTTGCAGCCGTATCTTTTCAAACGAAGCAAACTGATGTGACGAATTTAAAAACTTTTTTTCATAAAAAGCAATAATAAAAGAGCTGAGACGTTAATATATACTTTTACATTATTAAAACAAGATAAAAAACACAAGATATGATATTTGAGATTTTGCTTTTGGTGTATCTTCTGGCACCGTTTTACGGACTGTGGTTTGTTTTTGGCAAAGCAGGCATCCCCAAGTGGAAAGCGCTTGTACCTATATATAATATAGTGGTCTGGATAAAAGATGTGCTTGCAAAGAGCTGGAAATGGTACATTTATATGCTTATTCCGGCAATCAACATTTTTACCTACCTGCTGCTGGTTGTGGAAACAGCCAAGGCATTCCGTCGCTACGGCTTGCTAGAGCAGACTTTGGCAGTGATATTCCCTTTCATCTACCTGCCTTATTTGGGAATTTCGCCTAAGATGGTCTACACCAATCCTAAGGATTTGCCTGTTCGCAAGGTGAGCTCTGCCCGAGAGTGGGCGGAGGCGCTGATTTTTGCCTTGGTGGCCGCTCACCTGATACGCACTTTCGTTTTCGAACTGTACAACATACCCTCTTCGTCGATGGAGAAATCCCTTATGGTAGGCGATTTCCTTTACGTTAGCAAGACATCCTACGGCCCCCGTTTTCCGATGACGCCCATTGCTTTCCCTCTGATACACCACTCGTTGCCATTAACCAACGGTAATGTGAAATCTTTCTCCGACATTATCCAGCTGCCATATCACCGCTACGGCCAATGCAACGTGGAACGTTACGACGCAACTGTGTTCAACTTCCCCGATGGCGACACCGTTTCGCTGGAATATCAGAGCAATGTCAGCTACCATCAGATAGTACGGCAAGTATGTCGCCAAAACGGTATCGACATGAATACCAGTCGCGAATATGTGCTTAACCACCCCGAGTTGTTCGGCAAGATAATAACCCGGCCTGTGGACAAACGCGAGAATTTCATCAAACGCACCATCGGACTGCCTGGCGAAACGCTGGAGATAAAACATCGCATGGTGTATATCAACGGCAAACAGATAGACAATCCTTCGGAATTGCAGTTTCGCCATGTTGTTGAAATGCAGCAAGGTGCAACACCGCTGTCTCCCGACGAACTGCTCAAAATCGGCATATCCAACGAGGATGCCTCATATATGCAGGTTATTGACGGTCTACAGTGCACCTATATCACTTTGAACAAGACACAGCTCGACAAAATCTCCAAATCGGATCTTTTAGAAGGGTGGGAACCCGTGCTCACTCCCGACATCGCAGCGGCTTCGTTCGACGAAATCGACGACACAACTGAGTTCCTTGTGAAGATTTTAGTGAATTATTCCAACTGGACAAATATTGCACAAAAAATGAGCGAAGAATTTGGGATACCGCAGGAGATAATAGACAAAGCCCGCTACTGCTACTACACTCTTCCGCTCACCGCCGAAACTGCTGAAAAGCTGAAAGCCCGTCAAGGCGTGAAGGCTGTCTTTCCGACAGAGATGTGCCCGGGCTTTAGCGAACCGGACATTTTCCCATACGTGGAAAGCAATGGCTGGAACGTGGATAATTTCGGTCCTGTGTGGATACCCAAAGCCGGTGAAACGGTGCGGCTTACCGCCGAAAACCTGCCAATCTACCGCCGAGCTATAGAGGTGTTCGAGGGTAACAAATTTGAAGTGCGTAACGGCAAAATTTTCATCAACGACAAAGAAACGACATCGTACACCTTCAAGATGGACTACTACTGGATGATGGGCGACAACCGCCACAACTCCGCCGACAGCCGTTATTGGGGCTTTGTGCCTGAGGACCACATCGTTGGCAAGGCTACAAGAGTTCTGTTTTCGTGGGACAAAGACCAGAAATCCTTCTTTAAGAAGATACGCTGGAACAGGATTTTCAAGTCGGCATCGTGCAAATAAAAAAATATTTTCAAAAACACACAATATTTTTTTAATATTTGAGTTAATATTTTTAAAAAGAAACATAAACAACAAACATATAATAAGTTAAGACAATGGAAGCTATAATAGAAACCGTCAAGGGGACAATGAAAGTGCGTTTTTACGAGAAAGATGCACCCAACACCGTTGCCAATTTTGTGAAGTTGGCAAAAAGCGGCTTTTACGATGGTCTTACATTCCATCGCGTGATACCCGATTTTGTGATACAGGGCGGCTGTCCTCGCGGCGACGGCACCGGCGGTCCGGGATATACCATCAAATGTGAACTCGACGGCGACAACCAATACCACGACCGTGGCGTGCTTTCCATGGCCCATGCAGGACGTGACACAGGAGGATCACAGTTCTTTATCTGCCATAACCGCGAAAACACACAGCACCTCGACCGTCACCACACCTGTTTCGGAAAGGTGTACGAAGGTCTGGACGTGATAGACAAAATCCGTCAGGGCGACAAAATTTTGAAAATAACAATAACAGAATAAGAAATAAGAAATAACAAACACACAACACATTATGAACAACGACATGATTAACATACTTTTGGCCGAGGACGATCCCAATTTGGGAACTATTCTGCGTGCATATCTGAAACAGAAAGGATGTAACGTTTTCTTGGCTATCGACGGCGAAAAAGCGGTGGAGATATTCCGCAACGAAGACAATATCGACATCTGTGTGCTCGACGTGATGATGCCGATAAAAGACGGTTTTACCGTGGCTCAGGAGATAAAACGTATCAACCCGGCAATGCCCGTGATTTTCCTTACCGCCAAAACCCTCGAAAACGACAAACTGAAAGGCTTCGAACTCGGTGCCGACGACTATATCACAAAACCCTTCAGCATCGAAGAGTTGTTTGCACGTATCAACGCCGTGCTGCGTCGCTGCAAAGACGAGAAACCTTCGGCAAGCGTTTTCAACATCGGTCAGTTTGTGTTCAATGCCGACCGCCAGTCGCTAACCATCAACGGTGAAGAACGTCATCTTACTTCAAAGGAAGCCGACCTTATGCATTTGTTCTGCCTCAATTTCAACCAGGTGGTGGACAGGGCTACAACCCTCAACAAAATCTGGAAGGACGACAGCTATTTCGCCGCCCGAAGCATGGATGTGTATATCACCAAACTGCGCCGTTACCTGAAAGACGACCCCGCGGTGAAGATTGTGAACATCCACGGAGTTGGTTTCAAACTCACCACCGAAGATTCAAGCAAAAAATAAATTATAACAGCTTATGAAAAAAACGGCAGTCCGATAATGCGGAGTGCCGTTTTTTTTTGTATTCGTCGAAACGGAAGAAATTATTCTTTTGTAATACTGTCGGCAAGGGCTTTGAGAGTATCGGTAAACCGCGACCACGAATATTTCTGCTTTTCCTCCACAATGTTTTTCTCGAACTCCTCGCGTTTGTTTTCTTCGAAGAATTTGCGCAATGCGGCGGCAATTTGCTCACTGTCGGGTTCCACCACGTAACCGATTTTCCCGTCGGGGACTATCTCTGGCAATCC
>Ga0247609_10007601_pt1 | contig 10311 bp, 3 predicted proteins | sample 172DNAGHGlowgp2_FD_193487 | JGI IMG/M metagenome (GOLD analysis project Ga0247609, IMG submission 193487) | Sheep rumen microbial communities from Palmerston North, Manawatu-Wanganui, New Zealand - 1728 DNA GHGlow gp2 | ecosystem: Host-associated > Mammals > Digestive system > Stomach > Rumen ...
ATGGAAGGATGCAATTGGTTTGCCTTCACAAGATTGGTCAAATCTATTCTCCACCAATCGTCATAGAAGCGAGCATATCCGTTCTTGCACTTAGGATACTTCCACATGTCAAAAGATTCCGCCATCACCATGATTCCCAATGAGTCGCACAATTCCATCTGCCACTGCGAAGGCATGTTGTGAGAAGTTCGAATCGCATTGCATCCCATAGATTTCAACAGTGTGAGTTGATGCAGCAAAGCAGCTTTGTTCACCGCAGCACCTAACATACCCAAGTCGTGATGCAAGCAAACTCCATTGAATTTGTAAGGCATTCCATTGATATAGAAATTACCTAAACTACCATTCCCATCGATATTTGTATAACTATCTCCATAGGAAATCGTTCGAATTCCATACTTGAAAGTCTTCATATCAGCAACCTTGCCATTTGCCTTGATGATGCTTACTTTTGCCTCATAAAGAACAGGTTTAGTAGGTTGCCAAACTTGGATGCCTTCCAATGTGATTTCGTCGCTTGCAACGCTATTCTGTGGTAAACCATGAATTGTCTTGAAAGGCAAGTCGAAGTCTTTTCCTGCGATAGACAAACGAACCACATCACCCTCTTCTCTATTCATCACATTCACCTTTGCCTTCAGCTTTGCAGTGTTCGAAGACCAAAAGCTTTCCACTGTTTGCACATCAATACCCCAAGGAGCAATATGCGTCTTGCTGGTGGTAATCAATGTCACAGGTCGATAAAGTCCTGCGCCTGGATACCAACGACTACTCTCCTCAATATTCTGCAAACGCACTGCAACCGTATTCTTTCTACCGTCCTTATATATATAAGGAGTAATATCAATGTTGAAAGCCGAGTAGCCATATTTCCACTCGCCAGCCAGTTTTCCATTCACATACACCTTTGGCTCTGCCATAGCGCCATCGAAGCTCAACCAGGCATTTTCGCACCCCACAGGCACCGTGAAACTCGTGCGATACCACCCCACTCCAATCCAAGGCAATGCACCCGAGCGTCCAGTCTTTTCCGAAGCTTCCTTTTCGCCATTCTGCACAATTGCCACTACTTGCTTATCCACTTCTTTGTCGAAAGGTCCAGCAATTGCCCAATCGTGAGGCACCTTCACAGATTGCCATTTCCTGTCGTTGAAATTCTCATTCGCTTGCATCTCGTTGTCGGAGTGCGAGAATTTCCAATCCTTTAGTAAAGTTTCATTCCGCTGTGCCAGCATCAAGGTGGTTGATAAAAATGCCGCACAAGCAATCAGCCATTTTTTCATATAGATAGATATTAGTTTGGTTTTTCATTGATGATTTGTTGCCTCAAGTAATCAAAGTAATCCTCAGGGAGCACCGTGTCGGGCAGATAGTTCACATACAGGTTCTTCACGCTTTCAGCATCCTTCTCGCAAGCCTCTTTCAGATATTCCAATGCCTCCTTCATGTGTCCACATCTGAATTCTGCCAGCGACATATAAGCGAATGTACTATTCTTCTGAGGGAAATTGTCCTTCTTTTCGTCATATTGCAGCACAGTTTTCAGCAAGTCGCAAGCTATCTCTGAATAGTTGAATGCCAAGAACCGATTTGCCACGTATAGCATGGCGTAAGGAACACTCTCGGAATGATTGATATAGTAGATAAACTTCTGTAGCGCATGCTTTAGGTCGTTCAGCCCCAAATACGCATTACCCAACAGCAGCACATACTCCTGTTTGCCTTTGTCCAGTCGATGCGCCTTCTCTGCAAAATGCTTTGCTTCCTCAAATGCCCCGCAGGCAAAGTATCCATCAGCGATTTCCCCCAAAGTGTATGCCTTTTGCTCATTGCTTCCTTTCAGATGCTTCGAGTGTTGGCTGGCTGAATTCAGATATTTCAGCGCATTCTCCTTGTCGTTGAGGGCACAATAGCAAAAAGCGATATATTGGTCTGCGGCAGGAGAACCATTGTTCATCTCACGCACTTTTAGGAAGATGTCGAGTGCCTGCTGATAATTGCACAGACTATAAAAACTATGTGCCTTTGCCATCAAGCAGGTATCATCATTTGGCGAGATAGCAAGTGCAAAATCCAGCGAGTTCAGTGCCTCCTCATATTTCCCTTGCATGTTCTGTGCCATAGCAAGTACCAACCAGCCATTTTCCAAATAAGGATTATAATCCAGCAAGCGAGTGTAGGCGATTTCAGTCAAATCAGAAAAATTGCCCTCACGTGCCACATCTGCCAAGGCATAGTCACTTTCGTATTCTCCAAAGTCGGGAAAACGCTCAAAGTAACTCTCAATCCACTCCCTAATCTGCTTGTCAGCATCAATAGAGGAAAGCTCCACATACGACATCAACACATGGATATAGGCACTGCGCATCTCGCGTTCAGCATCATCCTCCGACACGGGTTCATCCATGTCGTCATCCAAGTCATCTTCCATCGTGAAATTGCGAGAATTGCCTCTCCCATATTCCCATTCCTTCTCCACGTCCTGTAACCATTCATGAAACATCGCATCTGCCTCTTCCACATTTTCCTCCACAGCATATTTCAATTGCGCTTGCAGATATTTCACGTCGTAATTCTTCTGAGGGTCAAGCACTTCCACCAGTTCCATCGCCTCATCAAAATGATGCAGATAAATCAGCACACCAGCCTTCACCGACATGAGCAATTCATCGCTGGGATGCAACCTCATTCCCTCATTCACCGCATCCAAGGATTCCAGCGGTTTATCAAGGTCGAGGTAATAGTCCGATATGTCAATGAAATCGTCTGAATCCAAATAGCACGAATGACCCTCCCGTTTCGATTTCTCATAACGGGACAGCACACGCTTAAATTCATTCGTTTCAAACGTATTCATTCAATTAAATGAAGAATTAAGAATTAAGAATTAAGAATTAAGAATAAAGAATACATCCTTCTGGAGGAATTACCCAATGAAAAGAGAAAAATACATTCTTCCTTCTAAATTCTTCATTCTTCATTATTATTTATTAGCTTTAGCCCAATTGTCCTTCAACCCCACTGTTCTATTGAATACCAGATGCTCAGGCGTAGAATCAGGGTCGATATTATAGTATCCAATGCGCTGGAACTGTAAGTAATCGAGAGGCTTACGAGTCTGAAGCCATTTCTCCACGTAAGCATGCTTGTTGATTTCCAAACTGTTTGGATTCAGGAATGGACGCATCGCCTCAATACCACGCACACCATGCTCATCGCTATATTTCTTCACCTCGTCGCGTGGATTCTCCACCAACCAAAGCCTGTCGTAATTTCTCACCTCTGCCTCAAGGCAATGCTCGCAGCTCAACCAATGAATCGTAGCCTTCACCTTACGGTTGGCATCAGGCATACCACTCTTCGTGTTAGGGTCATAGGTAGCATAGATTTCCTCTATCTCGCCCGTTTCCTCATTCTTCTTGAAGCCTGTGCAATTGATGATATACGCATTCTTCAGACGCACTTCGCGCCCCACACTCAAGCGGAAGAACTTCTTAGGAGCATCCTCCATGAAGTCATCGCGCTCGATCCACAACTCCCTGCTGAACTCAATCTCGTGCGTACCATCATCAGGGTTCTCTGGGTTGTTGATAGCAGTCAACGTCTCCACCTGTCCCTCTGGATAATTCGTCAAGATAAGTTTCACAGGATTCAACACCGCTGACACACGCTGAGCCCTCTTGTTCAAATCATCACGAACTGCCGACTCCAGCAATGCCATCTCATTGAGTGCATCGAAGGTGGTGTAACCAATCTTGTCGATAAAATTCAAGATGGATTCAGGACTATATCCATGTCTTCTGAAACCGCAAATAGTTGGCATACGAGGGTCATCCCATCCGTTCACCACTCCCTCCTGAGTAAGTATCAAGAGATTACGCTTCGACATTAAAGTATGAGTTAAATTCAACTTGTTAAACTCAATCTGTCTTGGGCGGTTATCATTCAGCGGTTCCTCACCGCGAGTCTGCTTTAACCAATCCACAAACAAGTCATAGAGCGGACGATGGCTCACGAATTCCAAGGTGCAAAGCGAGTGCGTCACTCCCTCGAAGAAGTCACTCTGGCCATGCGTATAGTCATACATAGGATAGGCATTCCATTTGTTGCCCGTTCTGTCGTGAGGCATATTCAGCACACGGTACATGATTGGGTCGCGGAAGTGCATGTTAGGACTTGCCATGTCAATCTTAGCACGCAAAACCATCTTTCCACGTTCCATGCGTCCACTGTTCATTTCCTCAAACAAACGCAGGTTTTCCTCCACTGGTCTATCCCTATAAGGACTGTTCACTCCAGCCTGCGTAGGAGTACCCTTCTGGGCAGCAATCTCCTCACTTGTCTGCTCATCCACGTATGCCTTGCCCTGCTTGATGAGTTCCACAGCAAAGTCCCACAACTGCTGGAAGTAGTCGCTCGCATACAGAATCTTACCCCACTTGAAGCCCAGCCACTGGATGTCCTCCTTGATGGCCTCTATATATTCGTTGTCCTCCTTCTGAGGGTTCGTATCATCAAGACGGAGGTTGCAAACACCACCATATTTCTTCGCCATACCAAAATCTATGGCAATCGCCTTGGCATGACCGATGTGCAGATAGCCATTGGGTTCAGGTGGAAAACGAGTCTGAATCCGTCCTCCATTCTTGCCTTCTGCAAGGTCCTTTCTCACAATTTCTTCAACGAAGCTCACTGATTCATACTTCGTTTCTTCCGTCTTTTCGATGCTCATATTGTTTGCTCTATATTTTTATGTTTTATACTGCTAATTAAATTTGTGCAAATTTACGAAATTATTTCCAAATGATTTCACCTTTCTGCATAAAAAATCTATACCCCTGCCACCTACGACAAAGGTATAGATTCATCCTTCCCTACGCCCTCAAGCACCGAGAAAGCATTAGCTTTGGCATTAGCTTTGGCTACCATCCGGATGGCAAACCAACGCTAACGCCAAAGCTAAAGCCTATAATAGCGTTAATTATTCGTCAAAATGATATTAACAAGTGCCACCACGTCGGTGATGTTCACCGTTCCATTGCCATCCACATCGTAAGTTGTTTCATCGACGGAAGATGATTCTGGGCTTAAGATGTAATTCACAAGCGTAACCACATCCGTAATATTCGTTACATTATCATTATTCACATCTCCAGGGATTCCACCCTTCTCAACTATATGAGTGAATCGGTTCCAATCAGCCATGTTCTGATACAGGCTCTTCGTGCCTCTTGGAACATAAAGCGTGGCATTAGCACAGTCTTTGAAAGCATTGCTTCCTGTCTCAAAAACATTTGTAATTTCCGATTTCACGGAGGTTAAGCCAATGCAATACCGGAATGCATATTCTCCAATGCTTGTGACAGATTTAGGAATCGTCACAGAAGTCAAGTTTTCACAATACGAAAACGCATTTTTTCCAATGCTTGTGACAGAATTACCAATCGTTAGAGATTTCAACTCCTTACAATTGTAGAATGCAAAATTACCGATGCTTGTGACGGAATTAGGAATTGTTACAGAAGTCAAACTTGTGCAATCCTGGAATGTATAAATACCGATGCTTGTGACGGAGTTTGGAATCGTCACTGATTCCAAGCTGCTGCAATACTGGAACGCATTAGAACCAATGGAATAGACAGAAATTGGAATATACACAGAGGTCAAATTTTTACAACACATAAATGCAGTTAAACTAATGCCTCTCACTCTGTAGCCATTAGCTGATGGAGGGATATTAACTACACCTGTGTAGGTGTCATCAGTATTCGTTGGTCCATAAAACCTCTTATTTACAGTACTTGTCACTTCGCAAGTCTTATCGGCTTCACTTAGGATATTGTAGTAGATGGTAACACCATCAGCATTTTTGGCACAGAAATCATAAGTCAGTTCTATTATATTGGTTATAACATTCCAATCTTCTGTATTCTGATACTGGCTCTTCGTACCTCTTGGAACATAGAGAGTGGCAGCTTCACAGCCATAGAAAGCATTGCTTCCTGTTTGAAAAACATTTGTAATTTCTGAAGTTATGGAGGTCAAGCCTGAGCACCAAGAAAATGCTCTTGCACTAATACTTGTGACGGATTTAGGAATCGTCACGGAGGTCAAGCCACGGCAATAAGCAAATGCATAAGCTCCAATTTGTGTGACAGAATTACCAAGTGTTAGAGAGTTCAAGCCTGTGCAGTATGCGAAAGCATAATTATTGATACTTGTGACGGAGTTTGGAATCGTCACAGAGCTTAAATTTTTACAATTAGCAAATGCTCTATAACCAATGCTCGTCACTTTGTATCCTTTAGCTGAAGAAGGAATATTAACGACACCTCTGTAGGTGTTATCAATATCATTTTGTCCATAATTATTTTTATTTACAGTACTTGTCACTTCGCAAGTCTTATTGGCTTCACTTAGGATATTGTAGTAGATGGTAACACCATCATCATTTTTGGCACTGAAATCGTAATACAATTCCTGTATATTGGTTATTCTATTCCAGTCTTCCGTACTCTGATACTGGCTCTTCGTGCCTCGCGGAACATAAAGAGTGGGGGGATTTTCACTACAACCGAAAGCCTCCTTTCCTGTTGTAAAAACATTTCTGATTTCGGAAGTGATGGAGGTCAGGTTTAAACAGCCATAGAACGCACTCTCCCCTATGCTGGTCACACTGTTGGGAATCGTTATGGAGGTCAAGTCCCAGTTCATTGAAAATGCTGCATCTTCAATTCTTGTAACAGAGTTAGGAATCGTTAAGGAGCTGAAGCCACAGCAATTAGAGAATGCATATTCATCAATGTAAGTGACGGTATTTGGAATCGTCAGGGAGGTCAGGTTGCCACAACTCTTAAAGGCATATTTTCCAATGCCTATCACTCTGTAGCCATTGGCTGAGGAAGGTATGTTGACCACACCCTCGTAGTCAGTAAACAAATAACCTGGAGAACCGAGACCATAATCACCACTTTTATCTATCCCGCCTGACACCTCGCAGGTCTTGTTGGCTTCACTGACGATATTGTAGTAGATGGTAACGCCATCAGCGTTTTTAGCACTGAAATCGGGAACCTCCTTAATATCGGTTATTCTATTCCAGTCTTTCGTGTTCTGATATTGGCTCTTCGTGCCGCTCGGAACATATAGTGTGACATCTGGATTACAATCGAAAGCCTCCTCTTCTGTTTTAAAAACATTTTTAATTTCGGAAGTGATGGAGGTCAAGTTTAAACAGCCTGAGAATGCATAGTTCCCAATGAAGGTCACGCTATTTGGAATCGTTATCGAGGTCAAGTCCCAGCTATGTTGAAATGCACAATTTTCAATTCTTGTAACTGAATTTGGTATTTCAAAGGAGGTCATGCCACAACGACCAAAGAATGCATTACTTCCAATGTAGGTAACGGAATTCGGAATCGTCACGGAGGTCAGGTTTTGACAACACATAAATGCCCGTTCACCAATACCTATCACTCTGTAGCCATTAGCTGAAGAAGGAATATTCACCACACCTGCGTAGTCTGTAGCAAGCCAATCTGGGGAAAGTCCCGCTGCAGATCCTTCACCACTTTTATCTATTCCGCATGTCACTTCGCAGGTCTTGTTGGCTTTACTGACGATATTGTAGTAGATGGTAACACCATCTGCATTTGGGGCACTAAAGTCGAAAAGAGTCTCTTGTATGTTGGTGAGTCTATTCCAATCAGCCTTCGACTGGTATTGGCTCTTCGTACCTTTTGGAACATACAGAATAGCGTTTGAACATCCATAGAAAGCACTGCTTCCAGTTTGAAAAACATTCGTAATACAAGAAATCACATTGTATAAACCACTGCAGTCTTGGAATGCATACCCTCCAATGCTTGTGACGGAGTTTGGAATCGTAACGGAGAACAAGCTTGTGCAACCTGAGAATGCATAATTACCGATGCTTGTGACAGAATTTGGAATCGTCACGGATTCCAAACCACTACATCTATAGAACGCATAATTTCCGATGCTTGTGACGGAGTTTGGAATCGTGACGGAAGTTAAGCCACTGCAATTAGCGAATGAATAGGAATCAATTTTTGTGAGGGAGTTAGGAATCGTCAAGGAGGTCAATTTACGGCATAAGTTGAATGCATACATTCCAATGCTTGTGACAGAATTACCAAGTGTTATAGAGTTCAACTCTGAGCACCTATAGAATGCATAACCTCCAATGCTTGTAACGGAGTTTGGAATCGTAACGGTGGTCAAACCTGTGCAATACTGGAATGCACCATATCCAACGGAAGTGACTGAACTTGGAATCGACACGGAGGTCATATTTTTACAAGACTTAAATGCTAAACTACCAATGCTCGTCACTCTGTAGCCATTAGCAACAGAAGGAATAAAAACATCACCTGCGTAGGTATCATCGGTATTTGTTAGTTCATAATCATTTTTATTAACAGGACTTGTCACTTCGCAAGTCTTAGCGGTTTCATCAATGATATTGTAGTAAATTGTCACGCCATCAGAATTTTTAGCACTAAAGTCGTAATTCAACTCCTCTATATTGGTGAATCTATTCCAATCTGCCGTGTTCTGATATGTGCTCTTCGTGCCTTTTGGAACATAAAGCGTGGCATTATTTGGACAACCCACGAAAGCAACATTTCCTGTTGCAAAGACATTTGTAATTTCAGAAGTAATGGAGGTCAAACCTGTGCAACCAGAGAATGCATATTTTCCAATGCTTGTGATGGAATTAGGAATCGTAATTGTGGTCAAACCTGTGCAATCAGCGAATGCAAATTCTCCAATGCTTGTGATGGAATTAGGAATCGTTATTTTGGTCAAGCCTGTGCAATACTGGAATGACCTATCTCCAATGGAAGTGACAGAATTTGGTATCGTCACGGAGGTCAAGCATTCGCAACCATAGAATGTATAAATTCCAATGCTTGTAACAGAATTAGGAATTACAATGGAAGTCAAAGCCTTGCAGTTTTCGAATGCATATATTCCAATGGAAGTGACAGAATTTGGTATCGTCAATGAGGTCAAAACTCTGCAGTTCTCGAACGCAAATTCTCCAATACTTGTAACAGAATTTGGAATCGTTATGGAAGTCAAACCACTGCAACCAGAGAATGCATAATTTCCAATGCCAGTGACTGTGTATTGAGTAGAACCATTCATCACAGTCGAAGGAATCACAATTCCACCACTATAAGAGCCTGCGGTATTTTTAGTTACTTCGCAGATTTTAGTTCCAGTGATATTGTAATAGATAGTCTTGCCATTTGAAGTGGCTGTAAAGTCGTAGGCACTTGCATAGATGCTGGCACTCAGGGCGAGCATCACAAGCAGAAATCTCTGCCATAAGATAGTTCTCTTTTTCATAATATTTCAGTTGTTTAGTTAATTAATAGATGATAATTCGTTCTCATGACTCAATGAATATGCAAAACTACAAATAAAATTTGAAAATACAACAATGTTTTCTCAAAAAAATAACCTTTTTTCTTCATCTTTATTGGGTCACGACTCAAATACGTTACCAACGGACTGAGAGTACGTTACCAACGGACTGAGAGTACGTTACCAACGGACTGGCAGTCCGTCCCTTATCGGACTGGAGTGAATCCCCTATAGCGTAGAAGTGAATCCCCTATAGCGCAGAAATGAATCCCCTATAGCGCAGAAATGAATCCCCTATAGCGCAGAAGTAAATCCCCTTTACACGTTGCCTAAATAGACAGTGCGGATGCCTTCTTGAAGGGCGATGGCTTGGGCTTCGTGCATGAAGGAAAGAGGGGTTGGAGAATAGCCGTGTTGCATTTTGTATTGCGGGAAGAAACGGGTGAGATGGAGCGGACAATCGGCAAGGTTATTGTTGCGGAGCCATTGGCAGAGGCGACGGAAATGGGTGGTATCTTGCACGGGCGGAATCAAGAGGTGGGTGATTTCGAGCCATACACCTGCGGATTTGAGGGTGAGAAGCGTGTTGAGAACGGGTGCGAGGGTGGCACCACTCACTTCACGATAGATGTCGTCACTCAGGGATTTGAGGTCGATATTGGCTGCATCGAGGTATGGGGCAAGCTCTTGGAGAGGTGCGGGATTGATGTAGCCAGCCGACACAAGTACGTTCTTCAAACCGTGGGCATGTGCCAATTGACAGGACTCGAGGGTGTATTCAAACCATGTGAGGGGTTCGGTATAGGTGTAGGCGATGGTGGGCAGATGGTGGTCGATGCAGAGCTTTACGAGGGCTTCAGGGGAGAGGTCGTAATAGGCTTGTTCTTCGGGACGCGCTTGGGAGATTTGCCAGTT
>Ga0247609_10007604_pt1 | contig 10309 bp, 10 predicted proteins | sample 172DNAGHGlowgp2_FD_193487 | JGI IMG/M metagenome (GOLD analysis project Ga0247609, IMG submission 193487) | Sheep rumen microbial communities from Palmerston North, Manawatu-Wanganui, New Zealand - 1728 DNA GHGlow gp2 | ecosystem: Host-associated > Mammals > Digestive system > Stomach > Rumen ...
TTTGGAGAGCCATCTGTCCAAAAGGGATGCTTTTTATAACTACGACTCATTTAATAAACCTCCTTTCTATAAAATTGTCAATAAATAAATGGGAGAAACAGGATTTGAACCTGTGACCTTCACCTTGATTCAACAATGTTATTCATTAATGATTTTTTTCACCACCTTTTCTAATTCATATTCGTTAGCAAAAGTAATTCCTTTTGTTTGTCCATTTTTTGGTGGTGTAAAACGTAAAGTTTTTACACTTGATCCAACTTCTTGAACAGGAATTAAATAGCATTGATTATTGTAATAAGTTGCAAAAAAATCAATTTGTTTTTCTGAATAGTTATGCTTTACAAATTGTCCATTTTTAGTCGTTTTATTAGATGTCCTAAAAGTTATGTATCCTTCTTCTATATTAGAATCACAAGCATGTTTTACTTGAACTCTTATTAATTTACCATCAATATCAGCTATAAAGTCATATCTTTCACAATCTCCATATGGGGTTGAAACATTATAACCTAATTTTATAAAAGAAAGCATACATTCTAATTCAGTAATATTTCCTATTTGTTTTGTATTTAACATCTTTTTTCATTTATGAATAATTTGTCAAATCAGAGTGACGCTCTAACCAACTGCGCTATTCTCCCAAGGCGGTTTATCCTTCACCGCAAAGGCTAGGAGTGTGACTATATGTCCAAAGAATCCGGATTCACTCTTTAAAAGATAAGCTTTCTCGATCAGAGCTACTTCCTCCTAGAATAATCTACTATGCAGAAATTTCTAACTCCTGCAAATATGCGGGTAAGGATTTGCACCTTACATGATGGATTTCCAAACTGCGTTGCTCCATCCCCCGACTTTTAGCGTCTATCTATTCCGCCACCGCATAACTTTAATATACTGATACTTTTCTACTGGCTAAGTATGGAGAAGCACCCTAGTTCAGTATATGAATAATGAGGGTAAGGATTTACACCTTACATGTACTGTCTGTTGCTTACCTTTCGACAGGCGTAAGTCAACCCTTCTTGGAAGTGTCGGTTAGCCAGTACAGCCTCTACCACCGTCCGCTCGCGTCTACTTATTCCGCCACCTCATAAACTGGAGTGGTAGGATTCGAACCTACGTATGCGGGAGTCAAAGTCCCGTGCCTTACCACTTGGCGACACCCCATTAAAACCAAAGAGTTCTTTCAGCCCACTTCTGATTACCCATCAGATAGGAACTTTTTGGTTTATAGATTATAGAAAATTTGCTGTGGCTAGCTCCTTTAATTATAAAGAATATTCTATTTGGCGGTTAAAATTTACTTTGATTGAAGTCAAAGGAACATTCTTTATATTGCATTAAAGGCATTACTTCCGCACCAACAAACTACCGTGGAATATCTATTCTCCTTCAAAAGAATAAATATTTTAGCTTTAACTCTTATTTTAAGAGTATTAATACAAAAGCTAAATCGGGGTACCCAGATTCGAACTGAGGCACTCTCGGTCCCAAGCCGAGCGCGCTACCAAACTGCGCCATACCCCGAAAACAAGGCACAAGAGCATTTTCATTTGATCCAAAATCAAAAAAGATGTTATATTTTGCTGTAAGTGCCTTTCTTTTTTATTATATATATATTATATCATATTTTTTTAAAAATGTCAAATTTTTTAAAAGATTTGAGTGTTCTCATATTTCTCAAGGAACGCTTCTGGATCATTATACCACTCGTCATTAAGCTCTTCAAGAGAAGCATTAGTATCTTCAATCAGCTTATAAATCTCATAAAGCTTTTCCTCTTCAACCTCATCATAATCATCTTCATCCCACATATAGCTATAAGAGTCAATAACAGCTTCCGCCATCTCATTAGCATACTGTTCAGCTTCCTCATCATTACAAGCCTCAATTACTTCATACTCCTCAACTCCGTGGAGTCCCTGAAAATGATCTTCATAAGCGTGAATAGCATAAATATTTCCCATAATTTGACACCTCTTTTCTTTTTTCATTTGATATATATATTATATCATATTTTTTTAAAAATGTCAAATTATGCAGTAACAACATAATCAAAAGTAAAATTAAATGGTTCAACTTTTGTGGTTCCTTCAATTTCAATTAATCTGGTTCCATAAGGAAGTCTTATTGTTCCTCCGCTATCTAAATTTAATATATTTATTATATCAGAAGGTTTTTCAGCATCAATATTTTCATTTTGCTATTCATACATTCCTGTTTTTCCAGGATATATTCCTTTTCCATTTATATAAATAGGATATTGAATAGAACAATCATCCGCACAATATCCTATTTTATGAACACTATTTGCAATATTTATAGTAGCATAATAAACATCATTATAAATAGGATTTCTTTGTTCATCATAACCAACTATAACTGAAGTAGGAGTAGAATCTATAATAAGTTTACTTGATTTATTATTTATTTGTTTTATATTTCTCATAAAATCACTCCCTTCCATCTATATATTAAAAAAACGGGAAATGGAAAACCATTTCCCGCAAAAATCAATGTAATGTAAATATCAATTCATTATCATCTACTGTTACATTTGAACCTTCTAAAAATTTTGAAGTATGAGTTGCACTCTCATATACTGGGGTAATCTGTTGAATCATTGTGTTAGTATATTCTTTAATTTTATTATCATATCTTTGAAGTCCTGGATAATCAAGAAAACTCTTTTCTATTGTTGCCATAGAAAACCTCCTTTCTTAATTAAACAAATAAACTATCTATTGCTGTAGGTGAAATAGGACTTATAACAATATCATCTCCAGTACCGGCACCAATAATACCATTTGCTTCAGAAATTCCACTAGATAATGTGATATTAGTAGTTGCACTATCATAAGCAGCAATCGGGATATCAGATTGAGTATCAAGACCTTCAATCGCAGTTGCTATCTTATTAGATACAGAATTTTGTACTGAAGCAGCACCATCTAATCTGGTAAGAGCGGCTCCTACTGTTTCAAATTCAGTATAATTAACTTTTGTAGCTGGAACAGCAACTATTGATGCAGTAATAACATCTGTAGATGTATCAATAGAAACAGATATTTCCGCAGTTGTTCCTCCAGTATATACATGAGCTAAATCTTTTACAGAAATATATATAGTACTTTTTCCTATTGTAGGTGCATCAGGAACTGAAAATACTAATTTTACATATTTACCGGCATCTGCTTCTGTAGCAGTCCCACCTGCCCCTTTAATAAGTTCAGTGACATCCACACTTCCATCATAAAGATGTCCATCATTATAAGTAATATCAACAAGAGCAGCGCTATCTACAAACTGATCTTTAGGAATATTTATAGTACCAATTAATTCATTCTGTTGAGGAAATTGAGTATTTCCAGTACCTTGATAGATTTTATAAATAGCCGCATAATCAGTTCCAAGAGTTTCATCATTCGTCATATAAATGGTTTTAGCTGTTGCGGAGTCAGCTAATTCTGAAAGAGCGCCTTCTACATTAGTAGCTGTTAATTTAGAACCTGTATCATCAATACTAACATCTTCCGCTTTTCCAGTAGTAGCTAATTTAACAAGTTCTATATCATTAATACTATTTACTCCAGGAGCTATTACTCCATTTGTCTCTGAAATACCATGAATTGTAATAACACCATTATTATTTGTTGCTATTGCAAATTCATTTACAGTAAGAGCTTCAATAGCATCTTTAATAGATTTTGCAACAGAACCAATAACAGTATTATCTCCATTTAATGTATCAATAGCACTATCAAGTTCATTAATAGCGTTTACAAGAGTCTCTTTTGCTGTTGTTGTTAAACTAGGGAAAGTTACAGTATAAGGACTTGAGGTATCCATTGTACCACCAAGAGAGGTAACTATCGCTGTAATTTCCGCAAGTGCTTTTGAAACATCTGCTCCACTTAAAGGTACTGTTATATCTGCTGTATCTGAACTAGTAGCTTCAGCTTTATGATAAAAATAAATGTTTGTATTATCATAACGAATAGTTCTAAAAATTACTGGAGATGAAGTAGGAACGTTACTACTTCCATTAACCCAACCCTTTAAAAGGGCATCATAGGCTTGTAATCCACTTGCATCTAAATAATTTTTTGTGACTGTTGACATTTTAAAATTCCTCCTTTTTAATGATTAAATAAATTTGAAATGTCTGCATTATCAATAGGCGCTACACTATCCTCGACAAGATCAGCAAAAGCATCTTCATCTAAAACAATTTTTCCATCCGTATCAGTATTAAATTGAGAACTTAATTTAACACCACCTAATGTATCTGCTGTTGCTTCTGGTAATACATATTGATGGTCTATGAATAGTTGATCTACTTCTCCTTTTGTATAATAATCATCAAAATTAATACTTGTTTGACCAATTATTTCCTATTTATCAACCTATAACTATTCTATATATCCATCTGTAGGATCTGTTGAACTTTTTGGAACAAGATAGATAGTATGCTTATTTGGATTTTGAGGAAGGGTTTGTACTATTTCAATTTTAAACTCTATAGCTTCACCAATTTGACTATCAGTATATTTTTTGGCTAAGGCTAGAGTTAATATTGAAAGGCTACTAGGTTCATCCATCTTTTAACCCTCCTTTAACGTAATTCGTGCTAAATTGCATCATTTCCAAGCATCTAAACTGAAGAATCTTCAATGACAAAGCAAGTACTTCCAGCACCATAATAAGTAGGAGTATCTTCAATATCATTTCTTTCATCTGCAATTATTTCAACAACACCAGATGATAAATTTTTAATTACTTTATACATGAGCTTTGCCCTCCTTTTTTCTTCTGATACTATTTTAGTTTTTCTTTAAGATGTTTCTTTAAAATTGTCCAGAAAATAAAAAAACGAGTGAAAAAATCACTCGTTAAAAACGCGGACTCAGGGACTCGAACCCCGATCGCCCTTTCGAGCTACAGCGGTTTTCAGGACCGCCCTCTTTCCAATTAGAGTAAATCCGCAAATTACAAGACTCCATATACTTGATCCGAGAATTGGATTTGAACCAATGTCTTCTGATTTTGTCAGATGCCCTTCCACTAGACTACCTTGGGTATTCGTTGCTGTTGAAGTCTTTTAGCGTTTAGGGCAGGATTTGAACCTGCGGACCGAGTTTCCCCGGTCGCCGCATTAGCAGTGCGGTGGTTTAAGCCAGACTCACCCACCTAAACAAAACTAAGCGCGTTTTGGTGTGTTTGATTAAAAGTCAAATCCAAAATAAATTGCTGTATACGCTTAAAGTGAGGAGAGTAAGAGTTGCACCCACGGTGTATCTTACGTAACGGAGCTACAATCCGCCGCCCTCGCTGCTAGGCATATCTCCCCATAATGCCGTGCGGAAAATAAGTTAAACCTACTCAAACAGACCAGGGCTACCTTATACTCTCGACGTTTTTATATAAGGCTTAAGTTGGTTTTACCAGAGTTAACGCCGATTCCCTCTGGAACATTAGTCGGAAGAAGAGGATTCGAACCTCTATTTCGGCGTCCCTAGCGCAAAATAATAATTGCTGTATAAGAATATGTCTATTCTCCTTATACGCGTTCTACCATTGAACTATCTTCCGAAAGTGGTTACTATTAGAATTGAACTAATGCTCTCGGGGCTTCAACCCGATGCTCTACCTGCTGAGCTAAGTAACCAAAAACAGGGGCTGTAGGATTCGAACCCACACCGGCGAGTTTGGAGCTCGCCTTTTACGGATTTAGAGTCCGCTGCGCTACCATTACACCAAGCCCCTATAACCAAGACATCATTTAAGTTTGGATTTGAACCAAAATCTCCAAAAAATATTTGACGCTCTACCATTGAGCTACTCTCCCAATTAGTGGAAGGCAAAATTGCTGTTGATGTCTTTATGGCGGCTCAACCCGCCTCGCAGAGAGTCTCCCTGGAGTTCCCCAGCTTCTGAGTTTCACAAGTACCAGGTGGTGGACCCGGAATCATAGCTACTCAAGATTAGTTTCCACGCGCGATTGTTCATAATCCGGTTTCGCTATGTTCAGCCACTTTAAGTTAGGTTTTTTTCGCTTTGAAATGCATTTTCAGCGAGCTGGTATTACCTAAAACCCTTGCATTCACTCGGTTATTCCTCTACACCGAAAGGTAAATATGGGGAGTGGGACTTGAACCCACTTATCCAACTTAACAAGTCGACGTACTAACCATTGTACTATACCCATATATGCGGTTTAAGGATAACCGACAGAAACCACTAATCGAGCAGATTAGCCTGACACACAACTCGGATATTTGTCGACGAACACTCCAAGAGTGCTTATATGTCACTGGGTTGCTCTTCATTTGTTCTACACCCTGCGGTGCCTAGTGGGAATTGGACCCACATATGCGGTACCACAAACCGCTGTTCTACCATTGAACTATAGACACAGTGCGGGCGGTGGGAGTCGAACCCACACGACTCGAGGTCCCGGGATTTTAAGTCCCGTGCGGCTACCATTACGCCACGCCCGCGAAGAAAAGCGGTAGACTTTACGCGGTCTACCAGCGCGTGTAACATATAACCCATCATACACATCGAAAGGAGGGATTGTGTATTTCAAAATTACTAGACCCATAATAGAGGTGCCTTACCAACTAGGCGACTTTTGCAACAGCGCAAGAGATGGGACTCGAACCCACGATTCTAGTAATTGCTGTATGGGTCTATAAAATTTATATTAAAGTCTATTCTTCATCAGAATATAACTTAATAACATTTTTATTTCGTGGTAAATTAAATTTATCACACTATTTTCTTATTGCATTATCACTTACATTATATTCTTTTGCTATTGTTGTAAATGGAAGATTTCTTATTTTATTTTTTAAATCTTCTCTTGTTATTCGACTATTTTTTATAGCATTTTCTTTAGTTTTTTTATTAAAACAAGTTAAACATAAACCAGAAGTTGCATCTTTCTAAATTTCTTTTCCACAAATACTACAATAAAGTACAGGTTTTTTATTTGGATTATTTATATCAAATTTAGTATAATGTAAAGGATAATGATATTTATTATTATGCTAAGTTCTTCCTACATTTATATCTCTAATAGTATCTTTATGAACATTATATTTTTTAGCGAGTTCAACATGAGATATTTTTCCATCTGGATCATTTAATAATAATTCTTGTATTTCTTGTACTTGATCTAATGTTAATTTTTGAGGAACACTTTTATAATCTCCTCCGCCTGTTTGATTATATTCTGGTTTATAATAATTAATCTAATATGCTTCTTTTTCATTTAATAATTCATTATCACATTCTTCTAATACTTCAAAAGAAAAATTTTCAAGTCCATATTTTCTAAATGCTCGATATAAAGGATATTCATATCCTTCACCTCGTTCATTAAAACCAGCAATTTTATGGTCTTTCTATCTTGTTTCTATTTGTATAGATTGCCCTATATAACAATGATTATTTATTTTATTAGTTATTTTATATATTCCTACCATTATTTTAATAACCTCCTTATCTTGATATTATATATAAAAATAATAATAAGGAGTTTTTCTTTTTTCGACCTAGCTTTTTAAGCCTATGAATAATTTTCATATTCTTTAGACTTGCTTGCGCAGCTCGGACTCGAACCGAGAGCTTCGGCACATGAAGCCGAAATGCTGCCATTGCACCACCGCGCGATAATAATGGGTGTTTTTTAACTGGGCACCCAGCCAGAGAAAAGAGGGAAAACGAATATTTAACTTTCTGTAGTCACCCGGCTGGGACTCGAACCCAGATCTGTAGCGTGAAAGGCTACTATCCTAGACCTGTTAGACGATCGGGCGATAGCAACTAGTTTTTACACAGGAAAACTAGCAAACCTTCCACCCCCTATACGCCGGGCAAGCGGTTGTTGTTACTTTTTTATACTGGTTAGAACAGGTTGTCTCCGCAGTATCCAGTTTTAAACATTTGCCTTTACCTCTTGGCGATGACCGCATTAGTGCCTAGCACTCGCCGCCACTCGGATTTGAACCGAGGATTAATGTTTATTATCCACGATAGTCTGCCAGTGCAAGATTATTAACTTCGACTTGCTTCTCTCAGTTTAAGTTCCCTTCGGTACATACGCTGAGCGAGTTATCAGATACTCCAATCTGGTTATCTACCCTCTGTGGTCTTAATAATTATAAATTGAGACGATACCACCGCTCTTCTGCTGAATAACTTTCCATACCTCGTATACAGGTACCAGCAGCCCTCGACTATTAGTCGTTCAGAAAGTTTTATTTAATGTCTACGCTTACAAAAGACTAATGACGGATATTGGATTCGAACCAATGTCCAAGGCCTGAGAAGCCTTGATCCTAAGCCGCTAGACGAATCCGCCATAAATTTCACTTTCATTTTTAAAGTCTTGAAGTGAAAGCCCCATACTGGAAGCAAACCGTAAAAGACTAGATAAATTCCGGTTATCTACCCTTTGTGGAAAAGCTATTAAAATATATCCTATACTGGCGGGTACTGGAGTATATTCTATAATAGCTAATGACGGATATTGGATTCGAACCAATGTTCCCTGGCTGAGAACCAGGAATCCTAAGCCGCTAGACGAATCCGCCAAAAATTTCACTTGCATATTTAATGTCTTGAAGTGAAAATCCTTATAAGGACAAACCGCAAAAGACTAAATGTAATTCCGGAATTGGCACTTCAATTAATTATGCATGCTTTAATTAATTTCCTCGCGCCTAATAAAAATCTGGTGGTAGAATTTCAGACTCGCTCAATGCAACTGCACGACATCTACTCTTTATACAGTATTTTCGTCTACCAGAAGTCTTATTAACTTTTTTATTTTTTCTTTACATATATATTATATCATATTTTTTTAAAAATGTCAAATTTTTTAAAAAATGGTGACTAACCGTGAATATGGTAAATCTTACATTCGGGGCGCGCGCTGACAAGTCTAGTCTTGACTCAGCTTCCGTTCGCCACTCCGGTTGGTGTGACCAACTACTCATATTCTTTTTTATTTAAGCGGTCCCAGTGGGACTCGAACCCACGCTACCTGAGAGACAGTCAGGCGTGTTAACCGCTACACTATGGGACCATATTTCTTTCTTTTACTTTATATATATATTATAACATATTTTTTAAAATATGTCAAATTTTTTTAAAATACCGGAGCTTTGTCGCAAGGGCATCCGGTTCCCCCGAATTTATGGTAATAGCTTTTCAACCAATCATGTAGGCTTCGCCTAAGCCCTCATGCGGAAAGCACCTAAAGGGACTCGAACCCCCCACAATGACCAACATTCGTAGTGTTGCGCTCTTTCCATTGAGCTACAGGTGCATATTAGTGAAGGAAGAGTTGTAGGTACTACCCCACCTCTTTCTACAAGGACTTATAAAATTTTTACTCTTAATTATTTCTACATTTGATGGAGGTAGAAAACTTATGGATATTAAGAGTTATATTTTAGCCTAACTTCACTAGTGCTCAGTACTGGGATTCGAACCCAGCCTCCGACCCTTTGCGGGTCGGGTGCTACCACCAACACTCTACGAGCAGCCATAAGTTTGCTTTTGAAACTTACCAAAGTCAAATCGCGTTTAAAGTCTATGGATTCTCGACTATCGCTACATTTTAGGTCTGCAATTCGACCACCATCAGCAGTTTTTCAGGGACGCTCGACCGGAAACTGCTTATCCGACCACCTAACTCTCTGTTGCCCTCGAGTACTCCATCTGAAAGTCATATGTTAGCCGCGTTACCCATAGCCGACATACTTTCTTCGACTTGTTGACTTGCCGACTTACTTCAGCTTTCACGAAATGTCAACCGATTCGTTCGTTTGCAAACTACAGTTTACTAATTTCCGTAACGACTATAGAAACTGATGTTAAATACTAGCCGTATAAGGCACTGTCTTTTAGTTTTTTACGGTAACTAAGTCGTAAGCCTTATAATATCAACTCTAAAACCTAGTAGATCACCCTCTACACTGGGACATCTTCCAGCATCCTTTTATTTGCTACGAGTGAGATAGAAAATGTAATGTCAGCTCTCGTCTATTCAGCATAGTGTACCTTCCGCTGAATAAAACTCCGGTGGTAGGGCTCGAACCTACGACCTACGGTTTAACAGACCGCCGCTGCTACCAACTGAGCTACACCGGAATAAAAAGTGATTTCGTTCCTTTTCCGCTGAGCCGGTCCCAACTTATCTCAGCTTTTCGCGCACCCGGATTCTACTATCTACACTACATATCGTAGACTATTCGACATAGGTGGAACTCTCTTAATAAAGTTTGCAACCTTTATT
>Ga0247609_10007605_pt1 | contig 10309 bp, 7 predicted proteins | sample 172DNAGHGlowgp2_FD_193487 | JGI IMG/M metagenome (GOLD analysis project Ga0247609, IMG submission 193487) | Sheep rumen microbial communities from Palmerston North, Manawatu-Wanganui, New Zealand - 1728 DNA GHGlow gp2 | ecosystem: Host-associated > Mammals > Digestive system > Stomach > Rumen ...
TCCTGCGTAAGCTTTTCGATGCTAAATACCCCATACAACGGATGCTCTTACCCGACGTCTATAATGCCGACGACGAGACACAGATGCGCGACAACAACTCGTCGTGCTTCTGCTACCGTGCCATCGCAGGCACCACGAAACTCTCCAAGCACGCACGAGGACTCGCCATCGACATCAACACCCTCTACAACCCTTACTACAAGGACCGCGCCGACGGCACTCGCTACATCCAGCCGGCAACGGCTGCCGATTATTGCGACCGCACAAAGGAGTTCAATTACAAAATCGACCACGACGACCTCTGTTTCCGTCTCTTCACCGAGGCCGGCTTTGAGTGGGGCGGCGATTGGACTTCGTGCAAAGACTTCCAGCACTTCGAGTTGATAGAAGAGTAACGGCAAGACATCCTGAAAAAAGAACCGTAAGACAAATCCCATAAGAACCGTAAGACAAATGAAACTGAAGACATTATTCATGTTGGCAGCCGTCGTACTGCTATTCTCATGCGACAAGGAAACTAAAGTCAACCCTACGGAAGACAGCAGCCAGTTTGTGACTCTCACCGATGTCGTTCCCGATGCCATTCTTGAGATACGCTACTTCGGCACCTACAACTTCGTGGGCAGCCACATCGACGGCTATATAGAACCGACGGCTCTCATGACACGACAGGCTGCCGAGGCACTGAAGGCTGTCAGTGACGACGTCATCGCACAGGGCTACAGACTGAAAATATATGATGCATACAGACCACAGAAAGCTGTAGACCATTTCGTACGCTGGGCGGCCGACCTCTCAGCCACTGAGATGAAAGCCTATTTCTACCCAGACCTCGACAAAAGCGTGCTTTTCGAACAAGAATATATTTATGAGAAAAGCGGCCACACCCGTGGCAGTACCGTCGATCTGACTCTCTTCGACATGCAGACGGAAAAAGAACTCGACATGGGAGGCACCTTCGACTGGTTCGGGCCGGAGAGCCATCCTGACTTCTGCGGAAACCCTGACACGGGCGAATACACGGGTGACAACAGCAAGTCACCGACCGGACGAAGCATCACGCCCGAACAGTTCGAGCATCGAATGATTCTCCGACGCGCCATGCTTAGACACGGCTTCAAGGCACTCGACTCAGAATGGTGGCACTTTACGCTGAAAAACGAACCTTTCCCCGACACCTATTTCACCTTCCCCGTGAAGCACAGACTGACGGAATAACAGTATCAGAGAGCATTCCGACTGCAACGGATAGCTAAGAAGCAACACCGGGAACAACTGAGGACAATTCGTTAAAAAAACAAATTATTTCGGTTTATATTAGGCTGTTAGACCGAAAATGAGTAATTTTGCACCTCAATTCGGAAATAACATAAATAATTATAGATAAAACAAGATGAATATTGTATTTGAAAATCCCGACAAGGTGAATGGTCTGATGACAATCACCGTAGAAGAAAACGACTACAAGGAACAGGTAGAAAAGACGCTGAAAGATTATCGCAAAAAGGCTAACTTCCCCGGCTTCCGCCCTGGCATGGTGCCCATGGGCCTCATCAAGAAGCAATATGAACTGCCCGTAAAAGCTGATGTCATCAACAAGTTCGTTGGCGAGCAGCTCTACAAATATGTAAAGGACAACAATATCCAGATGCTCGGCGAACCTCTGCCCTCAGAGACACAGGTACCCGTAGACCTCGAACATGAGGCTCCTTACACGTTCGTCTTCGACATTGCTGTGGCTCCTGAATTCAAGATTGAACTGAATGGAAAGAACAAAATAGACTATTACGTCATTGAACCCGACGAGAAGGCCATTGATACACAGGTGCAGCAGATGGCTCAGCGCATGGGTAGCTACGAGAAGGCCGAAACTTACGAGAAGAACGACATGCTGCGCGGTGACCTCCGCGAACTCGATGCCGAGGGAAACACCCTGGAAGGCGGACTCACCATCGAGACAGCCAGCATGATGCCCGAATATATCAAGGTGGACGAACAGCGCCAGCGTTTCGAAGGTGCCAAGTTGGGTGATATCATCATCTTCAACCCACGCAAGGCTTATCCTGACAATGATGCCGAGGTATCATCGCTGCTGAAGATAAAGAAGGAAGAACTGGCACAACACGAAGGTGACTTCAGCTACCAGATTACTGAAATCAGCCGCTATAAGGCACACGAAGTAAACCAGGAACTGTTCCACGAGGCTTTCGGAGAGGACGTGAACGACGAGGTTACCTTCCGTCAGAAGATTGCCGACGAACTGCGCACCCAGTTCGTCAGTGAGAGCGACTTTAAGTTCCTCCTCGACGTGCGTGAGTATGTTGAGAAGAAAGTAGGCAAACTCACCTATCCCGATGCCCTGCTGAAGCGTATCATGAAGAATAGCAACAAAGACAAGGGTGACGACTATGTAGAGAAGAACTACGAAGAGAGCATCCGTCAGCTCACCTGGCATCTGGCCAAGGAACAGCTCGTCAGAGCACAAGGTATCAAGATTGAAGATGCCGACATCAAGAATGCCGCCAAAGAGTCGGCACGTGCACAGTTCGCCCGCTACGGTATGAGCAATGTTCCCGAAGAATACCTCGAGAACTACGCCAACGACATGCTGAAGAAGCAAGAGAACATCGAAGGACTCATCGACCAGGCCATCGACCAGAAGCTCATTGCAGCACTGAAGACCGCCGTAAAGCTCAACGAGAAGAGCGTAACACCCGATGAGTTCAACAAACTCTTTGAGAAATAACAACTCAATATTCAGTTGACTTATTAATAAATAATAAAAAAGCGGCTTTTTTTTCAAAAAGTCGCTTTTGTTTTTGGTAGTTACCAACTTTTATTGTATCTTTGTATTTACAAATAGAAAATCCTATGTAATGCATCTTTTATTATCCAGAAGGGTAATAACATAAAGACAAATAAACAATAATAAAATTAAATATAATACATACTTCTATTATGAACGACTTCAGAAACTATGCAACGCGGAAACTCGGCATCAACGGAATGGTGTTCGATGATGTCATGAAAACCCAGGCACAATACATGAATCCATATATCCTTGAGGAACGCCAACTGAACGTCACTCAACTCGACGTCTTTTCGCGACTGATGATGGACCGCATCATCTTCCTTGGCACCGAAGTCAATGACTATACAGCCAACGTGCTACAGGCACAGCTGCTCTACCTCGACTCGACAGACTCGGGAAAGGATATTAACGTCTACATCAACTCTCCTGGCGGCAGCGTGACGGCAGGACTCGGCATCTACGACACGATGCAGTTCATTTCGTCTGATGTCGCCACCATCTGCACCGGCATGGCCGCCTCGATGGCTGCAGTACTCCTCGTTGCCGGGCAGGAAGGAAAACGCAGTGCACTGCCCCACAGCCGCGTCATGATACACCAGCCCCTCGGCGGCGTGCAGGGACAAGCTTCCGACATCGAAATCGAAGCGCGCGAAATTCAAAAATATAAGAAAGAACTTTATACTATCATCGCCAATCACTCTCACACCGACTACGAAAAGGTGTGGGCCGACAGCGACCGTAACTATTGGATGACAGCCCAAGAGGCCCTCGAGTATGGAATGATAGATCAAGTACTGACGAAGAAATAAGTGGTTGGCTGAACAGCAAACGACCATACGAACCACAAAAAAGATAATGGCAAAGAAAGAATGTAGTTTCTGCGGCAGAAACGACCGACAGGTCAAACTCCTTATTTCAGGCATCACGGGATACATCTGCGAAGATTGTGCCCGACAGGCATACGAAATCGTCAAGCAGTCAGCCTCCGTCGTAAAGCAGGCTCCGAAGACGCTCGACCAAGTGCCCAAGCCGAAAGTGATAAAAGACTTCCTCGACCAATATGTCATCGGGCAGGACACCGCCAAGAGGTTCCTCTCCGTTGCCGTCTACAACCACTATAAGCGACTGCAACAGCCCAAGAATGACAAGGAAGTAGAGATTGAGAAGTCGAACATCATCCTTGTCGGTTCCACCGGAACAGGAAAGACGCTGCTGGCGCGCACCATAGCCAAACTGCTCGACGTACCCTTCACCATCGTCGACGCTACCGTCTTCACCGAAGCAGGCTATGTGGGAGAAGATGTAGAAAGCATACTCTCGCGACTCTTGCAAGTGGCCGACTACGACCTTGAAGCCACACAGCGAGGAATCGTCTTCATCGACGAAATCGACAAGATAGCACGCAAGAGCGACAACCCAAGTATCACCCGCGATGTATCGGGAGAAGGTGTCCAGCAGGGACTGCTCAAGTTACTTGAGGGAACGGTTGTCAACGTTCCGCCAAAAGGCGGCCGCAAACACCCCGACCAGGAATACATACAAGTCGACACACGCAATATCCTCTTCATCTGCGGAGGAGCTTTCGACGGCATCGAACGGAAAATAGCCCAGCGCCTTAATACCCATGTCGTCGGCTATAACTCCGTACAGAATGTAAGGAAGATTGACAAAGACGACCTGATGAAGTATATCACTCCCCAAGACCTCAAGTCGTTCGGACTCATCCCCGAGATTATCGGCCGACTGCCCGTCCTTACCTATCTGAACCCGCTCGACCGCGACGCCTTGAGGCGAATACTCGTTGAGCCTAAGAACTCCATCGTCCGGCAATACGTCAAGTTGTTCGAAATGGATGGCATCGCACTCACCTTCACGGAAGAAACCCTCGACTACCTTGTAGACAAAGCCATCGAATATAAGCTCGGAGCACGTGGACTACGTTCCATCGTTGAAACCGTCATGATGGATGCCATGTTCGAAATGCCTACCAGCGGAAAGAAATCCTTCGAGGTGACTACCGACTATGCTCGGGCACAGATAGAAAAGTCGAACCTCATGTGAACACCCTAACCATCTAAACACCCCTACCAATATGGCAGAAAAAGTTAATCTTAGCGAGACCCTGAAACACTATTTCGGCTTTGACTCTTTCAAAGGCGATCAGGAACAAATCATCCGAAGCCTCCTCGATGGGCACAACATCTTCGTGCTCATGCCCACAGGAGGCGGTAAGAGCTTGTGCTATCAGCTGCCGTCGCTATTAATGGAAGGGACCGCTATTGTCATCTCGCCCCTCATCGCCCTGATGAAGAACCAAGTCGACGTCGTCAACGGCATGAGTGAGTATAGCGGATTGGCCCACTACCTCAACTCGTCGCTCAACCGCGCTGCCATCATGCAAGTCATGGACGACATCCGCAAGGGACGCACAAAACTCCTTTACGTTGCACCAGAGTCACTGACGAAGGAAGAAAACATTGCCTTCCTGCGAACCGTCAAGATTTCATTCTATGCCATTGATGAAGCCCATTGTATCTCAGAATGGGGCCATGACTTCAGACCCGAATACCGAAACATACGACCTACCATCAATGCCATCGGCAATGCACCCGTCATCGCCCTCACAGCGACAGCCACCGACAAGGTACGGTCGGACATCAAGAAAAACCTTGGTATCAACGACGCCCTTGAATTCAAAAGTTCTTTCAACCGGCCCAACCTCTACTACGAAGTAAGACCCAAGACCCCGGAAATAGACAAGCAAATCATCCGTTTCATCAAGCAAAACCCAGGCAAAAGCGGCATCATCTACTGTCTGTCAAGGAAGAAAGTCGAAGAACTCGCTGCCATCCTTTTGGCAAACGACATCAAAGCCGCCCCCTATCATGCAGGTCTTGACTCGCCCACACGCTCAGAGACTCAGGACGACTTCCTCATGGAGCGCATAGACATCATCGTAGCAACCATCGCATTCGGTATGGGCATTGACAAACCTGACGTACGCTTCGTCATTCATTATGACATTCCAAAGTCACTCGAAGGATACTATCAGGAAACAGGACGGGCAGGACGCGACGGCGGCGAGGGACAGTGTATCGCCTTCTATGCCTATAAAGACTTGCAGAAACTCGAGAAGTTCATGGAGGGCAAGCCCGTGGCTGAACAAGACATCGGCCGGCAACTCCTGCAGGAGACAGCAGCCTATGCCGAGTCGAGCGTATGCCGCCGCAAAATGCTACTCCACTATTTCGGAGAAGAATATCCCCACGACAGCTGCGACAATTGCGACAACTGCCTGCATCCCCACCAGCGTGTAGAAGCCAGCGAAGCTCTCCTCATCGTACTCAAAGCCATCAGCGCTCTAAAGGAGAACTTCCGCCAAGACTATGTCATCGACTTCGTTAAAGGACGCGGCACCGACGACCTTGTGTCCCATCGCCATGACCAACTCGATGAGTTTGGTGAAGGCGAGGAACTCGACCCAAAACTTTGGAATCCCGTCATCAGACAAGCCCTCATCGCAGGCTATCTCAACAAAGACGTTGAGAACTACGGCATTCTCAAACTTACCGCCGCAGGCAAGCGCTTCATCAAGCATCCGCAACCCTTCATGATTGTCAAGGATACTGAATTCAGCGAAGACTACGAAGATCCTGATAGCGAAGCCACAGGAACGGCACTTGACCCCGAGCTCCTGGCCATGCTCAAAAACCTGCGTCTGAAAGTTGCGAAGAAGCATAATCTTCCGCCTTATGTCATCTTTCAGGACATATCACTCGAGCAGATGGCGACCATGTATCCCATTACGCCCTCAGAACTACAGAATATACAAGGTGTAGGCGTCGGTAAGGCGAACCGCTATGGAGGTGAATTTCTGAAACTCATCAAGGCCCACTGCGAAGCCAACAACATCGACCGCCCGCTCGAAATCAGAGTGCGTACAGTCGCCAAGAAGTCAATGCTCAAAGTCAAAATCATCCAGGCCATTGACCGGCAAATAGCCCTCGATGACATTGCCGACGCCCAAGGACTTGAATTCGAAGAACTACTCGACGAAATCGAAGCCATCGTCTATAGCGGAACGCGACTGAACATCGACTACTTCCTCGAAGAAGTCATGGATGAAGACCACATAGACGACATCTACGAATATTTCCGCGAAAGCAACACCGACAACCTCGATGCCGCCCTCGACGAACTTGGCAACGACTATTCTGAGGATGAAATCCGCCTCGTCCGCATCAAGTTCTTCAGCGAACAGGCCAACTAATCAATATTAAGAAGCCAGACAACTTGGCCGAATGCGTTAAAACGTATTAAAGAGCACGACAAAAAAACATAAAGCAGTGAGAATGTGCGGAAAAATTACTATCTTTGCACGCAATAAATTATAAACAACACTCTAAAAGTATGTCTTCATTTGTTGCTGATAAGATTGTAATGGACGGACTGACCTTCGACGATGTCTTGCTCATTCCTGCCTATTCTGAGGTACTACCCAAGACGGTAGAGTTAAGGACAAAGTTTTCGCGCCACATCGGGCTCAACGTGCCCTTTGTAACAGCCGCCATGGACACCGTGACAGAAAGTGCCATGGCAATAGCTATTGCCCGTGAAGGCGGAATCGGCGTCATCCATAAGAACATGTCCATCGAAGCCCAGGCCCGCGAAGTAGCCATTGTCAAGCGAGCCGAGAACGGAATGATTTATGATCCTGTCACCATTCGCAGGGGGAAAACCGTTGCTGATGCGCTTGCACTCATGGCCGACTATCATATTGGCGGAATACCCGTCGTCGACGAAGACTGCCACCTTGTTGGTATCGTCACCAACCGCGACCTTCGCTTCGAGCGTCGCCTTGACCGAAAGATTGACGATGTCATGACCAAGGACCATCTCGTTACGACCCATCAGCAGACCGACCTTACTGCTGCAGCACAAATACTTCAGGAGAACAAAATTGAAAAACTACCCGTAGTCGACAAGAACGGACGCCTTGTAGGACTCATCACTTATAAGGACATCACAAAGGCCAAGGACAAGCCAATGGCTTGCAAAGACGAGAAAGGCCGACTCAGAGTGGCTGCCGGTGTAGGTGTTACTGCCGACACCCTCGAGCGCGCCCATGCTCTCGTTGACGCGGGAGCCGATGCCATTGTCATCGACACAGCCCACGGACATTCACTCGGCGTGATAGAGAAACTGCGCGAAGTAAAGGCCGCCTTCCCACAAGTAGACATCGTTGTAGGCAATGTAGCCACTGGCGAAGCAGCCAAAATGCTCGCTGACAACGGAGCCGATGCCGTGAAAGTCGGTATCGGTCCGGGCAGTATTTGCACCACCCGTATCGTAGCCGGAGTCGGCGTACCCCAGCTGTCAGCCGTATATGACGTATATAGTGCACTCAAAGGGACCGACATTCCGCTTATTGCCGACGGAGGCCTGCGCTATTCGGGCGACATCGTCAAAGCCCTTGCTGCCGGTGGTTCCTGTGTGATGATTGGTTCGCTGGTAGCTGGCACCGAGGAGAGTCCTGGCGACACCATTATCTACAACGGACGGAAATTCAAGAGCTATCGCGGCATGGGTTCCCTTGAAGCCATGGAACAGAAGCACGGCTCGAAAGACCGCTATTTCCAGGGCGACACCAAAGAGGTCAAGAAACTTGTCCCCGAAGGCATTGCCGGCCGTGTGCCCTATAAAGGAACTGTTCAGGAAGTCATCTATCAGCTCACCGGCGGCCTTCGCTCGGGCATGGGCTACTGCGGAGCCCCCACCATCGAACGTCTTCATGATGCCAAGTTCGTTCGCATCACCAACGCCGGCGTTATGGAAAGCCATCCGCACGATATCACCATCACCAGCGAAGCACCCAATTATTCGCGTCCTGAATAGAATAGAAGGTGAAACAACAAGAAGTGTCAAAAAGTAAAAAACTAAGAATAGAGATGAAAACAAAAGCCATCAGTATCATGTTGTTGCTCATAGCAACAATGGCCAACGCGCAGGCTCCCGCTGACCCTATAATTATGACTATCAACGGCGAAGCCGTGCCCCGCTCGGAATTTGAGTATTCCTACAACAAGAACAACACCGACGGTGTCATCGACAAGAAGACTGTTGAAGAATATGTAGACCTCTTTGTCAACTACAAACTGAAAGTACAGGCCGCCATGAATGCCAAACTTGACACCATACAGTCGCTCATGAAAGAATATGCGTCCTATCGCGACCAGCAGATACGCCCCGCTATGATTTCCGACGACGATGTGGAAGCAAAGGCCCGCGAAATCTACGAACAGACCCGCCATCGTATTGACTCTGCCGGAGGACTTGTCAAGCCCGCTCACATCCTGATCCGCATGGACCAGAAGGCAACCGACAAGCAACAGGCCGAAGCCAAGCAGCGTGTCGACTCCCTTTACGACGTGCTCCAGAAAGGTGGCGACTTTGCCGAACTGGCCCGTAAATTCTCTGCCGACCGCTCAGGACAAAACGGCGGTGAACTCGGATGGATTGAAAAAGGCTACACCGTGCCCGAATTCGAGCAGGTCATCTACAGCATGAAGCCCGGAGATATTAGCAAGCCTTTCACGACACAGTTCGGATGGCACATTGTCAAGCTCATCGACAAGCAGAACTTCTTCCCTTACGACTCTGTCCACAACGACATTCTTCGCTTCATCGAACAGCGCGGCATCCGCAACCAAATCATCAACCAGAAGATTGAAGCGGCTTGCAAGGCCACCGGCAAGACCGAGGAACAGTTGCTCGCTGAAAAACGTGCCGAGATGGAAGCTGCCGACAGCGATCTGAAGTATCTCATCAAAGAGTATCACGACGGAGTCCTTGCCATCGAGCTCACCCAACAGAAGGTCTGGCAGAAGTCACAGAACGACACCGAGGGACTCAACAAGTACTTCCAGAAGCATAAGAAGGAATATAAGTGGCAAGAGCCCCGCTTCAAAGGCATCGCCTACCGTACGCGCAACGTCGAAGATGTCAAAGCCGTGCAGAAAGCTATCAAGAAGGTTCCTTTCGACAAATGGGCACAGGTGCTTCGTGAAACCTTCAACAACGACAGCATTCTCCGCATCCGCGTTGAAAAGGGTTACTTTAAGAAGGGCGACAATGCCATCGTCGACCGCGATGTCTTCAAGAAAGACACCACTGTCAACGAACTGAAAGACTATCCCAACATCGCCGTCTACGGCAAACTTCTGAAGGCCCCAAAGGCCCTCGAAGATGTGAAGGGAGCCGTCACCAACGATTACTCTGAATACCTCATGGACCTTTGGGTGACAGAACTTCGCAAAGATGCCATCATCGAGGTAGACAAGAAGGTGCTTGCCACCGTCAACAAACATTGATGCTTTAACTTGAAATGAAGAAAGGACTCACAATCATCGCCGCACTGGCCTGCGTGCTGCTGGCGCTCGCTGCCACAAAGCCATCAACCTATGACAACAATGGGCTGACGGCCCCGTTGCGCAGGTC
>Ga0247609_10007606_pt1 | contig 10307 bp, 7 predicted proteins | sample 172DNAGHGlowgp2_FD_193487 | JGI IMG/M metagenome (GOLD analysis project Ga0247609, IMG submission 193487) | Sheep rumen microbial communities from Palmerston North, Manawatu-Wanganui, New Zealand - 1728 DNA GHGlow gp2 | ecosystem: Host-associated > Mammals > Digestive system > Stomach > Rumen ...
TGTGTATCTACGAAATGTATTCACCCCAAGACTGCGATGGCGGAAAGACTGGTAAGGTAATCCAATGCCCAAAATCATCGGGCGGGTTCAAAGATATCGCCAAAATGTTGGCAAAAACGATTAATGAAAAACTAAACAGCTTGTATGAATGCCCTAATCCAATGGTGGCAGTTCCTCGACCGTTATCTCAGATTAAGTATAAAAACAAGTTTAAAGACTTGAGGACGGGTAAAGAATTTTTTAAGGATGTAACCGGTATCAACTCGTCCTATACAGATGGTGTCGATATTGACTGTTCTGAACCGTTACGCACAAAGTCAGGTGAACCGATTGACCCGCGTTTGGCAGTTACTCGGCTTTTCAATGAACGACAAATTGACTACGTAGCAAGTGACGTTGAAAAAATAAGCGAGACCGTGGATAATGCAAGAACTTCTGAAGATACTGACGAAGAGGCTAGCCTTATAAATAAACATGAAAGTGATGTTGCTGGTGGTCATAATACTATGGTCGACAACTATGCAAGTAGTGGAATTGATGAAGACTTAGATAGTTTGGAAAGTCGTTGCAAGGATGCATCTGGGTGGATAAAAAAGTTACAATCAGCAGCTGTAACATATGAGTTGTGGCCAGCTGGTATGTATGACAAGCTGGAAATATCAAGTGGTGCTGATATCTATGAAAAGATTTTGAAGACTGCCGAATGGCTGAGTAAATACATTATAAGCGCTGGCAATCCGTTACCGCCTAAATACAAGCCGTTCGGAGTAAACGTAATCTTGGGAAAAGACCGATTTGTTCTTGCTACAAATGTGATGCCATCAACGGATAGCAACGACTCATTGAGTTTGCATGCATACGCACAGTTCATCAAAAATTGTATTGCTGAGGGACTGAATGATGCTGAACAGAAAGGTGTTTTGCGTGGAAGTAAAGAATCCAAGGCGATGATATCGGCTAAGAAAGCTTTGGAAGATATGGTTTCCTTTATTGAGAATGCGTACAAAAAGACTAAAGTCGAACTATATGACGCTAATAAGACTGATGACAAGCGAAAAAATAACGTTATTGGTGTTGAAAAATCTGGCGAAGAGTTAAAGCAACTCACCGCAGAAATCGGCAAAATTAAAGTTCCGCTTGGTATTTTCATTAAGTCCGTCGGTATGATACCTAAAGACTTCGAAATTAAGCCATTTGATCCGGTTTTGCATGACCAGATGACGTTTGATAAGATCATAACTCTATTGGGCGATATCTTGGAGAAATATGCTAATGAACACAATGGGTATGAAATCAAGACGTCTCAAGAGTTTAATAATTTTATAACTCTTGACCAACAAATTAATCAAAACGGTGAGCAAGCCGTACCCGCCGCACATGAGGTTATTACTGCGTTGAAATCGATGGCTTCTCAAGCTGATAAGACACCATCAACGACTGAGCCTGTTAAGGAAGTAACTCAAGACGAACCGAAATCGGCTCCAACAGAAACGCCGAAAGAATCCGAAGTTCAGACGGAACCAGAGCAACCTCAAGAAAAGGAACCCGAACCACCGAGTGAAGAACCGGTGGAAGATGAAGAACCGTCACAAGATGAAGAGGATTCTCAGCCGGAAGAGCCTTATGCAGATGACCTCGACGATATTGATAACCTTTCTAACGATTGGTAATGAGTTGTACCTATGAATGTAACTGCCGCACTAACCGGAAATACCTATAACATCGAGCTGACCGACGCACCGAGCGGTCAGTATCGGGCTCGTTTGTTCCTCAACTATTCTGGACTGATGTCGTATTCTGGAGATGAAGGCGTTGGTCTTAAGGTAAACGATTGTGTTGGCGTCGTGTATGACGACTGGAACTGTGCGTTCCGTCCTCCTCGTATCGACCATCACAAGTTCAACTGTGAAATAGTCGTTCCTCTGGTAGCTGGTGTAAACCAGTTCGTATTGTCCGACAGCTTCGACCGTGAATCCGAATCTAGCTTGCCGTCGCAATCTGTTACCAACCCGGTCAACATCCTTGTCGAGAAGAAGGTTTCTTCCGTAGGAATCGAGAATATCCAGGTAAGCGGAAACAGTGTCACGGTAATTACGTCCGACGACCATCATTTGAATGTCGGCGATGCCGTTACTGTTGACAACCAGACCTATTCATCGAGGCACGTGCTCGGTCCGGGCGGACTGCGTATCATCGGTACGTACCAGATTGTAGCCGTAACCGACCGCTCGTTTACCTACCAGACCAAGCATTACATTACGCCGGCAAACAAGGTATTCCTTGGTCAGCCGACATGGACGTTTGGTAAGTGGGAAGCCGTTACATACACAGATACCGGTATCGTCGAAACCGAGACTGAATCTGGTATCGTCTTGGATTATGGCAACAGAACTCCGCCGGTTGCGAAAAACGACTGGGTGTTCGTTAATTTTGAAGTAGACCCAGCTAAGATGCAAGTTGACCGTACTGAAGGGAACTTGGTTTACTTGAACTACAGCCATGACGAGCTGCTACACAGCGAGACGCTGTCCGTGACTTATTCGCCACGTACACCGTCTGGTGCAATTCCTACAAACTGGTTCGACGAATACGAATCGAATCCGTCCCAGTATGACCATACCAAGAATACCTACTTCGTCGAGCCGTATGTGGACACCTACTTCGTGAAAGGCGATGACACCGTCCATATCGGAGAACAGGTTCTGAAGTGTTCCGTTGGTGACGTCGAGTCGGTAATCTGCATGAAGTTCCCGAGCATCAGCATGCCGTCCGAGGGTCAGAAGAGTGCGGAGCTCCGTATGTACCTTGCCAAGATGAACTACAGCGAGGCGACGGTAGCACTATACCAGATGGATTCCATAGCATGGGGCGAGGACATGACCTATGATGAAATCATGTCCCACGTTACCCAGATACCGGTTTCAAGCTACGAGCTGAAGAATCCTGGAATAATGGACTTCAACGAGGCTGACCCGGATAATATCCCTGAAAAGGGCGATTACAACAGTTATGTGCCGCTCTCGATTGATCCGGCTATCCTTTCATCATGGCTGTCCGGAAGCTCTACGAGCGTTCCGTCGGTCTGCATGAGGGTAATCAGCCACGGTTCTCCTAGCATCGTGTTTAACTCTACCGAATCTGGTTCTCAAGTACCGTACTTCGTCGTTACCGGCGGAGAAGAGTCATTGCTTGACCCGACGCCGTTTGACATCGTAGTGACCAATTCTACTGTGGTTCCGGGCAATGTCATGCGTATCGAGGTCGATGAAGCGGACGCCTCGTTCGGAAACTCTCTGTTTGACAACATTGTTGTAATTAACGGAAATACAGACAATCCGCTAACGATTGTAAACGGTTCCGCATCATTTATCGATGTCATCGTTCCGGACGACGTTTCCGGTCTCAGCGAAGTGCAAGTATATCGCAAGGTCGGCAACAAGGTCGTACCGCTTACCAATACGACGACGGTCTATGTCGACAACGACTTGACGAAACGTGACATAAAGCTGGCTGAAAAGAAACAGCCGGGTGTCATCGAGTCGAAGACGAGTACATCGGCAATGTATAACCGTGACCTCGGCTACAGCAACTTCAAGGAAGTTACCGACGAGACCAGCTTGTTGCAGAATGTCTACTCATGTTTACTGACTAACAAGGGTGAACGTCTGTTCAACCAGAATTTCGGCACCCATATAGAAGACCGTCTGTTTACGCTTGGTTCTGACGTTGACGAGGATGAACTGCTCAAGGAGTGTATCCAGACCGTCAACCAGTACGAGCCGAGGGTCACCATCGACGTAGAAAACAGTTCCTGCGTATTCGACGAGAACGGATGTTATAATTTAGAGCTTGCTGTGGTACTTCCGACCGCACGCACAGAGAAACTGAAGATAACGTTCAAGAACCGTGGTGAGTACGTATAATGTTGATCCAGCAAGTCGGCGATAGGCAGATTGTCTATGTGCCAAACTATAAGACAGACTTTATGGCGGTTGCCCAGGAGTTCGGCATGGTCGATGACTTCGGCAACTTCCAGAACTATGTCCGGCATACGGAGGAGACGTATGTCAATCCCTATGGCATATCAATGCCGTCGCACCACTTTGTCGGAAAGACGGTCAACATGTTCATCGTTGACGACCATATCGAGGCTAAGTCGAACACGGCATCCGATATCGTCAACGCTCTGAACTACTTCCCCGGAGATTCCAGATTTAGTGTCGCCGGTCACACGTTTACGGCAAAGTTCAAGGGTGACCGTGACTATATACGTGATGCGGCTAACAGAAGTCTGACAATTAACGGAAACATGAAAAAAGACCTTGCCAAGATCCATGACATTATGACGCATCTTGGGCTTAATAATGGAAAGCTGTTCGAGCCGGTTATAGCCCGTTATGTCTATACCAGCCGTGAAATGCCCCCTCGGATGCCTCTGGTCGGGTATTTTGACCTTGAAATGTATCTCCGGGTAATCAGTGACCCGTCCGCAGTCGCATTTTACCAGCAAAACAGCAATCTTTTGGTATATCTTGAACTAGGAACGGCTAGGGTCGGCGTGAAGTTGATCAATATAGTTAAGGATTGCTGTGAATTGGAATTTACCAACCTGAAAGGTGCGTACGATTTGAAGAAAATGGCTGAATTCAAGCCGGTGGTCGTACTAACCACGAAACCTTTGGTTATAAAGGATATGAAATTCCCTTGGACCAAGGTTCGGTTTGACAAGACCGACGTATTCATGACTCCGCTCATGTCCAAGATGGACGCGTGGGAAACTCTCCAAGGTGGAGTAGATTTATTGTCGGTACCAGAGAAAGCGTCGAAGAAAAAGTAATAAACGTCCCTTTGCCACTGCTCCGAAACCCCTTATCTCTCTTATTTGAATTTAAAATTTTTTCTTACTACCTTAACCCGTAACTAAAGAGGAAACCCCTTATGGCTACAACAAAAAAGACAACATCCATTGCAGACGACGATTACTCGTTCTTCAACAAAATCAAGGTCAACGACCGTTACGCAGACAAGCTCATCCGTCACCCGGATTTTGGCTTCTGTGACTCTGGTTCGTACATGTTCAACGCACTACTATCCGGCGACCTGTTTGGCGGATTCCCGTTGAACAGATTCATCATGGTTGCTGGTAAGCAACAGTCCGGTAAGTCATTCATCGCAAAGAACAACTTCGCTTATTCCCTCATGCAGAAGGGCTATTACATCTTCTGGTACGACACCGAAGGTGAAACTACCGAAGAGGATTTGGAAGAGCAGAACGGCTTCATTCCGGGTCACTACCGTCTTGTCAAGGAACCGACAACGGTTGAACAGTTCTTCATTTCCGTGAACAACGTCATCAACCAGCTCGAAGAAGATCGTGGCGACAGCATCGAACTCAAGCGTAAGTGCGCTATCGTGCTCGACTCCCAGGGTGAACTTTCTACTGAAAAGGCTATCAACGACGCTACAAAGGGCGAAATCAAGTCAGACATGACCAAGGCTAAGATCTTGGCTGGCATGTACCGCAGCATCACTAACCGTTGCGCTAACCTCGGCATTCCGATGTTCATCACCAACCACATCTACATGGACTCCAGTGGAGCCATGTTCGGCAACCCGGAAAAGATTGCCGGTGGTGAAGGCGCACAGTTCTCCGCTTCCATCATTCTCAGCCTTTACAAGACCTACGAAAAGGCTGGCAAGGACGGTGACGTTACTGGCGTTATCCTTAACGCTACGGTGACCAAGAGTCGTCTTGTCAAGGCTAAGCTCAAGGGTCAGGTGTATATCGACTACGACCGTGGTATCGACCGTTATTACGGTTTGCAGCGTATCGCTGAAAACGCCGGTCTTATCGAGAAGTACAGCAAGGAAAAGTTCCCAGACCTCGAAAAGCCGATTGACGAAACTACCGGTAAGAAGACCTTGAAGGACTGCTGGGTCATCAAAGACCCGAACAAGGAGCCGACCGAATGGCTCGTGTGCACGATGAAGGGTCTCAATAAGAAGTCTGGTCTCGGCACTATCCTTGAGGCGATCAACGAGTACGTGAAGAGCGAATACAAGTTCCGTCCGCCGAAACTCCGTCGCGACGACGAAGACCTCGACCTCGACGATACTGCAATCGAAGACGCCACCAAGAAGGCTGAAAAGAACATCAAGGCTGAAGCCAAGTTCATGGAAGAACAGGCTAAGAAGATGATGAAGCCCGACGAAAGTGCCGCCTAACAATGGAAATATGGGCGTAACGGTTGTTACGCCTTTTCCTTCTCCTTTATAAACGAGTTGTTGCTATGCCAGAAGTTTGTAATTTGACAAGGGAAGACCTTGTAATACGTACCTTTTTTAAAGAAAAGCTACTATCCGACAAGATGATGCCGTTTCTCGACCCGGTGCTGTATGACAGCAAGGTCAACCAGCAAGTCGTGGGCATCGTCAACAAGTTCATCCGGAAGTACCGTCGAATCCCGGACGCCCAAGAGATTGTTATCGGTCTCGAAAAGAACGGCATGTACGAGGATGTCCGACAGCAAATTATAAACGTCTGCAACCAGTCTATCGCTACGCCCAAGTCGGACTTCTTGATAACTACTCTCGAAAAGTTCTATCAGGAAAAAGCCGTCATGGATATGCTGAGGCGGTCGGCTGTGTACCTTTCGGAAAACGACGTCGAGTCCGTACGTGACCTCATTCCGAAAATCAAGAACAAGATCAACTTCTCGCTTCACATGTCTTTGGGTCTCGACCTTGTCGACGATATCGACGAGGCGAAGCGTCGCTTGAAGGAAATCTCGCACCCAATCCCGTCTGGCATTACCGATGTCAACTTCTGGACTGCCCAGAAGAAGGACGACCCTTCTACCGGCGGTTATCCGAGAAAGACGCTCTGCCTCTATGTCGGTCAGCCGAACGTCGGTAAGACGCTTGTACTATGTTCCGAGGCGTGCTATGCCGTCAGAGCCGGTTACAACGTCATGTACATCTCCTTGGAACTTTCCGAAGAATATCTGTGGCGTCGTATGGCGGCGAACCTCACTGGCGTCAACCAGTACGACGTTACCGAGATGTCCACAGAGGAATGCAAGGAGCGTATCGAGAAGGCTCGCTTGTCCAGTGCCGAGAAGATGGGTCGCTTGAAGATCAAGCGCATGAAGACAACTACGACTCCGTACGAAATCGAGGCCGTCCTCGACGAATACGAGAGCGTTGTCGGTGCTCCGGCGGATATGCTCATCATCGACTATATCGGTATCATGAAGCCGAATCAGCGTCCAGGCATGCTTGAAAACATGTACAAGGACGGTCAGGCTAAGGCTGAACAGATTCGCGAAATCTGCATCGAACGTAACATGGTCGGTCTTTCCGCTATTCAGTTCGGTCGAACCGGTTACTCTTCGCTTGATGCTGGTCTTGAATCAGTCCGAGAGTCGTCCGGCTACAACGAGACGGCGGACTTGATGATAACGATTACCATAGATAGCGTGCTGAAGGGATTGGACATGTATTTCCACATGATTAAGAAGAACCGTTTCGGCGAAAACGAAATAGAGTTCTACACGAAGCGCGACTATGGAACCATGACTTGGTATCCGGCGACCAAGGAGGATATCGAGGAAGAGCACCGGAAGCGAGAGGAGTTCTCTGTCCTACAGGCTTCGACTGGTGCGATGTTCGGAGGAAACAAGGCGGTAACGCCTAGCCGTAATCTGAACAGAGCCAAGTCGCAACCGCCGAGGACTGCTGCCGAGCAACAGAAGGCGTTAGCCACGGCGGACATGAAGAACGCGAGCGAGTTGCCAATATGATGTAATTTAGCTGATAGAGCCAATTAGGTTAAACTATGGATTTATCAGCTTATCTTACACCTTCGGAGGAAGAGTCCGAAGGTTCTGCAAGCCAGAGCTTGGACAATATTGTTCTGGCTGACACCAGCTCTAAGAGCATTGTAGATGTTCTGAATGTGTACTTGCAGACTCCACGGTTCGACAATGACGCTTGCATTGTCTTGAGTATGCCGGACACGACCTTGAAGAAGTATCGCGAGAAACTGAATTCTGGACTGTGGTGGATGTTCAATCGGTTCTGTAAGAAGGACTTCGGCATGATGGAACTCTTGGTAGCCGTCGATACGATGGTGTGTGCCGAGAAGCTTAACGACTTGCTTGACAATGACGTGAAGCTTCAAGTTGCCAAGGAACGCGGAATCGTGGTGTCGGAAGACGACTTGGACCGTGTTCATAACGAAGAGCCGGAAATCGAAGCGGAACCGGAAGAACCGAAGAAACTTGCGTCCATGAATGACGACGATTTCATGGAGAAAATGATAGAAGACGACCCCGAAGAGGAAGCCGAAATGCTTGCTGGATTGGGTGTACTGGACGAGGAATAGGATATGTCGAAGTTTAATGTCGCTAAGAAAGTAACCGAGATTACCAAGAAGTTGCAAGAAGACACCGCCAACTACGACTCGATGGTTAAGGAAGAGAACAAAGAACTCACCAACGCCATCATCAACATTGGCAGTAAGGAAGGTGGCAGTGGCGGTGCCGGTACCGGCGTCGTTGTCCGTACTCCGGCATATAACAAGTGGCTTGCCTCCGTACAGGCTCGGAATCCGTTCATTGGTCAGTCCTACATGCAACGTGCCGAAGAGTACGAGCGTGACGACGAGGAAGCTAAGGAACAGACTCAGATGGAAGATGTCGACGCCGCCAAGATTATGTTCAAGGATTCTGACGGTACTCTCCATATCCGTGACGACTACGACCCGAACAGCATCGACGAGGAAGTTGAGAACGAAAAGCTTACCGGTGACGCTTCCAAGCTTGCTGACTTGTGCGAAATCAACAAGATTGTCGCTAACCAGATTACCTGGGATTTTGACTCCTTGTTGAAAGAAGTCGAGGCTAAGCTTGAAGAAATCCACGCCGACGAGGACGACTACGAGCTCCCAGAAAACCTTGCCGAACAGCTACAGTCTTCCATCAATCACGCAAAGTCTGTTGCGGCAATTACTTATGCACGCGAGCATAAAGAGGCTACCAATGGCGAAAAAGAAAAGTAACCGCTGGGAAGCTGAACGCTTTGCTGGTAACATTGTGCAGACCATCATCGACGCTTCTAGGAAAATCCAAGAATCGGCACGTGGTGGTAATCCGCAATTCGTAATTATTCCATGTCCGTCGGAAAACCAATACCAAGAAATCGACAATGAAATCTTGGCGGAAATGAGAAACCGGACATGATAAACTTTTGCTGAATTGGCGAAATTTGAAGATTTTAGGCAGTTTGCATTTAGAATTTCTTATTTCTACAATTCAGTTAACAATAGAAACCCATAACCCCTAAGAAACCCTTAGAAAGGAAAGCCGATTATGGCAAACGAAAATGATTCCCTTGATTTCCTCACCATTACTGGTGTTACTAACCTCAACCAGGTAACTGGTAACAACTTCGAAAGCGACCCGCGTCTTTGGAAGCCTCGCGTCAGCGCGAAGAGCCCGAACTATGACGCAATCGTCCGTCTTCTTCCGCAAGGTATTGAAGGACTAAAGAACCAGACATATCCGGGCGTGAAGGTTGTTTATCACCATCTCCGCTCTGGCAACATGCACCGTGAGGTGAAGTGCTGCAAGTCCATTCCGGGTCAGACCCGTTGTCCGATTTGCGACGCACTTTGGAACCGCTACGATGAATTTGTCAAGCTCTATGGTAAGGACGATCCTCGCACGAAGGCAGTGACCTCTATGGGCGCACGTCCCGAATGGTTCACTAACGTTCTCGTCCGCGAAGACGACAACAATCCGAACAACAATGGTCAGGTGAAGGTCTGGCGTCACACCGACGCTATCGACCGCGATCTCCGTGCTCCGTTCGACGATTCCGCCAACACGGAATCCAAGGGCAATGACCAGACTGCTCGTCCGGGTAGCCTCCGTGACCGCAAGAACAAGGAAAAGCGTCACTTCTTCCCGCACTCTCCGACCGATGGCGTCGACTACGAAGTCACCGTCACGTGGGACCCGGCTAAGAAGATGACTTCTTACGACGGTTCTTGCTATGCTTCCGAATCCACTCCGCTTGCTGATACCAAGCAGGAAATGGTCGACATCCTCAACAAGTGCTATGACCTTACTGAATTCCTCAAGGACGTTCCGACGCCTGATGAAGCAGCCAAGATCTACGCCGACTTCATGAACGATGTCGCAAAGCGTTCCGCCGAAAATGCAAACAAGGGCTTTGCTCCTGAAGCAAATCCGAACTTTGTCCAGGGCGAACAGCCGCGCACGAACAACGTCAACGCAGCTGAT
>Ga0247609_10007607_pt1 | contig 10305 bp, 5 predicted proteins | sample 172DNAGHGlowgp2_FD_193487 | JGI IMG/M metagenome (GOLD analysis project Ga0247609, IMG submission 193487) | Sheep rumen microbial communities from Palmerston North, Manawatu-Wanganui, New Zealand - 1728 DNA GHGlow gp2 | ecosystem: Host-associated > Mammals > Digestive system > Stomach > Rumen ...
CTCTCGCGGTCGTTTCATCAGCGGTGCAGATTTTCTTATCGATGGTGGCTGCACTGCCAGCTACTGGTATGGTGATTTGCAATACTTAAAAGCAACTCACTAAATTCCAATTTATTAAAATAAGGCAATGATATACAATTTGACCCGGAATGAATGTTAAAAAACGCTAGCCTGCGTTTTGAAGTGCTAGAAAAGTCTAGAAAACAATGGGATACACATTTTCCCCTTGGTTTTCTGGACTTTTTTCGCTAATTTTGTATTGTTTTCAAAAAGGGACGATACAAATATGATTGATTTCAGTAATTTCGACAATGTTATTTCCATCACTTCCTACTTCAACACAAAGGCAAAATGTAGGGAGGCAATTGCAGAAGCCCGTTGGGGTAAGGATGACGAACAGGATGTGGTTTGCCCGTATTGTGGCAAGCATCATTGCTCCAAGCGTAAGGATGGTCGTTACCGCTGCAACGGTTGTTTACATAATTTTTCCGTCACTGTAGGTACAATCTTTGAGGACAGCAATCTGCCTCTCATCAAATGGTTCTTGGCTATGTATCTTATTTCTTCACATAAGAAGGGTATTAGCAGTCATCAGTTGAGCCGTGACCTGAAGGTTACTCAAAAGACTGCTTGGTATGTATTGCAAAAGGTTCGTGCCTTGTACAAGCAGGATGATGGCGTTGCCATGTCGGGTGAGGTGGAGTTGGATGAAGTGTATATCGGTGGCAAGGAGAAGTGGAAGCATAAGTCTATGCGTACTCCTAACACTCAGGGGCGCAGTACCAAGACAAAGACCCCTATATTCGGTCTTATGGAACGCACTTCCATTATTAACAAGAAGGGTGATAGGGAACCTATGTCATACGTTCACGCTATTGTAGTGAATAAAACTGACGGTGAGACCTTATTACCGATTGTACAACAGTTCGTTGCCGATGGTTCTCACGTCATTACTGACGAGTTAACCTCATATAACAGATTGGGTAGTCTTGGTTATGAGCATGATGTTGTGAAGCATAGTAGTGACGAGTACGTGAAGAGTGGTAATATCTTCACGAATAATATGGAGGCGTTTTGGAGTCATTTCAGGAGGATGGTGACAGGTTGTTATCATTGGCTGAGTGACGAGCATCTACAAGCTTATGTGGATGAAGCCTGTTACCGTTGGAATACAAGAAAAGCGTCCCAAACGGAACGCTTTTCAGATATGTTCAATAAGTCAATTGGACTGATTGTCACACAGGATGAATTAAAACTGTGCGAGGTGGCTTAATTATCATAATTGTTCATTTGGTACTGAGTTCGCAAGATTAATAAAATCACTTCTAAGCATCCACTTAGCCCAACTATTCATACTTTCTTTACCGTGAACTGTTTCAACCATATGATTACCAATATACTTGCCAATAAAGGCAACATTAGGTTCACCAACATTACTTACTCCTGTTAGTACTATAATAGTATCACCGATATTAGGTTCCTCACTTGCATCATGGAACCTTTGTTGTCTTTCTTCTTTTTGTGTTGGTGTAGTACTAAACTCAGAAACAATATTTTTCACGGACTCTTTAATAATTCCATGTAGGATAGATTCAGTTAATCTAATTACTTTCTTTTTCATATTTGTATTACAATTAATTTGCTGTGGTTTATTATCTTGTGTGGGGTTAATAGAAGTACGTATTTGTTGTGGTCTGCATTTATTTGTTGCATCTGAATATTGTCCCCCACTAATTTCTTTTATTGATTGTATTATCAATCTTTCGTCTTGAGTTGTTAAGAAATGGGGATTACCTTGCAAGCAGTAAACGTACTCTTTAACCTTGATAGGCTTCATACGAAATCTTTTCAAGACAAGACATTCTGTTTCATTGAATGTATCTTCTGTATCCTCAAAAACAATACTCACAATTGGCAATCCTTTCCAATTTGGGTTCTTTTCTAAAATATCATCCCAAACATATAATCTTGTGCAATGGTTTGATATTCTCACCAATGTTTCACCTATTTGTGTATAATATGAGCTTTTTTCCTCTGTTGTTGGTACTCTGAATTGCACAGATTGTAAAATTTTCTTAATTATCTCTCTTGAGAACGCCATAATCGCATTTATATATTATAAATACCCTATCTTTGTAAAAAAAATGGCGTTATGACAATAAAACGAGATAATTTTAGATTCAAAAGAATTGTAAATGTTGATGATATTCTAAATGAATCACATCTTCTGTTGATGGAACAGGCAGACATTGATGTGGATAATAAAGTTTGTGACCATACATTGAAAGATGGTGATACAATGATGGTCTTACAAAATGGCATAGAACCGCATCAAAATGAAAGATATTGCTACATTAAGTACCATACATTTGTAGGCACTGATGGTAACACCAAGTTAATAACGGTGGAGAATATTATTGTAGATGAGAATCTTATTACTCATAACCTTTTTACTTATATCTTTACTATATTACTAAGACAAGAAGATAACGAACACCCAAATAGAATAGTGGTTACTAATGGGTACAATGTGCGGTTTCGTGGAAGGATAGTTGAAATTGCAAATGATATTGCAAATCGGATTTGTGGATTATATAAAACATTCACAAATGAATATAGTACAAGTTATGTGATACAGTAAATGCAGCCATTTCTGATTGCATTTATCAATTACCGGGTCAAATTGTATATCATTGCCTAAAATAATTGTCTGGCTTTTCCTGAATATTCTCTCTTCCTGTTTTATCGATACAACTTCGAGGCCTTGACGCTGCCATCCTCATAGATGACCTTGCGAATGCAGATTCCGGATTCGGGTTGAGCTATACGCTGACCTGAAAGGTTGTAGTACTGAATGGTCCGAACCTTGCCCGAAGCAATGGAGACGGGCTTTATCTCGTCGATAACATCTTGGCTGGCGAACCAAAGAGGATAAGGCTGGCCAATCGTTCCCAATTGCCTTACAGGCTGGAAGACAACATAGCCCACAGAATTGTAGACCTCGCCTTCGCAATCGAGCAAACGGAAAACAACGTGGTCGAGATTCTCGCCATGGATGTTCATATAGAGCAAGCTGTCCTCCAGGACTCCTACACCCCGACAAGTGTCTCCGCAGAATGCTCCCACATAGTATGGCTCGTCAAGCGAGATTCCCTCGTCAGCCTCAACCTTCGCCACCAAAGTCATCACATCGGGATATGCATGTATGTCTGCCTGCCAAGCTCCGTCTTCAGCCTGAACGGCTTGAGCATAACGGCGTCTGGGAGCGTTTTGCGGACTTAGGCTCTTCCAGCAGAAATCTTGTGACTGGGAAGTATAGAAGAGGTAGGACTGACCTGGTTTGAGCGTCTTGAGCGAGCCGAACCATTGCCCATCCTCGTAAGTCGCAAAGGCATCAAGGCCGACAATCTTGTCTCCTTCTCGAGGCTCGTAATTGGCCAGAGCAGCCTCCAAGGTCGTCGCATTGTAGAGAGGACAACCTATCCAGTTCCAGCCTGACTGCAAAGTGACCGGTTCGTTGACGTCGTAGAGAGGACCGCGAAGGGTGACAGAACCAGCCTGCTGCATACGGATCTTGTAGCCCTTAGCGGCATCGAGAGCTTGCAAAGTTCCCTTCCAGCCACCCTCTTCGTTGAAGACGAGGCTTGACGTTTGTCCCTGCAATTGGAGGGCATTTGCAAGGAAACGGCTCTTGTCGACACTCTCGGCCAAGTTGTGCGAAGTCCAGTTCCAACCCTCAGCAAGGTCGAGCGTGATGGTTCTGTCTTTGCCCAACCAGTCTTCTTCGGTCAGAGTGTTGAAGTCGCTCATTCCGAGCCTGTTGGATTTGTTGATGGTAGGCTGATTGAGGATGGTTGCCATATTTCCCCCATCAGGATATCTTCCGAAGGTCTGGAACTTGTCGTGCTCCATATATTCCAGTTTGTCCGCCCATGAACCATCGGCAGCCTGAATGGAGACTTTGGCGCCATCGGCATTCTCGAGTTTGAAGGGAGCGTGAAGCTGGTTGATGCCTTCCTTCTTGTCGCACCAAATGATGCAAGTTCCATGAGCCGGCACAACACCCTGCTGCAACTGATATTTCTGCGGTTTGCTTGCATTGTCGCTCAGATAAAGTCCTGCCAAAGAGATGTCCTGGTCGGTTGTATTGTAGAGCTCGAGCCAATCGGATCGCTTGTCGTAGTCGCTGATGTTTATCTCGCCAAACGCATCCACCTCGTTGATTCGCAAAGGAGAGGCACCAGCCTGCCATCGTTGCTGCTCATCTGTAATGGGCTTGAACATGGCTTTCAGAGCAATTTTGCTGTTGTCCTCGTACATCTCCATCAAGTCTATGGACGGACTATCCGAGAACTCATCCCTCTCGTTATTGGTAAGCATCAGGGTTGCATCGAACCACATGTCGGAACTGGAGGCGGAACAGTTCTTGACCTCCACAGCAATCTGGTTCTCGCCTACAACAAGGTATTCATGCGGAATGACAAGAGTTCCCACATAAGGGTCCTGCCCCTCGAAATGACCGTCAACGGTATAATCGGTATACACGGAGCCGCTGTAAATGTAGTAGCCTCCCACCTCATGCCCGTTGACATAGAGCATCATGCCATCGTCTATCTGATAGTTGAAGGTCATGATGTCTTCGCCCTGCAGAGGAGAATCCAGATGGAAAGTGTTGCGGAAGTAGTAAGTGGGGCGCTTGCTGCCAGAACCTTGGTCCAACTTGGTGGCAGCGTTGTCCTGCATGAAGTAACCGTCTCGGGCAAAGCCGAAGGGTGCCATTCCAGATTGCCAACCGTTTGCCGACTCATCGAACGAAAGGTCCTTCCAGTTGAAGCCATCCATAGAACCCTGATCGTAGTACATCCAGCCGGAACTCATGGGGATGAGAGCCGAGGTGACGGTGGTTACGCTTTCCGACTGCCACCCATCGAAGGTGTATCCCGCAGGAGCCTTTGCCGTGAGCTGAATGGGTTGGCCTTTATACGAGTAGAGATAACCTCCGAACTTGCCTGTGGGAATCTCCTGACCGTTCACTGCCAAACGCGCTTCGGGAATGTTTGAAGACAGATTGGCATACAGGCTGTAACTCACTCCCATATAGTTGCGCAAAGTGCTCATTCTCGACCCATTGTGAGCTGAACGGACCGTACTGATCAGGCCCAAGCTCGAACCGCTGCCCTCGAACGCCAGAGCAGGACTGATGTTATTGTAAATCTCTCGGACAATCTCTTCACAACGAGTAGGTTCGAAGACGCTTCCGTCCACTATGCAATAGGCATCCATGAACTGACGACGGAAAGGATCGTACGTCATCAGGCTGCGGAAAAGGTCGTCCACATTTGCTCCTCCGCTTGTGTTCAGCACATCTGTGAGCATAGTGGTTGTTCCGAAAGCTGAATCGGCATCGAAAAGCACAAAGTGGAACTTGCCGTCAGTACGGCTGCGGAACCCCTTCACATTGTTTGTGTTCGTTATCCAATCCGACGGCCCATTGTAGCACTCCATTGCCATATAGTTCACGTACTCGTCGATATCCAGGAGGTCACATATCTGCCGATAAGTCTCTTCCGACTTGTTCTGAGCCAACAATCTGGCCAACTTCAGGAGCTGCAACCAAGCTTCATTGTCGCCAATCTTCTGGTTATACTGGGCATTGCTCAGGTCGAACTGGTCCATGTCTTCGAAGTCGATGCCGTAGTTGCTGTAAGCGAAATGCTTGTTGTTGCTCTCGCGGATATTGAGCATTCCGTAGTATTCTCCGTTCAAGAAGACGTGGGCAGGCTGATAGTCCTGGCAATCGATATAGAAACCGCTCTTCAGCACCATCATCTGGATGGCGGGGTCTTTTATGCGGGCATAGGTGTCGTTACCGCCGTTTCGGACTTGCCAACTGCGATATTTGTTGTGAGGCTTCGATGGGAACACAGGATAGCTTATCGCATTCACGCCCTCGTACCTCTTGTCGGTCTTGAGTCGGAATGAACTTCTTGCCTCCCAATATCTGTCGTCCACAGTGGCACCTCCGTAAGCTCTCGTCCAACCTCCGCAAATCTCCAAATCCACCTCTTGGTTCAACACCATGGAGTATTCGATTTCGTCGCTCTCGTCTTTCACAGGAACCAGGTACTCCATATTGACAGGACGCTCCCAATCCATATTCCAGTTGCAAGCGGTGCTTTGCCCATTTCCGCTGATGCCGTTTGTGCCCTTCACAAAGACACCCATCTTGTTGTCGTAGAAGTTCTTTGCTTCGGATACAACAGAGAGGATTGGCAGATAGTAGTCGTGGTTCTTGTAGATGTAACTGCGAGTCACAACTGGACTTGGAAGCATTCCCCGCTTCAGGAAGCAGAAACGCAGGATTGTGGTGGAAGTGATGTTGAAGAGGCCGTTCGTGCTTGTCTCGCCATTCGTTGCCGTTGGAGCGCTTCCATCTGTGGTATAGCGCAGGGTATAGCCTCTGGGAATTGTCACACGCGTCCAGAACTCATCCGTGAAGACCTTGGAATCGACGCTGACTACAGGCTCTTCGAGGCGGAACTCCGCAAAATCGCTCTCGTTGTTCGAAGCAGCCGGAGTAGGTTCTCCCGTATACTCCCATTCCTCGCCGCCATCCGTAGTGCGTCCCCAGGAACAACGTGCAATGGAGGGAGGATAGGAAACGGACGAGATGACAGATTTGTCCGAACTCAGTAGGCTGATTGTTCCGCCTTCAGCATCCAGCTTGAAGGGAATCTGCGACCTGGCTCCTGTTCCGTAATTGCCTTCCGATTGGCTATGGCCGAACCAGAGCACCTTGAAGCCCCCAGCCGGCACATTGCCCCACGTGGCGAGGGTTGTGAAGCGGCATTCGTTCACGCCGTCGGAAAGAGACATTCCCTTGAGTGGGATTGCTGTGGACGAAGGATTATATATCTCTATCCAACTGCCATAACAGAGCGCTCCGTCCACATATTGGTCGATATTGGCAACCTGTACCTCGTTGATGACCAGAGGCGGGAGTTCCGTTTCCTGAGCAGAAGCGAAAACTGGAAAGAAGAGTAAAAGTATACTTAGTAAGTGGTTTTTCATCGTAATTTATGCACAAATCGGGCATAAAGTTACGATTTTTTTCAAATCCTTAGGCTTTTTGCCTAAAAAAAATCACTTAATTACTAAAGTAGTGATGGATTGCTTGGGCAGAACGACACTAAGATTGCGGTTTTTCAGGGTGAAACCGTCCTTTATCTCTGCCAGGTTCTCAGTGGCCGAAGTGCGATAGACTTTTGCCTTTTTGAACTTGGAATTTTGAATCTGAATGTTGTGCGTTGTCTCGTCCCCTTCGTTCAAAAGTACCAATATTAATGTGTCGCGCGAGGCATTGGTGGCTGCAAGTGTTTGAGGGCAATCTGTGTGGAGAATGTCGTAGCCGTGCTTGATGAAACGCGAGCATTGCTGGCGGATGTGGTAGTTCTTCACCTTTTGGTAAAACTGCCTTCGGAAACTGCCGTTGATGAGGCACCATTGGTCGCCCCACTCCTCCATATACTGCCAGTCGATCCAGGCTTCCGGCTTGAGGTAACGGACGTCATCGAACAAGCGCTGGACAAGTTTGAGGTTGCCTTCTATGCCTCTTCCACCAGAGCCTGTCTCGCTCATCCAGAAGGGCAGATTTGCATCATGGACCAACGAAGAGAGACGCATCCGCTGCCTGTTGTCGCCCTGATAGGTGTGGGTGTTCCATTGTCCCACCAGAGACAAGACACCTGCTTCCTGATAGGCCCTGAATGCCCTGATGGAGTGCTCCACGCTGGTCTCGTCGGAAGCGGAAATGATGGTGCTGAGCCCTGAGGCTTGCAGGATGGGAGCAAGGACGCGGAGGAAAGCGATTTGCGACTGATAATCGAAGTGGCAGCCTTCCTGCGAGCCGTTCTGATACCAGTAGTTTGTGGCCGATTCGTTGAAGGGCTCCAACGTCTTGAACTCGATGCCATAAGCCTCTTTGTAGTGCTTGCAGACGTCCACGAGGTAGTGTGCGAACTCCTCGTAGTACTCAGGCTTCAGGTTATCCTTGCCGCCGTCTTTATTGCCTCCCACACAACCGCTAAAGGTCATGTAGTAGGGGCAGGAGTTGCTGAAGGCCTCGAAGACGGCATCGGGCCGTTTTTCTTTGATTTTGAGCATTATCCTGCGCTGGGCCGAGTCGCGCTCCCAATGATACTGGTCGCCTGTGAAGTCCTTAAAACCCTCCATTTCGGCTCGCAGGCCTTTGCCTTTTCCCATGTGATGGAGGTCGCAATTGCGGTTCTCTGGGTCGTCTCCGCCACCTATGTTATAGCGGAAATGCGAGTAGTTGAGACCATCGGGACTGACCAGCCAATCGATGATTTCGTCCACCTTCTCTTCGTCCCACTTGCCACATTGTCCTGCCCACCAGCAGAGCGACACACCCCAACCGTCCCAATGCTGGGCAACCTGCTTTGTGTCAATCGAATAATCGGCTGCCCTCGAAGAGGAAGCGACCAACAATAATATAATAATGCTCCTGAGTCTCATTTCGTTGCTTTTGTTTTGCAAAAATACAAAAAAACTTTAATCTTTAATCCCTAATCTCTAATCTTTTTTCTATCTTTGCACCAAATTATTAACTCCAAAACTAAAACTACCAATGAAAAGGTTTTTCTTATTCTCTTATTCTCTACTTTTCTTATTCTCTCCCGTTTTGGCGCAACGTGCCACTTACGACATCATCCCTATGCCCAAAGAGGTGAAGGTGGATACAACGCAACTGTTTGCAATCCCCAACGGGACAGGCATCAGCTACGACCAGAACAATGCCGAATGCACGCGAATTGCGCAGTTCCTGCAGGCGTGGGTGAAGGAAGCTACAGGCTTGGCTCTTCAGCTGACTCCCGACGACAAAGGCGTTCAGATTAAGTTGCGTCTCGTTTCTCCTGTCGCTCCTAAGGGCAAAAAGAAGAACCAGAAGCCTGCCGCTTTGACTGAGCAGCAGAAAGAGAGCTACACCTTGAAGGTGACGGAGAAGGGCATCGAACTGACTGCCTACGAGCCTGTCGGCCTGTTCCGTGCTGCACAGACGCTTCGCAAAAGTCTGCCCGTCACTAAGGACGCTAAAAAGATTGAGTTCCCCGCTGTCACTATCACCGACCAGCCTCGCTTCTCCTATCGCGGCGTTATGCTCGACTGTGCCCGCCATTTCTTTTCCGTCGATTTCGTCAAGCAGTACATCGACGTGATGGCTTTGCACGGCTGCAACCAGTTCCATTGGCACCTGACTGAGGACCAGGGCTGGCGCTTCGAGGTGAAGGCTCTGCCCGACCTTGCGAAGAAAGGAAGCGTTCGCGAGAAGACCGTCATCGGTCCCAGCCGCATGCGCATCTACGACAACATCCCTTATGGCGGCTACTACACGCAGGAAGAGTGTCGCGATGTGGTCAAGTACGCTGCTGAGCGTTACATTAATGTTGTGCCTGAAATCGACATGCCCGGACACATGCAGAGTGCCCTTGCAGTCTATCCGAACCTGGGTTGCACAGGCGGTCCGTATGTTGTGGCTCCGTATTGGGGTGTGATGCGCGAGGTGCTTTGTGGCGGCAATCCCGAGACGCTGACCTTCCTGAAGACCGTCTTCGGCGAGCTTTGCGACGTCTTCCCCTCTCCCTACATCCACATCGGCGGCGACGAATGTCCGAAGGAGCGTTGGCAGAAGTGCCCCAAGTGCCAGGCAAAGATCAAGGAACTGGGCTTGACGACCGAGAATGTCAAGGTTGAAGGCGGCGACGACAGAGGCAGTCAGGACGGTCGCAGTGCCGAGAACAAGCTCCAGAGCTACATCAACCACGAGATTGAGCAGTTCCTCGCATCTCGCGGAAGGAGCCTGATTGGCTGGGACGAGATACTGGCAGGCGGACTGTCCGAGGGTGCCATCGTGATGTCTTGGCGAGGCACCAAGGGCGGTGTGGCTGCAGCCAAGCAGAAGCATCGTGTCATCATGAGCCCCAACGTCTTCGCCTACCTCGACCATCCGCAACTGAAGGACTATGGCAAGCAACCTCGCACCACCGACAGCTACATCGTCTCCTGCTCCAAGATTTACAGCTTCGAACCCCTTGTTCCTGAGGAACTGAACGACGAGGAAGACGACTACATCCTTGGCTATCAGGGCAACCTCTGGACCGAGCAGGTGGCTTATCCCGAGCACGCGCTCTATCAGTTGTTGCCGCGCTTGGCCAGCATGTGCGAAGTGCAGTGGTGCAAGCCCGAGCAGAAGGACTTCGAGGGGTGGAAGAAGCGTCTGCCGCAGTT
>Ga0247609_10007609_pt1 | contig 10302 bp, 10 predicted proteins | sample 172DNAGHGlowgp2_FD_193487 | JGI IMG/M metagenome (GOLD analysis project Ga0247609, IMG submission 193487) | Sheep rumen microbial communities from Palmerston North, Manawatu-Wanganui, New Zealand - 1728 DNA GHGlow gp2 | ecosystem: Host-associated > Mammals > Digestive system > Stomach > Rumen ...
GCTGCCTTATCCTTTATGTTGAACTTATTAAGTCCAATACTCTTAATGGCGTGTGGGTTAGGCCTCTTTATCCAGGCATTCTCCTCAAGGTCGTATATACCTCCAGCCTCTGGGTTCTCGTTTACATCCTGCACATATAACTCCACAGGGAATCCCATTATCTTGAGTCCCTCGTGCTCTGTGTTCCACTCGTTTTTCTTCGAGTCGAGGTACTGCTTGACGAATTCTGTCTTGTTGTCAATTTCACTGAAGTCAACGATGAGGTGCAGGTCTATATCAGAAAACTTAGACCAGTTGAAGTTACAGATTGAACCAGTGATGATTATACCCTTTGGTTCAACCCACGTTAAGTTCACAAATTCCCAGAAATCATCGGCAATATCAAGAAGTTTCAATCTAACCTTGGAACTAAGTGTTTCCTCGTCCTTCCATATTCCAGGAGGTAGAGAGTCACGCTTCTTGAATGATGAGAGGTCAACCTCTGATGATTCAACCTCCTTATCCACATTTTCTTCAACTTGCTCCATGTGAAAGTAGTTTCCACCAGCCAACACATCACCGTTTTTCTCTTCACCTCCAATCTTGCCAACTGGAGCGAACTCTTCTCCAACTTCTTCGTCGATGAAGCCTTCCTTGCGTACAGCATCTTCACCAAGCACGTTAGCCATAATTATACCAAAATCATAGTCGCTGACCTCCATGAATGTTTCTTCGTTTCCAGACCTCTCACACCAGTCATAGAAAATATCGTCCCTCATTCTTTCGATAGGGTATCTCTCACCTTTCTCTGTTACTATCCTGTAATAGTTGTTGAGGGTTTCCCTGGTGTGGTCACAGAAACGCTCCACCTTCGGATTATACTTGCTTATGTCGAAACATGATTTCCTTGATATGAAATGGGCATTGTTCATCTTCTGAAGCACGGTGTCTAACTCACTTTCTGGAATTTCTATTGATAAAATAGCACCCCTGTAGGAAGTGCCGTCATTTTTCAATGTGAACCAGTTAAGTCCATGTGTTTCACCATGCTGTCTTCCCTCACTTGCACACATCCTGTTTGTCTTCAGTATCGTGACAAGTGCTGTGATGTCAGTACCGTGATACAGTTTCACATTGGCAAAAACGTCATTATGGCTGACACCAGGAGTGCCAACCATAATCTCGTTTAATTTCTTTTTCAATGCTATTAAACCATTCTCGTTAAATCTAATAGTCTTTCCCATTCGGAACAATTAACTTGAGGTATTAGTCACCATTGGTAACAGTCTCGCCAGCACCAGTGTTTGTAACTGGGCTTGACTGTGTTGCGCCACTACTGCCGCAGCATCCGCAAATCTGCTGTCTGAGGTCGGTATACTTAGCACCACTCTCTGAAATGAATGATGGTACTTCCTTATACTTGTTGTCCTCCTCAGTTGGGATGCGAGGGTCATGTGAAGTGATACCCTGGTGAGCAAATGTAGCCATACCAGCAGTTGTCATCTTTGTGTCCTCTGTGAGTGCTGACTCGTAGTTCTCAACGTCAACGTAGAGAAGCTGGTTATCTGTGTCGTAGCCATAGCCTTCGTACATGTAATCCAAAATATTACTGTTCATGTCTTATAATAATTTGTTAAGTTATTTCTCTATAAATAGTAGAGAAACAAAAAAGGTATCAGCTTTGTGATACCTTTTGTCTTTTATTATTCCAAGAATCTCTCCATTTCCAGGATTCTTCAGAGTTACGGAAAAGTTTATCCTCAACATCTACCCTAGCACTGAAGTTCAGTTTGTTTTCATACTCAAAATAGTTCTCCTTGGTTATTTCTATTGGTTTAACAATTCTTCCGAATGCCTCACCCATTTTCTCCCAATTTCCATTATATATCTTTGACAGAATAACAGAGCCGTCATACAACGATAGTTTGTCATTATGTGTTATATGTTGTATGTATTTTTTAAACGATTCGTTATTCTTTGACTTATGCGTTATGACTGGAGTTTCTCCAAATTGTTGATTCCACTCATCATCATCCAACTGTCTTGATATTTCATCATAGAATTGGTATTTATCAAACCACTTCCAGAAACTCACATCCCCCTGGTACACATTCCAATCATCATTATCCCAGTTGTAACTGTATGATACCATGACACATCCAACAACATCTTGTGTTATATTGTCCTCTTTTTTCTTTCCATTTCTGTTTTCATCAAAATACCTTCTCAGAGAGCTGAAGTTGTTTACTCCATATGTCCTAAGAACATACTGTGCAAGTAGCATTATATTGTCTGATAGTTCGGTCTTTTTAAACCTATCAGTATTAAGTTTTCGTACCTCACTAGCCATTGACTCGCACGAGCCATCTGCCCACATTTTCTTATGCGGTAACTTTTCCATAACTGGTTCATAGTATTTTTCCAGCCCAAACTTACTTAGGGCTGTCATAACCTTTTGTCCAAGCACATCTTCATCAAATTTGTCAAAATAGCACAACATGCCACACAGCGTAGCTATAATATCAACGGCATTACGCTCTTTATACTCTGGTCTAACTATTTGTTCTGGTTCTTCTTCAAATTCCCCTTCTGACATTAAGATTTCTTGGTTAATTGTATTCTCTGTCTGCAAGACAAAATCTCTCTCGTTGTTATAGAAGAAAACTCCAACACCATCGTTCTTCGCAAGATTAAGAATGGCTTTATCAATTGGCGCAATATTTTTCACCAGGCAGTCTACCCTCTTGATGTATTTGAGAGATAACGAAGGCGTATCCGAAAAAATCCTGTCTTCAAACTCAAAGTTACTCGCTTCACCCTGTGCCTTGAGTATTTTTTCTCTATTTACTGATGATATATCATTTCCATATTGAATACCAAGTCTTGGTGAGTTAAGCCCAATATCGCTTTGTTTTCCCATAGACGCACCCCAATAATCAAGTGGCATGCCCTCATAACCATCTGCCTTCAGTTGGTATCCATCAAGTTCCACCCTGCACTCACTACCACTGTTTCTAGCGTAGCCAAACCTTACTGATTTACTCCTTTGTGTCGATAAATAAAACAACTTAGTTTTATGATATGCATCTGACCTGTTAGAAGACATTGTTAACTTAATGCCTCCGTCCTTCAGCATACCGTACAACGAATCGATGGAGCAATAGTGATAGGTGGTATCACTAAAACCCTCAGTTAGAAATAACTTATGAAATATACTTTCAGTCAAATGTATAATCATTACCAAACAATATTTCTCTATAAATATAAAAGGGAATTGATTTCTCAACTCCCTTTTTCATAGTCTATGCAAAAATCTGCAATCTTCACGAGGTCTTCAGTCCTCGCCTTCAGTGCAAGGTCGTCTCTACCCCATTTCTTTCGCTTGTAAGGCACGTAACACTCCTTAGGTGTGTCGTATACCACCTCCTTACCTTCAATCGATTCTAGGGCAAAAGAGAGCAGTTTCTCACGCTTTACGAACACTATCCTGGTAAATGTCTTGAAGGCAATGTACTCAGCTTTTCCGTACAACCACCCTGGCTTTCCACTAACTCCTTGTAGCTCCAGCCAGTGTATAGTATCATCACACTTCTCGTCACTCCTGTTGTTTTTCTTTACGCCCTTGACATCAATTCCAATTCTTCCCTTCCTTGGGCTTTCCCACCAGAAGTCGATGTGGTCGTATCTGTCCTCAGACGGTGTTGACTTTTCAACATCACCTCCCAGGGTGTTCTTAACCGCGTCCATCACGAAGAATTCATCCAGTAAACCATTCAGATAATAATTCCTTACAGTTTCGTTAAGTACCTTACTAACCATCACCCAACATTCAGTTGATATTTGATTGGTGGGTCTGGGTTATAATCTAATATCTGAAAGTCATCATACTTGAAGTCTTCGATTGACTCCACCTCTCTACTTATTTTCAGAGTAGGTAGTGCCTCACTACCATATCTCTTCAGCTGTATGTTCACACCTTCCATGTGGTTCTTGTATATGTGACAATCACCAAGTGAACCTACAAGCTCGTCTGGCATCATGTTGACAAGATGTGCTATCATGTGAGTCAGTAACGCATAGGATGCGATATTGAAAGGCAATCCACAGCATACGTCCACACTCCTCTGAACCCACATACAGGATAGTCCGTATTTAGGTATATTCTCCTTCTCAAGTTCATCGTCATGTTCTCCATTATAAAAATATGACATAGCATCACCATATTTCTGTAAGTGAGGCTTGCAGTAGGCACTGTCATATGGCTCATCCTTGTACCTCTGCCTGTAAAGTTCCCACCTCTCGTTTGTGTTCAACTCCCTGGTGTAGAACTGGAACATGACATGACAAGGCGGTAACGCCATTTCCTCTATTGCAGCTGGATTAAATGCAATACACAGCATCCTCCTGTCGTTGGGATTCGTCTTAAGTGTCTCTATGATTTTCTTAACCTGGTCAATACCATAGGATGTGTTCAACGCATTACCAAACGAACGCCACTGCTTTCCGTAAACAGGACCTAGGTCTCCGAACCTATATATGTCATAGAGTAAGCCAGTATAAACCCTTATCTCAACCTTGTCTTGAACCAAATTCAAGAACTCATCCTTATCTATGTTGATAAGCCACTCAAGGTCATTCTTCTTTGACTCACCGAACATCCAGTACTCAAAGGCTGGTTTTTTCTCTATTTCATCATCATTGGTACACACAACAAACTCATAGTCCATATTGACTGGTTTTATTATGTGTTTGTCAACCCATTCCTTGAACCACCTGTACGCATCATCGTCCCAGATGTGTACGCTATTTCTTACAAGATATTCAATGTTCATACTACCATGGGAATTGAATGGCCTCTGTAAAAACCACAACAACTCATGTATGATACCTTTCGTAAATACCTTCTTGGTTGTAAGGAGAGGAAGCCCTTCCTTGAGGTCAAACTCAAGCTGCCTACCGAATACTGACTTAACATTTCCAGCCCTGGTGTCCTTCTCCACACCATTTTCCATTATGTCCTTAAGCAAGGACAAATAAGTTTCGTCTGTCTTTGTCATTTCTCTATATGTTTGCTGGTTGGCATACCTCTTTCCAGGCAATCGCCATCATTTTATCGAGTTCACGCATTTCTCTCCTCATGCGCTTCATTATCGTTCTCGCCTCGTGGAGATTCTCCCACTCTTTCGCTATGTTCCTTCTCATCTTTTACAGGATTTTGCTTTATGTTATTGATATACTGCATGATGGCATTGTCGTTACCTATGAAGTGACCCTGCTCATTCATCTTGTGCTTGTAGCAGTTCTCTGCCTCGATGTTGTCTATTCTGTCAACCATTTTGTCAAAATCTCTATCAAGCATCATGATGTCATTTCTGAAGACTCTTTTCCTAACCATGTTCTCCAAGAACTCACCCCTTCTCTCCTTGGACGGGTAGAAAATATCATAGTCTATGTTCCTCTTGTTTAGGGTATCAAGTAACCTCTCAGCTACTGGTATGAACACTATGTCGTAGTCACCTACAACACCCATTATGTTGTCAACCCATTTGTTGTAGTCGTATTCACCATCCTGTCCTTCTCCCATAAGCTCCAATGCGTCAAACATCTTTGCCTTGTCTCCATGAGTATTCATAATATATGTTTTACCGCACCCAGGAAATGAACTAACTATTATCCCCATACTTCGCAAGTTTTTCGTCTCTTAGTCTCACTAGCTTCCTATCTAACTCCTTCTCGTAATCATCGTATCCGAGAACATATGCCATCTGTTCGCACATGATGGTCACATCAGCCAGTTCGGTAAGAAGGTCTTCCTTCGTACTCCTACCCCTGTCATCCCTTGCCAGGGCAGTTAGCAACTCTCCAATCTCCTCGTAAACCATATTCTTCTGAGCACCCACACCCCAAATCCTAATGGCTTTGTTGTACAGTTTAAGCCTCTCTTCCTTCTCCATTGTCGAATTCCTCTGTTGTTGTTAGTTTCACATCTTTACCAACTGCGACAAGTGCAGCACATACAGTGTTCAATGCCTCCCTGTCAAGCTTTGTTTCCTTGTCAAGGACTACCTCATCCTTGTTGTTCCTCATCTTAAGAACTTTACCATCGTAGTCAACAAACACACCACCCTCCATTCTGAAGGTAAGTTCGCCATCAAGAGTCGCAAGGTCTGCATTCTCCAGCTTCTCGTAGGCATAACCCTTCGGCTTGATGTACTGGTTCAATGCCTTACCCTGTGATTCAGCGTCCCTAAAAAGCAGATATTGGGACACGTCTACATCCTTGTATTCATACTGCGTTGCATTATTGAATACAACCCTTAATACCTTTAATTCATTGTCACGGTCAACACATTCACTGTACTTAACATTCGATGATAAATACCATGTTCTGTCTATGTCATTACCGTCTTTGTCTTTTGTGTATACATTAAAAATTTTACTCATAGCATTTAACTATTTTTTGCAAAGATATATAAAAAATCTTAAAAATGCAAATTTTTGGGTTGATTTCTTTCATAAAAATGTTATATTTTATACACAAAACAAAAAATTATGAGCAAAAATAAGGAAAACATCTACACACAAGAAATGAGCGAGGTACTGTCATATATGACAGATACCCTCGTTAATGAATTCCCAACTGACGTTGTAACACCAGAATACCTCATACTCTCAATGTTGGATGTGAGAAACTGTCATGCGAACCTTATCCTTGACAACTGCCTTATGTCAAACAACATAGAGGAACTGAGGAAAGTCTACGTGTCCGCTATCGAGGCACACATGAGACCACAGCTGAAAGGGAAAGGCATAATAATGGGTGACGAGATAATAAGACTCTTGAACTGTGCTAAGATAGAGTCTGAAAAGATGAAGAACCCAGAAGTAGGTACTGAGCATGTGCTCCTTGCAGTATTGAACAGAGATAACGGTTTCAAGAATGCAGAGGTATTCAGCAAGTTCAGACTTGAGTATGAGTTCATATACGAGAAATGCAGCTATACCCCAAGGGAGGAAATAACACCGCCTAAAAAAACCAACAGAATAAAACCAAAAAATAAAATAAACCAGGATGCTATACCATTGAAGAGTCAAGTAGGTGTCACACAAATGATTGGCAAGATAGGTGATGGAGATTTCGTAGCAAAATATACAACCAACATCAACGACAAAGCTAAAAATGGAGAAATTGATGAAGTTATAGGTAGAGAAAGTGAAATTAAGGAAATCATCAAAGTTCTTTCCAGGAGAAAGAAGAATAACGCCGTATTAGTAGGTAATGGTGGATGTGGAAAAACAGCAATAGTATATGGGCTTGCAAACCTTATAGAACAGGGTAAAGTCCCACAGGTGATTGAGGGCAAGCAGATTGTAATGCTTAACATTATGGCGCTTGTAAGCGGTACACACTTTAGGGGAATGTTCGAGGAGAGAATAAACGGTTTATTCGAAGAATTACAAAGAAGTGACAAATATATTCTGTTCATTGATGACATTCAAAACGTTTTGAAGAACGGAAGCAAAGAAAAAGACACTGATATATCTGGTATGATTGGCGGCGCTCTTGCAGACGGTAAACTTAAAATTATAGGAACCACAACATTTAAGGATTACAGAAATGCAATAGAAGCAAACACATCAATATGCAGGAAGTTACAGAAGATTGTTATTGAACCTAACACCATCGAAGAATCCGAAAATATTCTTATGCACAATAAGAGATATTATGAGGATTTCCACAACGTTCACTATAGCGAGAGAACTGTGAAAAAGGCTGTAGAACTCGCAGAGAGGTATATGACAGAGAGGTCACTTCCAGATTCTGCGTTCGACCTCATAGACCTAGCAGGTGCTGGCACAGCACTGCTCAACAGAGAACCAGTAGAAATACAAAATACCAAGAAGAGGATGAAACAAATTGAGGAAGAAAAATACAATGCACTAAACAATGGTGACTTTGAACTTATCGATTCCTTAACAGTAGAGGAGAATGTTCTTGCCTCAGACCTTGCAGACTACAAGAGAGATATTAATAATCTAAAAACTGATACAATAGAAATAACTGATGATGATATTGCAAGTGTTGTTTCAGAAATAACCAAAGTTCCAGTCAATAAACTGTCGTCTAATGAGAAGGCTAAGATTGCCACTATTGACAAGACACTAAAGGAATGTATCATAGGACAGGATGAAGCTGTTGATAGTGTTTGCAGAGTCATCAAGAGAAACAAGGTGGGGCTTGGAGATAAGACTAAGACGATGGCTAATATACTGATGGTAGGTCCTACTGGTTCTGGTAAGACCCTAATAGCCAAGAAGTTAGCTGAGGAAATATTCGGAGACGAGAAAGCGCTCATCAGAATTGATATGTCTGAGTACTCAGAAAAGAACTCAGTTGCAAAGCTAACTGGTGCTGCGCCTGGATATGTAGGCTACGAAAATGGGGGACAACTCACTGAAGCCATCAAGAACAAGCAGCACTGCGTATTGTTGCTTGATGAGATTGAAAAAGCTGACCAGGAGGTATATAATATCTTTCTACAGTTATTCGACGAGGGTAGGTTGACAGACAGTGCGGGACAGGTAGTAAACTTCAAGAATGTCATTGTCCTTATGACATCGAACATCGGCGCAAGAAAAGCGTCAGAGCTTGGTAGTGGACTAGGATTCATCAGTAACGAAGACTCAAACAAAAAGTCAATCATCGATAAGGAGTTGAAGAAGAAATTTACCCCAGAGTTCATTAATAGATTGGACCAGATAGTATATTTTAATTCATTATCAGATGATAACTTGAAGGATATTGTTAAACTAGAAATCAATAAATTTAATAAGAGATTAAATGACCTTGAGTATAGTATAACATATAGTGATGATGTAGTCACGCACATACACGCACGTGCGCTTGAGAAGAAAGAGTTTGGCGCAAGACCTATTATTAGACTCATACAGACAGAACTTGAAGACAAGATTACAGACTTGATGCTTACAAACGACTACCCAAGGGAGTATGCATTCAGTGCGTCATGCGAGGGTGATGAAGTTAAAATTGTATAGGACCTCATAATTTTTTAAATATTTTGTTACAAACCATTCTTTCTAGGGAGGTGAAAGCTTGATTTCCCTCCCTTTTTTTAAGAAAATAAGTTAAATTTATAGGAAAAAATTTGGAAATCTCGATTTTTTTCTGTATCTTTGCACTTGTAAATCGAAATCAGTTATGATGATAGATTTATGTAACAGGCTCGTAGACAACAAATTAACAAAAAACGACCTGTTGAAAAGGGTTGAAATTAGGAAAACCACTCCAAACGATTTGGAGAACATTTGCGATACTTTGTCAAGGGCGTTTGACATGTACTCACCAGAGGAAGCATATCTCCAGTTGATGCAATCTAGGGCAAGACTGGATGAGTCTGTGAAGCTGGTAGATAGGGAGACGGGTGACATATACGGACTGCTCATATTCTGTGAGTATCCTATAAAGTATGGAAGCCCAATCCTTCACTTCGAGAAAGGTATCGCAGAATATCTGGACAACTTCACCCAGATTAACGGTCACTCGTTCGTGATAGATGAGAGGCTGAGGGGAACTGGGCTTGACAGGAAGATGCTGTTCTACAATCTGAGGTTCTTGGCAGCAAACTATGACTTTATATGGTGCGGTGTTGAAATCGACCTAAAGAGTCACAACTACTGGCAGAGACTAGGATTTATCGAGTTGTTCAGAATACCAGAGGCTGTATTTTATATGATGCCGTTGAACAAAAAGCTTCTTGGGTGATATTTATTGTAATAATGCGCATTGCGACATGAAGACATTTATATTATCTGAGAAAGCTTTGAACGCTGTCAAGGGACAGATGCTCAACGAGTCATATGGAGATAAGATTGCCCTCGTGAAGAAGTTCCTGGACAAGAACTACATGAGAGGCTATCTTGAGAAGAACAACCCTGGTGGAACTAAGGGAAATATAGGCGTGTTCATACAACTGAACAACGGGCTACCTACTGATTCATCGGTGTGGCTCGACGATGTTGTGGACGCGCTCGAACATGAAAGTAATTATCATAAATTGTTAGCAAACGAACTAGAAAGGAAAGGTCTGTTCTACCAGATTGCCAAGGATTGGTTCAACCAGTCGAAGACATTGGACTCTGGCGTACTTACGAACTATGACTTCCTAAAGAACATTGGAAAGTAAGTTAATAAGAGGATGGAGCGACGTAACTCTCTCTCACATATCGTCGCCGTATCGGTGCAGCATACTGCATACGAGCCTCACCTAAATTTATAAATGATGAGAAAAAAAATTATTTTAA
>Ga0247609_10007610_pt1 | contig 10301 bp, 10 predicted proteins | sample 172DNAGHGlowgp2_FD_193487 | JGI IMG/M metagenome (GOLD analysis project Ga0247609, IMG submission 193487) | Sheep rumen microbial communities from Palmerston North, Manawatu-Wanganui, New Zealand - 1728 DNA GHGlow gp2 | ecosystem: Host-associated > Mammals > Digestive system > Stomach > Rumen ...
CCTATAATCTCCGAGTTCATCAGGTTGCCCAGGCGGATGAAGCAGGCTGTGGTGCCGGTGGCGATGGCAATATTGTCGAGCACCTGCCACAGAGGCACCTTGATGCGCCTCACGTAGAGCAGCAGGGCGATAATCAGGCCCAGCGTGCCGCCGTGGGAGGCCAGTCCCTGATAGCCAGTCATGTGCCACGCGCCCTGAGCATCGATATGGATGGGCAGCAGCATCTCGACAAGGCCTTTCCCCGAAGTGAGGAAGTAGTCGGGCTGATAGAAGAGGCAATGGCCCAGCCGGGCACCGATGAGGATGCCCAGGAAACAGTAGATGAACAGGGGTTCGAACTTCTCCTCCCCGATCTTCTGTTCCTTGTACAGGCGTTTCACCACGAGGTAGGCCAGCAGCAGGCCCACCAGCCAGCACATAGAGTACCAGCGGAAGGCCACCGGGCCGATGTGGAACGCCTCGAGCGAGGGATTCCACGTGATGTAAAGCAAGATGTTCTGCATAGTTGTTATCATTGATTTGTGATTATTTGTTTTCTTTCACTCGGCAAAGGTACAAAAAAACCAAGATAACGTCGTTTTTTTTCCCTTAGTCCTACGGTCTCTGCCAGCACAAGGAGCACTAATGCAAGAAATATATGGGTGGTGAGACACACGCTGAATACTCGGCGCAGACTCTCCTTGGTTCCACTGCCCATCTCATAATTGTAGAGTCCGTAGTCGTCGAAACCAAGGGCCTTCAGCACAATGCGTGAAGTGAAAAGGGTGATGACAAGCGTCACAATCATACGTTGAAGCGGAAGTGCATGATGTCTCCGTCCTGTACCACATAGTCCTTGCCCTCAACGGCCAGCTTGCCCGCCTCGCGCACCGCGGCCTCGGAGCCGTATTTCAGGTAGTCGTCGTACTTGATGACCTCGGCACGGATGAAGCCCTTCTCGAAGTCGGTGTGGATGACGCCGGCACACTGCGGGGCTTTCCAGCCCTTCTTGTAGGTCCACGCCTTCACCTCCATCTCGCCGGCGGTGATGAATGTCTCTAAGTTCAGCAGCGCATAGGCTTTCTTGATCAGACGGTTCACGCCGCTCTCCTTCAGACCCAGCTCCTCCAGGAACATCTGCTTGTCGTCATACGACTCCAGCTCGGCAATGTCCTCCTCGGTCTTCGCAGCGATGATCATCGCCTCGGCTCCCTCCTCGCGGGCTATCTCTTCAATCTTCTGCGTCAGCGCGTTGCCGCTCTTCGCCTCCGCCTCGGACACGTTGCACACGTAGAGCACGGGCTTGCTCGTCAGTAGGAAGAGGTTGCGGGCGGCATCCTGCTCCTCCTTCGACTCAAACTCCACGATACGGGCGTTCTTGCCCTGCTCCAGCACCTCTTTGTAGGCCTTGAGCACCACCACCTCCACCTTCGCGTCCTTGTTGCCCGCAGCGGCGGCCTTCTCCGTCTTCGCCAGTCGGCTCTCGATGGTCTCCAGGTCCTTCAGTTGCAGCTCGGTGTCGATGATCTCCTTGTCGCGCACGGGGTCGATAGTGCCGTCTACGTGGGTGATGTTCTCGTCCTCGAAGCAGCGAAGCACGTGGATGATGGCGTCCGTCTCGCGTATGTTGCCTAAGAACTTATTGCCCAGACCCTCACCCTTCGAGGCTCCTTTCACCAGGCCGGCGATGTCCACTATCTCGCACGTCGCGGGGACTATGCGGCCCGGGTGAACCAGCTCGGCCAGACGAGTCAGACGCTCGTCCGGAACGGTGATGACGCCTACGTTGGGTTCTATTGTACAGAAGGGAAAGTTGGCTGCCTGCGCCTTCGCGCTCGACAGACAGTTGAAGAGCGTGCTCTTGCCCACGTTGGGCAAGCCCACGATACCACATTTTAATGCCATTTCTTTTTGTTTAAACGTTTAAATCTGGGTGCAAAGGTAGTAATTATTTCTGATACATGCAAATATAATCAGGCACAGATCGTGGCTGCCATGTCGTTCAGCTTGAGACAACGGGCACGCGGCCCTCAATGGGCCTCGAGCCAGTTATGGCCAAACCCGCTGTCGGCCTTCAGCGGCACCAGCATCGCAAAGGCGTTTTCCATTTCCTCCAGCACGATCCTCTCCACCAGCTCTTTTTCCTCGGGAACCACGGAGAAGTTCAGTTCGTCATGCACCTGCAGGATCATCTTGCTCCTTATGCCCTCCCGCTGGAATCTCTCATGCACCCTGACCATCGCCACCTTGATGATGTCGGCTGCCGTGCCTTGGATAGGGGCGTTGATGGCGTTGCGTTCCGCGAAGCCTCTCACTGTGGCGTTCTGCGAGTTGATGTCGGGAAGATAGCGCCGGCGTCCGAAAAGGGTCTCCACATAGCCTTTCTCCCGGGCGGTACGCTTTGCCTGCTCCATGTAGTCGTGTACCTTGGGGAAGGTCTCGAAGAAGCCGTCGATGAGCTTTCGGGCTTCGTCGCGACTGATGTCGAGTCGTTCGGCAAGCCCGAACACGGTGATGCCGTAGATGATGCCGAAGTTGGCGCGTTTCGACTTCGTGCGCTCGTCGCGTGACACCTCTTCGATGGCTTTCTTGTAGATGGTCGCGGCTGTGGCGGCATGCAGGTCGTGGCCCTCCTGGAACACGCGTATCATCGATTCGTCGCCCGACAGATGGGCCATCACGCGCAGCTCTATCTGACTGTAGTCGGCGGAGAAAAAGAGGCACCCTTCTTCGGGCACGAAGGCTTTCCTTATCTCCTTCCCGTCTTCGCCGCGCACGGGAATGTTCTGAAGGTTCGGGTCGCTCGACGACAGTCTGCCTGTGGCGGTGACGCATTGGTTGAACGATGTGTGGATATGCCCTGTACGCCGGTTGATGAGCGTCGGAAGATTGTCTACGTAGGTGGTGAGTAGTTTCTTCAATCCTCTGTATTCCAATATCTTAGCTACTATTGGATGCCTTGCGTGCAATTGCTGCAGCACTTCTTCCGACGTGACGTATTGGCCGGTCTTCGTCTTCTTCGCTTTCTCAATAATCTTCAGTTCGCCGAAGAGTACGTCGCCTACCTGTCTGGGCGAGGAGATGTTGAATGTGTGGCCCGCCAGTTTGTATATCTCCTTCTCCGTCTGCTCCATCCGCTCCGTCAGCTCTTTCGAGGTCTGGGCCAGTGCTTCGGTGTCGAGTCTCACGCCTGTCATCTCCATCTCTGCGAGCACCGGCATCAGCGGCATCTCCAGTTCGTAGAACAGGCGTTCACAGTCGAGCCGTTTCAGTTCGGGTTCCAGTTTGTTTTTCAGCTGCAGGGTGATGTCGGCATCCTCGCAGGCATACTCATAGACGAGGGTGGGGGAGAGGTCGCGCATCGACAACTGTTTCTTCCCTCGCTGACCGATGAGCTCGTCGATGTGTATGGTCTTGTAGTTCAGATAGACCTCTGCCATGTAGTCCATGTTATGACGCAGCTCTGGTTGGATGAGATAATGGGCTATCATCGTGTCCCACATCGGCCCGGCGAGGCGAATGTTATAGTTTCTTAAAACTTCCAAATCATACTTAATATTCTGTCCGACCTTCAAAATTTGAGGGTTTTCATAGATAGGTTTAAATTTATTAACAATCTTTATTGCTTCTTCACGATTGGCCGGAATTGGCACGTAAAACGCCTCATGTTCCGCCACGGCGAAGCTCAAACCCACCAATTCTGCCTCGATGGCATTGGTCGAAGTGGTTTCTGTGTCTAAACTGAGAATTTGTTTTGTCTTGAATATCGAAACAATTTTCTGCATTTCTTCCTCACTGTCAACAAGTTGGTATTTGTGAGCCACTGTTTTAACGCTCTCAAAACTCGAAATTTTTGAAACTTCCGGCTTCTCGGTGGCAAAATTTTCAAAGAGAGAAAGCTGAGGATTAGCGGTTTTTTGTTTCTTTTCTGTTTTTTTAAGAATTCGCTCTTTCAGGGCTTTGAACTCCAGTTCGTCGAAGATTTTTCCCAGTTGTTCTTCATCGGGCTGTTGTCGTTTCAGGTCGTCGAGGGTCACGCTCACTGGCACATCGGTTTTGATGGTGGCGAGGAAGTAGCTCAGTCGGATATCCTCTTGATGTTCCTCCACCTTCTTCTTCAGTGCGCCCTTCAGTTCGCCTGTCCGTTGGAGCAGTTGTTCCACGCTGCCGAACTCCTGGATGAGTTTTGCCGCTGTTTTCTCACCCACGCCCGGACAGCCGGGGAAGTTATCGGCTGAGTCGCCCATCAGTGCCAGCAGGTCGATGACTTGTTCCGGCCGTTCAATGCTATACTTCTCGCACACCTCCCTCGGGCCCATCACCTCATAGCCTCCACCGTGTCTGGGGCGGTAGATGCTCACCCGTTCCGTCACCAGCTGTCCGTAGTCCTTGTCGGGTGTCAGCATAAATACTGTTGGGTGCTCCGAGCTCTCCGAGTTCTCCGAGCTCTCTGAGTTCTCCGAGTTCTCTGAGCTCTCCGAGCTCTCCGAAAATCTTTTTGCCATCGTCCCTATCACGTCATCCGCCTCATACCCCGGCGACTCTATCACCGGGATCCTCCAGCCTTTTAGCAGCTCCTTGATGATGGGCACCGCCTTCCGTATATCCTCTGGTGTGGCTTCGCGCTGCGCCTTATACGCCGGGTAACGTTCGCTTCGGAACGTCGGACCGTGGGGGTCGAAGGCCACGCCGATATGCGTCGGCTGCTCCTTCTCGAGCACCTCCTGGAGCGTATTCACAAAGCCGATGATAGCCGATGTGTTCAGTCCCTTCGAGTTGATTCGGGGGTTCTTCATAAACGCGTAGTAACTGCGATAGATCAGCGCGTAGGCATCCAATAAGAAAACTTTATCCATTATTCTAAATTTTAAAAACTCAAAAACTTACAAACTCTCCCTTTTTTCGTGTAAAATTACTAAAATTTTTTCCATTATCACGAACTTTTCACTAATTTTGTATCAAATTTTAAATTATAATGGATTATCTTTCACTTATCAAGCATCCTATTGAGCATGATTTGCTCGATTTCATCGACCTTTTCAACAGTGCTCTTACCCACGACGACGGACTGCTCTCCCAGGCGCTTTCACATATCCGTCAGCGCGGCGGAAAGCGCATGCGCCCTATGCTTATCCTGCTTATGGCGAAGAACTACGGCGAGGTGACCAGGGTCACGCAGCATGCCGGCGTGGGTCTTGAACTGCTGCATACGGCTTCGCTCGTCCATGACGATGTGGTGGACGAGAGCGCGGAGCGGCGAGGTCAGGCGAGCGTCAATGCCTGCTATAACAACAAGGTGGCTGTGCTTGTGGGCGACTATATCCTCTCTACGGCCCTGCTTCATGTCTCTAAGACGGCTAATCAGCGCATCGTGGAGTATCTTGCCGAACTGGGTCGCACGCTGGCTGCAGGTGAGATTCTCCAGTTGTCGAATATCCAGAATCAGGAAATCAGTGAGGCGGTCTATTATCAGATTATTAAGAACAAGACTGCGGCTCTCTTCGAGGCCTGTGCCGCTATCGGTGCCCTTTCTGCTGATGCCTCCGAGGAGGACGTGCGGCGGGCGGCGCAGTTCGGTCAGGACTTAGGCATTATCTTCCAGATTCGCGACGATATCTTCGATTATTACGATTCTAAAGAGATAGGAAAGCCCACAGGCAACGATATGGCTGAGGGCAAGCTCACGCTTCCTGTTATCTATGCCTTGAACAATCACAGGATGGAGTCGATGATGACCCTCGCCCGAAAGGTGAAGCAGGGTGGGGTCAACGCCGATGAAATCGCTGTTCTCGTGGAGTTTGCCAAGCAGTCGGGCGGCATAGAATATGCTGAGCAGCGCATGGCTGAGTATCGACAGAGGTGTCTGGATTTTCTTCGGAATAACGTAAAAAATGACGAAATCCTCCAGGCATTGACGGCCTATGTGGATTTCGTCATTGAGCGGAACAAGTAGTGTGTTTTAGAAGAACTTCACCTCTTCGCCTATTACCTCGCTCAGCAAAAGGTTCGCCAGCCTACTCGTGCCCAAGCGCAGCCATTTGTTCGTGAGCCATTTCTCGCCCAGCACTTCCTTGACGATGGTGTAGTAGATGACTGCATCCATCACTGAGTTCAGCCCACCGGCGGGCTTGAAACCTATCTGTATGCCGGTTTGCTCGTAGTACTCTTTGATGGCCTGGCACATCACGTAGGCGGCTTCCGGGGTGGCTGCCGGCTCAAGCTTGCCGGTGGAAGTCTTGATGTAGTCGGCTCCCGCATACATTGAAAGAATCGATGCTTTCTTGATGTTCTGTGCCGTCTTCAGGCACCCTGTCTCCAGTATCACCTTCATGTCGTGCTCGCCGCAGGCCTCTTTCTGCTGCTGTATCTCGTCCACCACCGTCTCGTAGTCGCCCTCTAAGAACGAACCAACGGGCATCACGATGTCTATCTCCGTGGCTCCGTCCTTGATGGCCAGCTGCGTCTCGATGGTCTTCACCTCGATAAGGCTCTGGCTGCTGGGAAACGAGCCGCTCACGCAGGCTATCTCCACGCCCTCTACCTCCAGCGTCTCGCTCACCGTGCGGGCGAACTTGGGATACACGCAGATGGTGGCTACGTGGGGTAGGGTGGGGTACTGCTCCTCAAACTTGTTCACTTTCTCCGTGAAGGCCATCACGCTTGTGTCGCTGTCGGTGGTCTTCAGCGTGGTCAGTTCCACGCTGCCCATGAGGAATTTCTTCACCTCGGGCGTGTCGTTTTCGGATACTTTCTCGGCGATGATTTTCTTAACTGCCTCCTTCACCTCCTCGTCGGTGATGTCGAGGTTATACTTCTTCAGAGCCTCTTCTATACGGCTCTCTGGTTGGGCATGATGATGCTCGTGTCCGCATCCGCAGTGCTCATGGTCATGATGATGTTCACTCATTGTTGCTTATAATTTTGGGTTATGTATATGTCGGTCTTTGTCTCTCGAGGTCTTTTTGTCTATGTTCTTTTTCAGGGCTTCGGTCAAGTCAATGCCTGTCTGGTTGGCAAGGCAGAGCAGCACCCATAGCACGTCGGCCATCTCGTCTTCCAATGCCTGACGGCCGTTATCGGCGGCTCGCTCGTCGCTTGACTTCCACGACTGTTCACCGTAACGGCGGGCGATGATCTTCGCCAGCTCGCCCACTTCCTCTGTGAGGCATGCCATGTTTGTCAGTTCGGAGAAATACCTTACACCGTAGGTCTTAATCCACTCATCTACAGTGAGTTGTGCTTCGCTTATCGTCATCTTAGTAATATTATCAAACTGCCAAGCAGCAGTATGATGGCTATGAGCATTATCAGGTTGTTTTTCTTGTTGTCGGCTCCGTACTCCTGCCAGTGTAACGCCTTATAGATCACCTCTGACAGCCACAGGAGCATACCGATGGCGCAGGCAATGAAACCCGACTGGAGTCCCATGAAACGGTACATGATCACTCCGAGCAGCATCAGGATGATGCCCGAGAGTTCTATCTCTTTCAGGTATTTCTTCATGATTCTTTCCCTTCCGTTTTCTCCTTCTTTTCTTCTTTGCTGAAGATGGCAGCGATGAAAGCTCCCAGGAGGATTGTCCATTGTACCAGACTGCTACGCCAGATGCGGTCTAAGATGCTCATTTTTTTCTTTTTTATTCTTAGTTCTCTGCCTGTTTGGCTTACTCTTTGTTTTTCGTGTCCATGCAGATGGTGACCGGACCGTCGTTCACTAGGCTTACGCGCATATTCGCGCCGAACACGCCCGTTTGTACTGGCTTCCCGATGGTCTCGCCCAGCCGACGGCAGAATAGCTCGTAGAGCGGCACGGAAATCTCGTGCCTTGCTGCTCTCAGCCACGAGGGCCGATTGCCCTTCTTGTAGCTCGCAAATAGCGTAAACTGGCTCACTACAAGACATTCCCCGCCTACGTCCATCACTGAGCGGTTCATCACTCCTGCCTCGTCATCGAATATTCTCAGGGCTGCCACCTTTCTCACTAGCCATTCCACGTCCTCCTCCGTGTCCTCTTCGCATACGCCCAAGAGTATCACCAGTCCTTTGCCAATGGCTCCCGTAATGGTCTCCTTTTGGCTTCCCTCGGTCTCGCCTTGGGTCTCCGTAGGTGTGTGTGTGGGCCGCCTTTCAAGGCGGCAACCCTCATCGCGGCAAAGACCGCCCTCCACCAAGCTGACCCTCGCTTCCTTAGCTCTCTGAATTACTATTCTCATGCCGCAAATTTACTCATTTTTATTTATTCTTCCAAGTATTTTTGAAAATAATCAAACACTATTTTCGCTTTTGCAGGTCCTAAAACGTTCTTAAGTGTCTCTATATCAGCCTCTTTGATACGTTTTACGCTTTTCAGTTCCTTCAGTAGCGCATCTTTTGTCTTCGGGCCGATGCCCTTTATCTCGTCCAGCTCGGAATGTAGCTGGTGTTTCGATCGTTTATCTCTGTGGAAGGTGATGGCGAAGCGGTGTACCTCGTCCTGCAGCTGGGTGAGCACATGAAACAGCTCCGAGTCCGTCTTCAGTTGCACGCTTCGGGGTGGGAAACCATAGAGTAGCTCGTTAGTGCGGTGACGGTCGTTCTTCGCTAATCCGGCGATGGGGATGTCGAGGTTCAGCTCGTCCTGAATCACCTCTCTAATCACCTCCATCTGCCCGCTTCCGCCGTCCGCTACGATGAGGTCGGGTAGGGGCTGTTCTTCCTCTATCAGACGGCTGTATCGCCGGTGTACGACCTCTTTCATCGAGGCATAGTCGTCGGGACCTACCACGGTCTTGATGTTATATCGCTTGTAATCGCTCTTCGAAGGTTTCATCTTCTTAAAGACCACACAGGCGGCTACCGCATCGCTGCCTGATATGTTCGAATTGTCGAAGCACTCTATCTGATAGGGCATCTTTGGCAGTCCCAGCTTCTCTTGCAGCTCCTTCATCAGACGTACTTGTTTTTGTTCGGGGTTCAGCTTCTCTGCCTGTTTCAGACGGTCGAACTTATACTGTTTCCCGTTCATCTCCGACAGGTCAAGGAGGGTCTTCTTGTCGCCTCGCTGGGGGACGGTGAATGTTACTCCTTCCATCTCCATCTCAGGGTCGAAGGGTACCACAATCTCTTTCGACGTGCTCTTGAATCGCTCTCTCATCTCAACGATACCGAGCTGAAGCAGTTCCTGTTCGCTCTCTGCCAGGCGTTTCTTATATTCGAATGTAAATGACTGGTTGATGCTGCCGTTCGACACGTGCAGATAGTTGATGAAGGCGGTTTTCTCGTCGTTTGTAATGCTGAACACATCCACATCGTTGATGGTATGACTCACCACCTCGCTCTTCGAAACGAAGGTGTCTAAGGCCAGGAATTTCTGTTTTACCTCTTCTGCTTCTTCGAATCGCATTTCTTCGGCCAGACGGCCCATCTCTTCGCGTAGCTCACGTAATAGTTGCCGGGTGTTCCCTTTGAGTATCTCGCGTGCCTGCCGGATATTCTGCTGATAGTCGTCCCACGACTGGCGCGACACGCATGGTCCGCCGCAGTTCTTTATATGGTATTCCAGACACACCTGGTATTTTCCCTGCTCCACACCCTCACGTGTAATGGGTTGCCGACAGCTGCGAGGGCGGTAGAGCTTGTTTATAAGCTCCAGCACAGCGTTCATCGAACCTATATGACTGTAGGGACCGTAGTACGTTCCCCATTTCTTGTTGATGTTGCGAGTCTTGAAGATTCGTGGAAAAGGCTCGTTGGTGATGCAGATGCTTGGGTAGGTTTTTCCATCCTTGAGAAGTACGTTGTAGCGGGGATTATATTGTTTGATGAGCTGGTTTTCAAGTAGCAGAGCATCCTCCTCGCTGTTCACTACGGTATAGCTGATGTCCCAGATTTTTGATACCAGCACTTTTGTTTTGAACCGGTCTACCTCTGTATGGAAATAGCTCGACACCCGACTCTTCAGGTTCTTAGCTTTACCTACGTAGATTATTACATGCTGGTCATCGTAGTACTGGTAACTGCCAGGTTTCTCTGGCAATCGTGCCACGATTCCTTTGAGGAAGGCCAGTCTTTTCTCGTTCTCTTCTTTGGTCATTTTTTTTGAGATTACCCCTGTTTAAAGGGGTTTCTAAGATTTTTGTTTCACGTGAAACTCTCTCCGAGCCCTCCGAGTCCTTCGAGCCCTCCGCGTCCTCCGAGTTCTCCGAGCCTCCGAGCCCTCCGCTTCCTCCGCGTTCTCCGAGCCTCCGAGTTCTCCGAGCCCTCCGCGCCCTCCGAGCTCTCCGAGCCCTCCGAGTCCTCCGAGCCCTTCGAGCTATCCGAGCCTCCGAGCCCTCCGCTTCCTCC
>Ga0247609_10007611_pt1 | contig 10301 bp, 4 predicted proteins | sample 172DNAGHGlowgp2_FD_193487 | JGI IMG/M metagenome (GOLD analysis project Ga0247609, IMG submission 193487) | Sheep rumen microbial communities from Palmerston North, Manawatu-Wanganui, New Zealand - 1728 DNA GHGlow gp2 | ecosystem: Host-associated > Mammals > Digestive system > Stomach > Rumen ...
AATTTATGTCCTATTTTAAATTGGGGGTTCCTGTCGTAATAGAGTCCTATGTTAAGGAATCTCAAGGTGTTAATACAAACGGTGATGTTCTTGATTTTGTGTTTTCTTTAGCTTCTTCCGCCAAGACTCATCGGGATGTATATGTGTTCACAAAAGCAGATTCATTTGTTTTGCAGGTACAAGAAGCAATCCTTGAGTCTGAACGTGTTGCGAACGAGAAAAAAGGCTTAGGAAAGATTACCAATGCAGAAGTGGAAAATGAGCGTAAGGCCAATGAAGCAGCAGGACTCGGACGTTTTACGAATACGGAAATCCTGAGAATGGAATGTGAGATAAATAATGGCTTGGGGCTTGGAAAACTGACTAATGCGGAAGTCGAGAAGGAGCGTGAGCAAAACGAGAGGGCTGGGCGTGGTAGGATTACCAATAAACAAGTTACGGAAGAGCGTGCTGCAAACGAAAAAGTCGGCTTAGGAAAAATAACAAATGCGGAAGTGGAGAAGGAACGAAGTCAGAATGAAGCTGCAGGACTAGGACGGATTACCAAAGCAGAGGTTTTGGCAGGAGAGCGTATTGCAAATGAGAAAGCTGGTCTTGGAAAACTGACTAATGCAGAAGTTGAAAAAGAACGTCAGCAGAATGAAGCCGCAGGTCTCGGTCAGATCACCAATAAACAGGTTGAGCAGGAATGTATTGCAAATGAGAAAGCTGGCCTTGGGAAAATAACCAATGCACAGGTTGAAAAAGAACGCAGGCAGAATGAAACTGTGGGACGAGGGCGTTTGACTAATGCGGAGTTTGCTAAAAAACTTGATGAAGAGCGAAAGTCAAACGAAAGAGCCGGACTTGGAAAACTGACCAACGAAGAAGTTGAAAAAGAACGCAAGGCAAATGCTGCTGCTGGACGCGGACGTTTGACCAATGCTGAAATAAGGGCGAAAAACAAGCAACTGTTTATGCAGAAGGTTCCGAAGTGGGTGGCAAATTCGGAGATAGTGTTTGCAAAGGTAACTATTGGCGATTTATTCTGCAATCCGAAAGAAAATACCAAGGTTACAATAAATTACATGAATGACGAATTAAGATTATACCATGAAGTCATTGTCAAAGGTGTTGTTGGTATGAAAGTGGACATGACATTTAAACTTGCAAAAATTGGCGATGCTGGAACTTGTTATCTTTCAAGATTATACTATGAAAGCCCATTGACTTTTGACTCTGGATTATATACTTGTTATAACCCATATAATGACGCTGCTAATTATGCAGAGATGCTTGGTGCGTTGACAGAATTCTTGTCGCTTCTGTATGAGTAGAAAGCCCCAGAGTGTTATAGTATAGAATACAAAGTTTCATAGACTGTTTCATGATTCCATAACCATCTGAGGAGGTCTCAAATCTCGTCTGATTTTTTGGACTTCCTCATTTTATAATCCATAGGAGGAGAAAATATGTTCGAGCATCCGATTGTAGTGGTTGCATGCTTTGTAGTCTCTGTCGTTGTCGGAATATTTGTTGAGAAAAAATTCATGGTGATGATAGATGCCGAGTATTGCCGAGACAAGTACATGCAAATGGCAAGTGATGCTGTAGCGGCAAAAATCAAGAGAATAGAAGATTTTGCCATGGGGCTGGCATGGAAACTTGGTGTTGGCATTGGCGTTGTTTTATCAATTGTATTTTTCGTGACAGGAATTTTTGAGCTAAGTTTTGAAAGCGGAATATTCCTTGGATTGCTTTTTACTGTTTTGAAATTTTTAGGGCCGATTATTCTCTCTGTGATCATCACTTCTATTGTCGCGATGATTATTGTTGATGAGTATTGCGTAAATCATTTCGGTAAGACTCTTGCTTTCATTGACATGGTAAATGAAGCTGCTTTTATAAAAAGGACTGTTTGCAACGAAACAAAATTGCCCTATGACAATGCAAATGCAAAATACGGCGACAGATATTTGGCGAGAATTGGGGATGGATTGAATTCTTCAATAAAGAAAACCGTTTGGTCCTATCGCATTGTGGGTTCATTCTTAGGATTTGCTGCTGGTGCGGTCATTATTACCATATTGATGTTTGTTGGTATAATTCCTGACAATGTTTTATTGACAGTTCTTGCTGGTTTGATTGTAGAAACTGTTTTCATGTTTGTAGCCAATTATTTTGCGAAGAAATATTGCGTGGAACATTTTGGATATTTGTCTACGTATTATCAGTTGCACATAGACATTTATTCAATCAAGGAACAGTTAAACTCTGAAAATGGCATTCAAATCAAATTAAATGGGTATAAGTCAAGCTCAGAAATCGCGTATGCCGAGCAAACCGAAAAGCTCCGCGAGGAAAAACTCAAGTCAATCACCCTGAAGGAGGGCTATCAGTTTGCGTCTGTTCCCTCGCGAATTTTTGCGGAAAAAAAAGATGTGCCCGGAAGTTATTGTTGTCCCTACTGCTATGCGGAGGTCTCTTCTGATGTCTCGTCCATGTGCGCGAATTGCGGAAAATCTTTGGGGGTGGAGGCTCCGGTTGTTCCTGCTCCTAAAATCGAGCCGCTTGTAAATGTGGAGTCGGAAAAATTAACGGAGGCACCTGCAAAATCAAATCCGGCGGAGAAAAAATCCGGGGGCAGAAATAAAAAAATCTTTGTCGGAGTGGGAATTGGAGCCGCGGTTCTTGTTGCTGTTCTGGCGGTGATTCTCATCGTGAACAATGGTTCCAGCTCATCGGCCAATGTTTCGGCAACTAGCGAGTACAATCAGCTCGTGGAAAAACTTAAGAGGCTGGAAAAAGAAGTCGCGGAATCAGAGAATGTTGGTTCGGACGAAGGGCTGGATGAATACGGCGGTCTTGAGGTCGGCTCAATCCTGCGTTCTGATGACAACCTGAGGCTCCGTGCAAAGGAAAATACGGACAGCGCGATAATCACCACGATGGTCAAGCACACCAAGGTAAAAATCCTTAAGATCGGACGGGAGGATGAAAGCGAGGGCGTTTACTCGAACTGGGTTCTGGTGGAGGTTCTTCCCGGCGGAAAGGACAGGGACGGAAATCGGATTCCGGACGGTACTGCGGGTTGGTGTTTCGGCGGCTTTTTGGAGTCATGCCCGGAGGATTAAAAATCAGTACGGATGCAATGCCGCGACACCTAGATTTTCTTCAGAAAAAATAGTATGATTAATATACATTCAATGAAATAAAATCAACTGTCATCTTGGGCGGCTGGATTCGTAACAATGGATCTCCAAAACTCAGGATGACGGATATTTTCAAGGAGCAAAAAAATGAAGAAATCGCTTTTTGCAGGATTGGCGGCTGGTCTTTCAGTCATGCTTGCATTGATTACTTTTTCATGCGTGTCGCTGGACGGACTTGTTCAGACACCGACCGTTTCCATGGACTCTGTTTCCATTGCGGGTCTGGACCTTGAGGGAATCAGTTTCAACGCGAATTATTCCGTGAAGAATCCCTATGGAGTTTCCCTTTCCATCGCGGGATTGAGCGCGGACGTGAATTACAAGGACACAAAGCTGACCACTCTGAACACATCCGACGGAATCAAAGTGAACGCGTCCTCAACTTCAAGCAACAAATTTTCCTTCAAGGTTCCCTATGAGTCAATCTTGAAATTCGCCTCTGCCCTTGCGAGTGGAAATGCCTCCGCCCAGAAGACGCTTCCCTTTGACATAGCAGGAAACATCTCCCTTGATGTGAGCAATGTGCCCGCGCTCAACGCACTCGGCTCCAACACTCTGACACTTCCCATCGTGACTGATTTCGAGGTTCCTGTTTTCAAGCCGAAGCTTTCCGTCTCAAATTTCAGCGTGAAGATGCCGACGCTCAATGACTTGAAGGACCAGCTTACAAAAGGAGGCCTCGGAGTTACGAAGGCACTGCAGCTCGCGACAACTCTTCTTTCCGGCAACAAGCTTTCCGCAAATATTTTCGATGGAATTGACATGGACATTGACGTGGTCTTTGACGTGAACGTTGCGAGCGAGGGAGGGGCGGACTGGAGCCTTAACATAAAGGACTGTGCCCTGAATACTGTTGCGGGAAAAATTGCAAATGTGAGCGCGGCTAACGGAACTTCCGCAATCAGCTCGGGCAACTCCACGGTGCCCATGAAGGCTTCCCTCAACACAATCCAGGCGGGGGCTTTCATCGTGCAGCTTTTGAACAAGACAGGAACGAATCCCACATTTGAGCTAGACACCGGCCTTACTTTCCCGGAGACAAAGTATGCGAAGAACATCCCGCTCAAGTACACGGCGGAGATTCCTCTTTCGAGCGTGGGAAGAAAATAATTCAGATTTCAGATGCTGATTTAAAAGTCGGACGTACTTTTTTGGTGCGCCCGATTTTTTTTAATTCAGCGTGCCCGTATTCGATATGGAGTGTCCGGGAATCACAAAGGCAGCTTTTTTTGTCGCAATGTTGCTTCCCTCAAGAATTTGTGTTCCCGTGGAAGATGTAGTTGGGATGGCAATGGTAATCGATCCGTTTGGTGCTGAGAAGGATGAGCCGAGCGTTATGGTTTTTCCGGTGGAAAGATATATTGAGTTGCTCGTGAACGTGGGAGCCGAGTTATTCAGTATGAGTGTTCCCGAGTCGCACATTATTCCGTTTGAGCCTGTGGCGTCGGTGTCAGTTGCGATATTTGATTTGAAGCTTCCGCCTTCCACCGTACATTTTCCCTCGTTGTAAATTCCTCCGCCGCGGTAGTCCGCTCTGTTTGATTCAATCGTGCAGTCCTCAATCAGGGTTCCCTGGGTTCCGACGACACAGATTCCGCCTCCGCTCTGAGCCGTAGATGTGTTGCTTTTTATGGTACAGCCTGTGATTGTGGCTCCTCCGTTCACATAGATTCCGCCTCCGTTCCGTGATGCCAGGCAGTTTTGTATTGTGCAATTGTCAAGCGTGGCGTTTGTGCCGATATACACACCTCCTCCGCGCTCGCCATTTCCCTCTTTGATCGTGAGATTTTTTACGGTGACAGGAAATGATGCCGTGATTGAGAGCACTGTTCCGGCGTGGTTTCCGTTCAGAGTCGCGGGTGAACTTCCTGATCCGCCAAGGATTGTGAGAGTGCCTGCCTTTACGCTTGAGCCGATTTCCGAACATCCTGTGACTGATCCATAAACATATATTGTGCAGTTTTTTTCCTCGCCGTTAAGCATTTCCAGGGCTTTTCCCAATGTCGCATACGGATGCTGCGGTGAGCCGTTTCCGCTCGTGTCATTTCCGTTTCCGATGGATAACACGGTTCCCCCGATAGTGACCATAGTTCCTATTGTGCCGCTTTGTTGAGCGACATAGAGCTCGGTGACTGGGGGAGGAGCCCACTTTGCGTACAGTGCGATGTCGTTGTCTGATGTTGGCACGGATGCTGTGTATTTGGTTCCGGTGAAACTTGCGTTGGTGTACCATCCTGAAAGATTGTAGCCGTCTTTTTCTATGGCGTCATCATCTGGGAGTGGAATTGAGGACATCGTGCTGTTGAACTTTACTATGCGTGAGTCTCCATCCGGAGATTTCCATGTGCCGCCGTCGATTTCGTAAGTGACTGTGTGGACAGTTCCACAAGTTCCGTTTTTAGTGGTGGGTCCTGTGTTGCTTTCTATTCCGCTTGCAATTCGTGCTATGTCAGTATAAGAAGAAATGAGTAATTTTTCACTTTCTGCATAGTCTTTATAAGTCCACGCCTTTATAACAAGCCAATAGTGGCCGGCTGGAATTTCGGACTTGTTGTAAATAAGATTGAATGCGGAACCTGGGGTAAAATTGATGAATGAATAAAATGTTTGGGTATCAAAAGCTGTTCCTGAAGGTCCGTTTGCATAAGGAATCAATGAGACTGTGAATTCATCAACATTCTCGGTGGGAAAAGAAATCGCGTAGTGGAGTGATCCATTTCCGGTTCCAAGGTCTTCACATGTAAGATTATCGAAATGAAGCACATTATCTCCGATGAGCACATCGTGCGTTATCGTTTCTGAATAAACGAGAGTGTCTTTTACTCCCTCCAGTCTAAATGTCCATAGTCCCGGTGCAACTTTAATTCTGGCACTGTAAAGTAAGGTTCCACTAGGAGTGAACCTTGCAAATGTAGTCTCTGGACCTCCGTCTTTTATGCCGCTAAAGGTGAGCTCGTCAAAATCAGATTGGTGTACATCAGGAAGTGCCGTCCGTTCATCATTCATTCTTATGATAACGTAAGCTTCGCAATCACACTCGGAGTCTGGAAATATTTTTTCGGAAAATCCGTTGTTGCAGCAAATCAACATGAGTGAAAAAATCAGCATGGTAAAAAGTGAGGCGAAAATGGATAATGTTTTTCTTGCAGTCAATTTCATGTTATCCTCCTTAAATGGTGTCTAAATAATCCGCGTCAGTCAACGGTGATTGTGGCTTGGCATGAATAAATCATCGTGCCTTTTTGTGCATAGACCGTCACTGAATATGTGCCGTTCCATAGTCCGCTTGTTTCTACCGTCATTACGTTGCCGGCGCTCGTGCATCTTCCGTTCAGGGGCGTATCGAAAATCCATCCGTATGAATCATAGCCTGAATCCGCGGTAAAGGTGATTTTAGATCCGCTTTCAGATGAAGTTATAGAGATGTCGCTATTTTCAATGTCATAATGAATGTTGCTGAACATTGCCCACATTGCATAGAGCGTTATGTCTTCCGAAATGCTGATTTCTTCTTCATCTTCATAGGATGTTCCGCTTCCGTCTGCTGCTGTGTTCCAGTACGAGAATCCGCATGTGTCTTTTCCAAATGCATTCGGTGTAAGAGTGTCTGGTGTGCCATAGGTGAAAGTCTGGGGACTCATGCTTCCTTCTGTTGCACCGTTTGAATCGAATGTGACTGTGTAAGTTTCAGGTTCCCACAGGGCATACAGATAAATGGCCGCAGGTGGTGTTGTTGGCAATGTGTATGAAGCTCCATCAGTATAGTCTGCTGTGGTGGCTGTCGGACTGCTTGCCCATCCTTTGAATGTGTAGTTCGCTCTGGTAAATGTGTTTGAATCCAGATTTTGGGCTACTCCATATTCAAATTGCTGGAATGATATGTTTCCGCTTCCACCATTCGGATAGAAGTAAACGCGGTATGTGGTCGGTGCCCATACTGCATACAGAGTGACATTCTCGGAATTCAGCATGGTGTAGATTCCTCCGTTTCCGTACTCCACGCTGCCGGTCGCGCTTGTTGACCAGCCTGCAAATTCATATCCTGCCCTTGTAAAGCTGTTCGGGGTCAGATTTTTTTGAGTCAGATAAGGAACTGAAATACTTGCCACGCTTCCGCTTCCGCCGTTTGCGTTGAAGGAGACTGTGAAATTTTTCGGTGTCCATTGCGCGTAAAGGATTTTGTCCTCGCTTGCAGAATAGCTTCCTCCGTCCATGTAGGTCAAGGTTCCGCTTCCGTCCGCCTCGGTGTTCCATCCTGCGAAATCGTAGCCCGGTCTGGTGTAGCCTGTCGCTCGGATTGGCGAGGGAGTGTCGTAAGAGAAATACTGGGGATCCATCGTTCCGTAGCCGCCGTTCGCGCTGAATGAAATCTTGTAGATCTCCGGAGACCACACCGCGTAGAGAGTCACGTTGTCGTTGGTGCTCAGGGTGAATGTGCCGTTGTCAAAATATTCAATGCTGCCCGTGGGTGTCGTGGACCAGCCGTCGAAATCGTAATGGTCTTTTGTGAATGCGTTCGTGGTAAGCATGACGCTTCCGCCGTAGCTGACAGTCTGTGGACTCATGGAACCTGTTCCGCCTGAGCCGTCGAATGTGATTTCAAAGTCTCCCATGTCCCAAAGGGCCGTGAAGGTCTCGTCGTATGCGCCGAAGGTGCTTGGAAGAGCCGGACTCCATCCTGCGAAAATCTTTCCGGGCCTTGTGGGAATCTCTGCTCCCACGCTCGCTCCGTATCTGCCGCTTATGATCGTTATGCCCGCTGTAATGGGAAGAGACCATGTGCCTCCGTCCAAGTCGAATGTGTATGTGACGCTGTCCCTTGTGTAGTAGATTTCGATAACGGTGCTTCCGTCGCCAAAAATGGTACCCTGTGTGATGGCTTGTGCCGTGAATCCCGGGTAACTTAGTGCCGAAGCTGATGTGAGCGAGTCGGTTACTCCGTAAAGAGTTTCGCTTTCGTGGAGGTCGTAACCGGTGCCGGAAACGTTTTCCCAAAGATGCCGGACAGTATAAGGCGTGTCTCCCCTCGCGCTCCAGGACGATGCCGCAAGATAAACCGGCTGTGGAGAGACCGTGAGCCATTCTATGTTTCCGCTTCCGTTAAGGTGGATGTTGTCGGGGACAAGCGTGGAGCCGTCCGCAGGATTTTTAAGATATGTCCAGCCGTCCACATAATAGCCGGGCCTGTAGTCAAATTGATGGGGCAGGTCGCTCTCATGGATTTCGGAGCCGATTTTATAATAGCGCTTGCCGCAGATATCTCCTCCGCTGCTTGCCGAATAAAACGTGTATGTGCTTCCGAGCAAGTCTGTCAGGGGAGTGGAATTTTCCGTGTCCCATTCGCTCTTGCAGGAGGAAAAAACTGAGAGCAATGTCAAAAAGAAAAATGTCGTAATCAAAAATCGTTTCATCTTGTCCTCCTTCACAAGTCTCTTCTATAGGGCATCTCGAAAAACTCATTTGAAATGATTTTTTCGAATGCCTGTCGAGTTTAAAAGCCTGAAATTACAGGCTTTTAAACGTCGAATTTTCAAAGTTACCTCGAAAAGCTGAAGTTTTTCGAGGTTCCCTATAATCTTAATCCAAAACTGATGTACGGGTCAAGGAACAATCCGCCGAAGTCTGAGTCCAAAACCAGACCTGCGTCCACTCCGCTTTCTATTGTGAAATGCTTCGCTGGAATCCAGAAAAGGGAAAGTCCTGCCTGACCCATTGGCCGGATTAAATTTTCGTCTATGTTTTTCCTGTTTCCCTGTGAGGCCGTGTAATCGATTTTTGCATCCGCGATCGCGGCTCCTCCGCCCAGCCTTATGCTCCAGAAGAGTTTCGGCGAGAAGAACGTGTGCTGGTAGACGAGGTTGAACTGCGCCATGTACAGGAAAATCTTTGAGTCGTGGTATTCGCTTGAGCTGATGAGGGGAACCATCTTTCCGGAAAGCTCGTATCCCAGCTTCCATTTTCTGCCCTTGTAGGGAAGCCATGTCAGATGTGCGTTGAGTTCGGGAATGATGTCCAAGTCAGAAAGCAGCATGACAGTCTCGTCAACTGGTGCGGTGAAAAATCCTGCTCCCAGGGAGAAAATCACGTCCTTGCACACGTAGGGTTTCTTTTCGCTTGTCGGACTCTCCTCCACCTGCCTTTTGATTACGGGCTCTACGGCAAGCACTTCTTCCCCGATTCTGTCTACGGGAGCGTCATGCTCGGGCGGCGGCACAAGTCCTTCCGGCATGAAGATGCTGATGAGAGGCCCCACGAAAAATTCCCTCCACACGAGGTCTTGCGGCATGACCACAGGATAATACGGGTGAATCGGAAGCCATGACAGATCTCTTTCTTCCTCGGTTTCATCCTTGTCGCTCGTCTCCGGCTCTTCGGCGGGCTCTATCCCAACGTTGGGTTTTGTCTCCTCCGTCTCCGGTTCCGGGTGCTGGTTTTCCGATGCTTCCGCATGGGTGATTTTTTCTATCGTGTTTCGGAGCTGGTTTGAGCACTGCAAAATGCCGAATAAAACGGAATGGATGTTAAACCTCTTCTTGTACTTTTTTGCATCGCTCTCGGTTTCAGCTTCAGGCTCTGTTTTGATTTCCTGCTCTGTGGCCGCCTCAGTTTCGCTTTCAGTTTCTGCAGCCGGAATGTTTTCGCCCTGACTTTCCGTCTCATCTTCTGGACTCTCCTCAGTTTCCTTCTCGGGACTGGGGGGGGCATCATGCGCTGGCTCATCGGAGTGCGGTGCGGTGTTCGTCACGTCCCTTTCCGTCAGCGTATGCCGCATCTGATTCGAGCACTGCAAAATGCCGAAGAGGATTGAATACTCGCTGAACTTTCTTTTTTCCTTCTTTATGACGCTTTCAGTTTGTGTCTCGCTGTCTTGGGAAGTTTTCTCTGTCTCATGGATTTCATCCTCCTGAGGCTCGTCATCCGTTTCCAGACTTTGATCCGCAGGCTCTGAATTTTGCTTTTCATCCTCTTCATTTTTATCCTCAGGCTCGTTGTATTCTTCCTCCGTTTCCTGTGGCTGCTCTTCCGTCCCCTGAGTTTGCTCTTTTGTCTCCTGATGTTGTTCTTCCGCTTCCAGAGGCTTCTCGTCTGTATCCTGAGTTTGCTCCTCGA
>Ga0247609_10007612_pt1 | contig 10299 bp, 11 predicted proteins | sample 172DNAGHGlowgp2_FD_193487 | JGI IMG/M metagenome (GOLD analysis project Ga0247609, IMG submission 193487) | Sheep rumen microbial communities from Palmerston North, Manawatu-Wanganui, New Zealand - 1728 DNA GHGlow gp2 | ecosystem: Host-associated > Mammals > Digestive system > Stomach > Rumen ...
ATAGCCCATTGCGAATCCGTTAGGTCAGTCGGATAACTCTGACGTTCTAAATAGTCTTTTTTCATGTTCTCATTTTATAATTTTCTCTATGTGAAAACAACTTCTTAAACGGTTGACCGCGTCCATTGGATGCAACGTCACGTTGCCGCGTCCGCTGTTCTCCGCTTTTAAAGCGAGAAAAATTTTCGTGGCGTCTTGAATATCTGAAATTAATCTGGTAATATAGGCGGCAAGCAATCATAGAAAATTTTTGGAGGGAGCAATCATGAGCGGGTGATTCAGGAGTTTTAATTTGCAAAGGTATTAACCGTCTGATATAATTGGCGGCGTCAAATTTTAAGGAGAGTTGCATAATGATAAAATTGGAAAAGAAACAAGTTAAGATTATGAGCATTTTAATCGCGCTGATTTTTATCGGTAGCGTAGTAGCAATCGCATTGACGCAAACAGGAAATGTCGCGTCGGCGGCGAGTTCGTCTAATGTCGGCGTGGTGGAATACGATCAAATTATGTTCCAACATCCCGATATGAAAACTTTGGACGAACAGCTGAAAACTTCCATTGCGGAAATCAAAGCGGAATTCGATGAGAAATCAGCGGGCATGAACGACCAAGAGAAGCAAGATTATTACATGCAATGCCAGGAAAGAATTCTCCAGCGTCGCGAAGAACTGCTTGCTCCGGTCGTTGCTTCTGTCGACACGGCGATTAAAACCGTTGCCGATAAAAAAGGCTTGAGCGTTGTCCTCGCCAAAGCGGCTGTCGTTTACGGCGGACAGGACATCACCAAAGAAGTTATAGCGCAACTTAGCAAGAAATGATTTTAGGGACTAGGGAATAGGGACTAGGGATTAGGAAAGCCTAAAACCTAAAACCTAATCCCTTTTTTATTAGGAGGCGGCGAATATGAAATATGGCGTATTGGCGGCGATAATAGCGGCGTTAATCGGCGGCGTACTTTATTTCTATTCGACGCCCGAAACCCCAGCCGCGCCCACTGAAAATAAAATCGAAAAGCCCGCGCCAAATCAAGGCATCGGCATAATTGATATAGAAAAAGTTCACGCGGCACACCCCGACGGCGAACAACTTAATCAACTTCTCGCAACTGAACTGCGCTTGCGTCTTGAACTGCATGAGGCTATGCGCTTGACTGAATTGCCGAAACCTAAACCGCCCGAAACTAATACCGAAGTTTTCGACGAGGCGACGTGGCAGAAAAATGCGCAAATCGTTATCAGTCAGCTTGCCGAACTCGAAACTAAAAAAAAGGTGGCGGCGGAAGAATATCGCAAAAATTCCGAGCCGCGCTATATCGAAGAGCGCAATAAAATTCGCGACCAATTCGCTAACGAGCAGTTAAACATTCAGCTTAAGTTGCAGAACGCCGACAATCTGCGCTTGAAGCAAGAAGAAATTAACGAACTGTCCAAGCGTCTCGATGAAATTGAGTTTGAAAGGAATAAACTGCAGTTTGACCTTGTTCAGAAATGGGCGGCGGAAATTGAACAATACGCTGATAATTCTATCGCCGAAGAAAGGACGCGCCTTAGAGCCGAGGCAGAAAGATTGCAAAAGGCGGTTGAAGAGCAAACGCGGCAGAAAGAATCGGAAGTTGCCCAGCGCAATAAAACACTCATGGAAAATTCTCTTCAAGAAATGGAAGATAGACAGGTTAGACGGCGCGAAATTTTAACCGACTTGCAAAAAGTCAGCAGAGACCGCGCAGAACTTGAGAAAAAAATTTTGGATTCAATAGCCGATAAGGCGGCAATGCTCGCGGCGGTCAATCATCTGGAAATGGTTTTAGTTAAGCACGAATCCGCGCCGAGCGATAAAGTTTTGCGTCGCGGCGTCAAATGGAATTTCGACTTCAAAGAACCCGCTCACACCGGCGCGACAATTATCCCTGGGAAAAAATCCATAAATTTAACTGACGACTTGATAAAAGAAATGAAACGACTTTGATTGGAGTGATAGATATGAACTTAACAAAAAAATTGGCGGCGGTCGCGCTATTGTCGTCGTCACTTATTTTGACAGGTTGCGGACAAGCGCAAATCGGTAGCATTGACGTTGATAAAGTTATGACGGAAGCCCCGCGAGTTAAAACGCTCATGACAGAGGCTGAAGGCAAAATCAAAGAGGCGCAAGAAAAATTCCAGAAAGATTACGAAGGAAAAGAACTTTCCGAAGAGGATAGCGTCAAATTGCAAATGGATTTTCAACGCAAACTCGAAGGGATTAACCAAGGCTACGCCTCGCAGATTAAAAGCCGAATGGACGTTGTAATTAACGAAATTGCGCAGGAGAAAAATATTGACGTCGTCCTCAGCAATTCCAAAGACGATAAAACAATTTTCAAGGGCGCGATTGATATAACCAATGATGTTATAAAGAAAATGCAATAGGCAGGCGGTGAATATGGAAAAATTTTTAAGAGAAATAGCCAAACTCATTGACGGCTCCCTTGCGGGCGACGGCGAAATTAAAATCCGCGGGCTATCGAATATTCCAATGGCTCGCGAAGGCGATTTAACTTTTGCCGTGCCGCCGCACCTGGACGAAGCTAAAATTTGCGCGGCGTCGGCAGTTTTAATTCCACTTGACGAAGAAAATTTTCCAAAGCCCGCAATCAAAGTCGCTGACCCACGCGCCGCCTTTGCTAAATTGCTGGAAATGTTCACGCCTAAGCTAGAAATTCCCAAAGGCATAAGCCCCAAGGCGCATATCGGCGACGGCGTGAAAATCGCTGACGACGTAACGATTATGCCCTTTGCGGTCGTCGACACCGGAGCCGAGATTAAGCGTGGCGCGATAATTTATCCGCATGTCTACATTGGACAGCACGTCACGATTGACGAAGATACCATTATTTATTCCAGCGCGACTGTCCGCGAATTTTGCAAGGTCGGCAAGCGTTGCGTGATTCACAGTTCAGCGGTTATCGGAGCGGACGGTTTCGGCTTCACGACTAAAAATGGCGTGCATACCAAAATTCCGCAAGTCGGCAACGTGGTTATTGAAGACGACGTAGAAATTGGCGCGCACGTCGGCATTGACCGCGCCGCTATGGGGTCGACGATTATTGGGCACGGCACCAAGATTGATAATCTCGTTCACATTGCGCATAACTGCAAAATTGGCGCGAATTGTCTAATCGTGGCGCAGACGGGGATTAGCGGTTCGACGACCGTTGGCGATAACGTCACTTTCGGCGGGCAAGTCGGCACGGTCGGACATATCACAATCGGCGGCAATTCGGTTTACGCGGCGCGGTCGGGCATTTCCAAAAATATGCCGGAAGGATTTTTCGGTTGCGGCTTCCCGATTCAAAGTCACAGCGAATGGCTCCGTCAGCAAGCGGCGTTGAAAAAAGTTCCAGACCTTATCGAAAAGATTCGCAAGCTCGAACAGGTGATTGACAAGCTCACCAATGCTTAATAAAATTTGGGCGAAGGGAGCGTGATCACCATGAGGAAATTTTTAATCGCCGCCGCAACTGCCTTTCTGATTTTCGGCGGACAAGTCGAAGTTGAAGCCGCGCAGGTTGAGACGCAGGATATGGGCAAATGGGCACACTTCAGAGACAAATACATTCTCAATCGCGAAACCGAAAACGAATACCGCGATAGAAAAGAATGGGAGCGTCGGCACCGTGATGATTATTATCATTATCGTCATCGTGACCGCGCCCGCCGCCATTATCGCGACGATTACCGCTATGACCCGCCGCCCCATTATCGTTATCCGCCTCCGCCGCGTCATTATGATTATCCGCCACCTCGCCCGCGCAGATAATTTCTGATTTTGGGCAGGGGAAAAACTTTTCAAGCAGAATAAATGACGGCGGAGGTTGATAAAATGCGTATTTTGCTTGTGATTTGGACTGACAAACTGTTAGAAAAATTATCCGCTTTAAATCCATAACTCGAATATTGCGCAATAGTCGTTGATGAAGTCAAGCCCGCAGAAAAAATTTTGGAGCAAGTCGGCTTGTCGAAAGATTTGCTTTATCCCATGGACGAGCTAAAAAATTGCGTCGATACTCTCGATTATGATTATGTCCTTTGCGTGCAAGACACCTTCTATGACGGGAAAATGAACCTAATGCAAAAGTGCGAAATTCCAACAGAAAAATTAATCAGCTTTGCTGACGTGACGACGATGGGGAATTTTCAAACGGAACGCCCTTTGAGATATTACAAGGCTCATTCGCAAGAATACGAGATATTCGCTACGGGAACAAGTTACGCCGAGACGGCAATAGACGTTAGAAAATTCAAGCGCAAGGCGATTAATCTTGCAACGTCCAGCCAAGATTTGTACTATAATTTTCAAATCGCCAAAGCTCTTGTTTCCATGCAGGGAGAAAATAAAAAACTTCGTTACGCGCTTATCGGGCTTGCGCCCTATTCTTTCCACTTCGATTTATCAAAAACTTTCGTATTGAAATGCCGTATACTACCTTATTTCATTGTCTTTAACGACGTGCACAATTTCCCTATTCCCGCCGACGTTTATAAAAATTTTATTCGTAAGGAATGGTTAGCAAAAAAATTTCCGCTGAAAAATGTTAATCTTAACGGCGTCAAGTCGCCAAAAGTTATGGCTAATCCGCTAGATAACAATGACGGCATTAGACCTTGGACAGGAAAATATTATCAGGAAACACACGACGAAAACATAAAAATCTTAGACGATTATCTGACGCTGTGCGAAAAAAATAATATTCGTCCGGTAATGTTCATGGCTCCTTTGACGGAAAAGTACATAGCAAATTTCAACAAGCAACTGCTTGACGAATTTTATGATCTCGTGGGGCAGGCACGCCAAAAACACCCAAGCGCACTTTTTGTTGACGGCTATAAGTGGAAAGGCACAACTTATGCCGACTTTTACGATCATCAGCACGTTAATTTTCGGGGCGCGGCGAAGTTCAGCACCTATCTAAATAATTTTATTGAAAACTTGGAGAAGCGAGGAGGCTGACGTTAATCGAATACAACCTTTTAAAGCTCCTAAGCAAAATCGTTTGTTTATTGCCGCTGAAATTTTGTCTGGCATTTGGGCAAGGTTTAGCGGCTTTAATTTGGATTTTCTTACCAGCTAAACGAAAAAAAATAGCCACGGAAAATATCCGTCGCTGTCTGAACGTATCGCCCAAAGAATGTAACCGCATTGCCCGCGAAAGTACTATTCAATGGGGCTCGATTTTCGTTGAAGTTTTATCTTTCCCGAAGCTCAAGGACACTATGCAAAGTCACGTTAAAGTTATCGGGCTTGAACATTTGACGCGCTATAAAAATTCTTCGGAACGCGGCGCGGTGATTATGACTTGCCACTCCGATAATTGGGAGCTTATGGGCGGAGCATTCGCGCAAAACGGTATTCCGCTTGTCGGCGTTGCGAAAAAGCAGAAGTCCGAAGACGCCGATAAATTTATCAACGAATTTCGGACGCTAATTGGCATGCACATAACTTATCGGAGCGGCGTCCGCGAAATGTACAAAATGCTTGACGAAGGGCATTTTATCGGGCTGATAATGGACCAAGATGTTGGGCGTGATGACGGCGTTGTCGTGAAATTTTTCAATCAGGCGACAAACTTTGTGACGGGCGCGGCGTCAATGTCGCGGTTTAGAAAAATTCCGATTTTCCCGGCGTTCATGCACAAGAATTCGGACGGGACGCACACGCTAGAAATTTTCCCGCCGCTACAAGTCGAAAAGACTTCCGATAAACACGCCGATATAAAAGCTATGACGCAACGGCTTGCGACGCTGATTGAAGAGCACATTAGAAAATATCCTGCCGAATGGTTTTGGCTTCATGACCGTTGGAAGTCAATGCGTCTTGAATTCGAGCCGGAGGAGGTTAAGAAATTCAATTTGGAGTTAGGAATTAGGAATGAGGAATGAAATTTGAAACGCATTATCACGACTTGCGCATTGCTTATTTTCATGAGTTTACCGGCGAACGTGCAGGCGATTGATTTTCCAGTTACTTCGCCTTTCGGTTGGAGAATTCATCCGATTTCGGGCGAATGGAAATTTCATGCGGGCGTTGATTTGGGTTATGAATACGGCGCGTATATTAGCTCACTTTTCGACGGGCAAGTTGTTATCGCGGCTAATCTGGGCGACGGTTACGGCAATCAAGTTTTGATTTATCACCCAGCGATTGATTCTTATACGCGCTACGCTCATTGCAGTCAACTACACGTTGCGGCGGGGCAAATGGTCAGCGCGGGGCAAATTATCGCGCAAGTTGGGAGCACGGGTTATTCAACTGGTCCGCATTTGCATTTAGAATATATTGTTAATGTCAACGGCGTTTATCAATACGCCGACCCGCTAAGCTTGTGGAATTGAAAAATCGGAGACGCCGCGCAGGCATCTCCGATTTTTTTTAGTTTCTAGTAAAAGTTTTGTCGACGACATCGCCGACGCCGCCGAGGACGCCTAAACTTTTGCCGCCCTGAAAGAATTCAACTGCGCCCGCGTTGCCGAGGCGGAAATTGATATTGTCTTTGCCTTCCCAATTAAGAGTTTGTCCGCCTTCAACGACGCCCTCTTGAACGACCGCGCCGTCAACCGTGACGAGCAACCAGCAACGGTCATTGAAACGCGCTTGAATTTGAACGCTGTCTGCGGGAACGGGATTAGCATTTGCGACAGGTTCGGCAGGCGGTTCTTCGACAGGAGCAGGCTGAACTTGTTGGACAGGCGGAGGCGGGTCAACCTTAGCGACTTCGCCGCCGTCTGAACTTGAAAGCCAAGACCATAAGCCGCCCGCTAACGCCGCAATCAAGACGACCGCCGCGATTATCAATATTCCAGATGAGCGATTACTTTTTTCATTTTCAATCGAATAGCCAAACGGCTTTTTATCCTGCTTGACGGGTTGAGGAGCAGATTTTTTTTCGGGAACTTGCGCTTGTTGTTGTTCTTCTTCGGGTGGCGTTGCAGGAGTTCCGGAAAGTTCTGCCAAATCGTTCGCAAATTCTTTCGTCATAGCGTCGGCGTCGAGTCCGAGAAATTTCGCGTAGTTCTTGATAAAACCTTTGGTGTAAACGGTGCCCGGCAATTTGTCGTACTCGCCGTTTTCGATTGCCTCTATGTAAAGAGCTCGGATACTTGTGCCCTGTTCAATGTCTTCAATAGATAAATTTTGTCGCTCGCGTTCCTGGCGTAGCGTGTAACCTACCATTTCAAACATCTCCTTTCGGGCGCATTATAAACGACTGATTTTAAAAATACAAGTAGTTAATTTCCTGTCAAGCGATTTGCGCAAGCTTTGAACTCCGCACAAATTTTTTCTTCGTCCAAAGTTTTCAGCTGGCGACCTTGCATTAAAATTTTTCCGTCAACAATCACCGTGTCGACTGCCGACGAGTTCGCCGAGTAAACTAAAAGCGATACCGGATTATAATTCGGTTGCCACTCAACGTCGCTCATATCCCATAAAACTATATCGGCTTTGCAACCTTCCGCAAGGCGTCCGACATTTTTTAAGCCCAGAGCTTGTGCGCCAAACTCTGTCGCCATTTGCAGAGCCTGCGTGGCGGGCACGGCTAAAGGATTGAACGTGTCGACTTTAGCGAGCAAAGCCGCTAATCTAATTTCCTCCAACATGTCAAGATTGTTATTGCTTGACGCGCCGTCGGTGCCAAGCGCAACCGTCACGCCTTTTGATAAAAGTTTCGTCACGGGCGCAATCCCGCTTGCAAGTTTCATATTGGAGCCGGGGTTATGCGCCACGCGAATTTTTTTAGCCTTGATAATATCAATTTCGGCGTCGCTAAGGTGCACGCAATGCGCCGCTAAAGTTCCTAAATCAAAAATCCCCGTCTCGGCTACGACTTCAAACGGTCGCTTGCCGTAATTTTTTATGCTGTCTTCGATTTCGGTTTTAGTTTCGTTCATGTGCATATGAATTTCGGCGTTGAGCTTCGACGCTTCAGCCGCAACTTTTTTCAAGAAATTGGGCGGGCAAGTGTAAATTGCGTGCGGTCCGAACATAATTGTTATCCTGCCGTCTGCTTTGCCGTGCCAATTTTTATACAGCGCAATGTTATTGGCAAGTTTCTTTTCGCCGTCAGCAAAGCCGATTATCCCTTGACATAAACTCCCGCGCAAGCCCGATTCCTCGACGACTTTGGCGACTTCTTCCATGCAAGGACCGTACATATCGGCAAAAGCGGTTGTCCCGCCCTTAATCATTTCGACTGCCGCAAGTGCCGCGCCCCAATAAATATCCTTGCGCGTCATCTTGTCTTCGATTGGCCATATATCTTTTTGGAGCCAATCCATTAACGCTTTGTCGTCGGAATAACTTCTAAGCAAAGTCATTGACGCATGAGTATGCGCGTTGACAAGTCCTGGCGTCGCGAATTTATTTTTGCCGTCGATAACGTTTGCGCCTGTAATTTCGCCGCGACTTATCTTAGAAATTTTATCGCCGCTTACGTGAATGTTCGCCGTTTCGACTTCACCCGAAGGCTTGAACATTTTAACGTTGCTGATTACAAAATCATTTACCATATTCATTCCTCATTTCAAACCTATTACAATAATTTTGGGAGATTGCCGTTTTCGCCGTAACACTCGAATTGCCGCCCATCGATTGAAGTTTTCATAAGCCAAGATATTTCCTTTGCGCGTCGGTGAGCGTGTCGATTTTCACGCCGATTGAATCAAGCTTAATCTCGGCAATCTTCGTATTAATTTCTTCGGGCATAAGATAAACTTTCTTATCAAGCTTGCTGTAATTGTGGAGGATATGCGCCGCGCTGAAGAATTGAACTGCGAAACTTAAATCCATAATTTCGGCGGGGTGTCCGTCGCCGCTAGCAAGATTGACCAGCCGCCCTTCCGCCAAAAGATAAATCTTGCGCCCGTCGCGTTGCAAAAATTCTTCGACGTTCTTGCGAACAAATCTTTTGCTGACTGACTGCGCGGCAAGTTCGGGAATATTAATTTCAACGTCGAAGTGACCGGCGTTGGCGAGCATTGCGCCATTTTTCATAAGCGGATAATGTTCGCCCGTGATAACGTCCTTGTCACCCGTCAACGTCAAGAAAATATCGCCAAGCGGAGCCGCCTCAATCATCGGCATAACCCTAAAGCCGTCGAAGACAGCTTCAATCGCCTTAATCGGGTCAACTTCCGTAATAATGACGTTCGCGCCCAAGCCTTTTGCACGCATTGCGCCGCCCTTGCCGCACCAACCGTAGCCCGCGATAACGACAGTTTTGCCCGCGATAACTAAATTCGTCGTGCGCATAATGCCATCCCATGTCGATTGCCCCGTTCCGTAGCGATTATCAAACAGGAATTTGCAATAAGCGTCGTTGGCGGCAATCATAGGAAAAGCGAGCTTGCCTTGACGTTCCAAAGCGCGAAGTCTTAAAACTCCCGTTGTAGTTTCTTCCGAACCGCCAAGAATATTTTTAAGCGCGTCTTGTCTTTTGGTGTGAATCAGTTCGGTGAAGTCGCCGCCGTCGTCAATGTAAATATCGGGCGCGAAGTCCGCCGCCTTGTTTAAATAATCGTCGTATTCTTCTTGCGTGCAACCATGCGTAGCAAAAACCGTTACGCCGTCTTCAACCAGAGCCGCCGCCACGTCGTCTTGAGTGGAAAGGGGATTGGAGCCGGTTATTACAACGTCCGCGCCCGCGTGCATGAAGACTTCCGCCATGTAAGCGGTCTTGGCTTCAAGGTGCAACGTTATAGAAATTTTCTTCCCCGCGAACGGTTTCGATTGCGAAAACTCTCTGTCGATTGCCGACATTACCGGCATAAAATTTTTTACCCATTCAATTTTGGCGTGTCCGCTCGGAGCCAATGACATATCCTTTACGATTGATTGCTTTAAAGTTTCCTCCTTTTAAGTTGGGAAAAATATTTTCAAAGTCTTTTCGTCTGAACGCTTGCCGATATACGAGCCGATTAGAAACAGAATCAGCGAGCACGTTATCCCGATTGTAATTTGGTGCAAGTTCAGAATTTTTAATCCTGCCGCTTGCGTCGCGCAATAAATTATCGTGCCGCCCGTCATTGAAAGCATTGCGCCCAATTTGTTCGCACGCTTCCAAAATAATCCTAAAAGCAACGTCCAGAAAAATGCCGTCTCCAATCCGCCGAATGCAAACATATTTATCAGCCAGATTAAACTCGGCGGCGTCAACGCTATCACAAATACCGCCCCGCCTATTATCGCCGTCGCCGCCATTGATAAAACTTTTACCCGCGCAGGCGTCACCGCATGATTATTTTTCTCCGCCCAATGTAAATA
>Ga0247609_10007613_pt1 | contig 10299 bp, 11 predicted proteins | sample 172DNAGHGlowgp2_FD_193487 | JGI IMG/M metagenome (GOLD analysis project Ga0247609, IMG submission 193487) | Sheep rumen microbial communities from Palmerston North, Manawatu-Wanganui, New Zealand - 1728 DNA GHGlow gp2 | ecosystem: Host-associated > Mammals > Digestive system > Stomach > Rumen ...
AAAAAAGAGTCTTTAATTATAATACCTTTAAAGTTCACACTAAATAAAAAGAACATAGAAATATGTTAAAAATTATTTAGAATGAACTTTGGAGGTGTTTTTTTCATGGGTAAACATAAAAAATGGACTTTAGAAGAAAGTGAAGAATGGTAAAACCATTCTTTTTTATTGAAAAATAATCATTATCTATATATAATAAGAATAGAAGGTAAGTATAATATGACAAAGAAAAAGAAAAGTAAAAAAAAGAAACAAAAAGGATTTTCATTAGTAGAATTACTTGCAGTTATTGCTATTCTAGGGATTTTGTCAGGTATGGGTATGGCAGCTTATTCAAGATATCAAAATAAAGCTAGACAAGAAGCTTATGATACCTTAGTACAATCGTCTATATCAGCAGCTGAGTCATATTTAATGGATCATCCTGGAACAACAGATGTAAATTTTGATACTTTAGTAAATTATAATTATTTAGAAAATAGTAAAGATGCCTATGATAATGCCTCAGACTGTGTAGGTACTGTTAGAATATCACCAGCCCGTAATACAGAAGAAGACCAATTAGAAAAAAATAACTTTATTGTAGATATATGTTGTGCTAATGGTAATTATCAATATGATAGTAATGGTCGTAAAGTTGTCACAACGGTCTGTCAAGCCGATTTTAATGAAGAAAAATATCTAGAGAAAGAAACAAATCAATGTGCCTCTGGCAAAACAAAATCTAAAACATTTAGTATTTATACAATGGAATATTTAAGTAGAGTATGTAGTAAAAATGCCAGTGGTAACTATGGATCTTGCAAAGACTCACAAGGTAATTATCCATGTCGTAGTTATGATTACTATCAATATCAATGTACTTGTACTTATAGTAAAGCCAATAATAAGTTTTGTAAGAGTACAGATGCACCTCCACAAAAAGATCATCATACTATGAAAATAAGATATTACAATGATAGCAATGGCATAAATGCTTGTAAATCAGATGAGGCTGGAAGCTTTAATTCGTATGTAAAGCAAGTATGTACATATGGTAAATATGCTTCAGGAAAAGATGTCATGACTTTCCATGGGTATCAATTCTTTAAAGAAAAATCAGTAGGCTATACTGACTTTAGACCTGAAGGAACATGGTTTCATGATCAATTAAATGGAATATCCTTAGAAGATAGAGTCCAAAGAAAAGATAAAAATGGAATAAAAAGTCCTGCTCAAGGTTGTCGTGATACTTGTGTACGTTTTACCGAAGCAATTTCTAAATTAGCAAGCTAGAGTCTTTAATTAGACTCTTTTTTTTGATATAATTTTACCAGGTGAATAGTATGAGTAAAATACAAGTAATGGATGAAGTTTTAGCCAATAAAATAGCAGCAGGAGAAGTCGTAGAAAAGACAATGAATGTTGTAAAAGAATTAGTAGAAAACTCTATTGATGCAGGCAGTACAGAAATATCCATTAAATTAACAGATTCTGGAGTGAAAGAAATAGAAGTATCAGATAACGGTTCTGGTATGGATGAAGAAGATGCTAAGATGGCATTTCAAAGACATGCTACTTCAAAATTAAAAAATTTAGAAGATTTGTTTTATATAGAATCTTTAGGATTTAGAGGAGAAGCTCTCCCTTCTATTGCAAGTGTATCAAATGTAAGATTAAAAACTAGTAATGGAGAAATTGGTACATTAATTACACTAGAAGGAGGAAAGAATTTAAAAGCAGAAAGATCTGATCTTCAAAAAGGAACGACAATTACGGTATCAGATTTATTTTATAATACTCCAGTACGTTTAAAATATTTAAAGAATTTATATGTAGAACTAGCAAATATCGTAGAATATATGAATAAGATGGCACTATCTTATCCGAATATTAAATTTACATTAATTAATAATGATAAAGTATTATTGAAAACAGATGGAAATGGAGATTTATTAAAAGTAATCTATGAAATCTATGGAATAGATATTACAAAGAAAATGATTCCAATAGAAGGAGAAAATGATGATTACTATATACATGGATTTATTTCTTATCCAGAAGTAACAAAACCAAATAGAAATTCCATCACAACTCTAGTAAATGGAAGAGTCATTAAAAATAATGAACTAAATAAGTGTATTGTAGATTGCTATCACACATATATTCATAAAGATAAATATCCAGTAATTATCTTAAATATAGATGTAGATCCAATACTAATTGATATTAATATTCATCCAACAAAAATGGATATTAAATTTTCTAAAATGGATTCTCTAAAAGATTTATTAATTAACAAAATAACAGAACGTTTAGAAGAATTAACTTTAATTCCAGAAGTGAGTGTAAGAGATAGTTATTCTGTAAGTGAAGTAAGTAGACAAATTAGAGAAAAAGAAGAAAAAGCAGAAGTAGAAGATACTACGACTTATGAAGAAATAAAATTAGACTTTGAAGTACAAGAAGAGAAAAAAGAAAAGAAGAAAGAAAAGAAAGAAGAAAAAGCAGAAGTAGTAAAAGAAGAAAAAGTAAGTAGAATTAAAAAGATGATTCCTAGAGGAGTAGTCTTATTAACTTATATTGTTGCTGAAAACGAAGATGGAATGTATTTAATTGATCAACATGCTGCAGCAGAAAGAATTAATTATGAAAAAGTATTGAAAGAAATGAAAGAAAAAAAGCCTTTAGTAGACTTATTAATTCCAATAAAAATAGAGTTAAGACCAGATGAAGCAATTCTAGTAAGAGAGAGAAAAAAACAATTAGAAGAATATTTTGAAATAGAAGATTTTGGAGAAAATACAATTATTATTCGTTCTCATCCAGCATGGATACCGGAAGAAAATGCAGAAGATATTATAAGAAGAATAGTAGATATGATCATTGAAAAAGGAGAATTTGACTTTGAAAAGTTTATCTGGCGTATGGCCGCAACAACTGCTTGTAGAATGTCTGTAATGGCAGGAGATTATATTGGGGAAGAAGAAACAGAATGGATACTTGAAAATATTAGATATTGTGAAAATCCATTTACATGTCCTCACGGTAGACCAACTATTATTACTTATACCAAATATGAATTAGAAAAACTCTTTAAAAGACAAATGGATTAAGGTGATAGAATGAAAGATATTATTGTAATAGTAGGTCCAACAGGAGTTGGGAAAACAAAACTAAGTATAGAATTAGCTAAAAAATTAGATGCTGAAATTATTAATGGAGATAGTGTAGCAATCTACAAAGAATGTAATATTGGAAGCGCAAAACCAACGATAGAAGAAAGAGAAAATATTCCTCATCACTTATTAGATATCAAATCAGTAACAGAAGACTATACCGTATTTGATTATCAAAAAGATTGTAGAAAAGCAATTGATGAAATCACAAAGAGAGGAAAAAGAATTATTATAGTTGGTGGTACAGGCTTATACATAAAAGCGGCACTATATAATTATCAGTTTACAGAAGGAACAACCTATAAAGAATACTCTGATAAGACAAATCAAGAATTATTAGAAGAGATAAAGAAATATGATATAGAAAAATACCCAGAAGTAGAAAACAGAAAAAGACTAGTAAGACTTCTAAATAAATTAGAAAATCATGAAGTAATTACAAATTATAAAGATGAATGTTTATATCCAATCAAAGTAATAGGTCTAACAACAGCAAGAGATTATCTATATGAGAGAATTAATAAAAGAGTAGATAAAATGATAGAAAATGGTCTATTAGAAGAAATAGAATCTTTAAAAGAGAAATATCTACATTCTAGAATTCTAAATAGTGGAATAGGCTATAAAGAGTTTTATGATTACTTATATAACTCTAAACCACTTGAAGAAGTAATAGAAGAAGTAAAAAAGAATTCTAGAAGATTTGCAAAAAGACAATATACATTCTTTAATCATCAAATGAATACCTCTTGGTTTGAAGTAGATTTTAATCATTTTGAAAATACAATTAAAGAAGTAGAAGAAATGATAAAAAAAGAAGCTAACAATTAGCTTCTTTTTAATTCTGGATAATAATCTGAATGATAAACATGTTCTTTATTTTCACTTTCCATATCATCAGAAGAGATTAAAAAATAAGTATATTCTAAGTAATCATAACCATCCATTGATACAGGATCATCCCATGTAAGATCTAAATGCACCCAACGATCATTTAAGTATAATGCATTCCAGACATGAGTATCAGAAGATACTTTGAAACTCTTAACTCCCATTCTCTCTAAGAATAATTCCATTAAATCAGTATATCCTCCACATAAAGCATATCCTTCAAATAAAGGACCATATGCAATATCGGAAGAATAAGTTTCATCTTGATTATCACTACGAGCAGAATCATATTTTGCATGATTAATAATATAATCGTGAACAGCTTTTATATTATCTTCTAAAGTTTGATTTTCTTGAACAATAACTGGATATAGAGAATCAATCTTTTGATTAATTTCTGCAATTTCTGATTGGGAATAACTATGAATAATATTAATAGTAACTCTACCAAAATTATCATATTCTATTTCAATATGAGAAAATCCATTAAAAGGATGAACATAATTATTAATAGTAGATAATAATTCTTGATTATTTGCTAAATTTTGAACATCTAGAATACAATCTTTATATTCTTTATCACAATAAAAAGTAAATTCTGATTTACCAGCGTTTAAAATAGAATAGAAAACATTATATAAATCTTGCTTATTTTTTGGATATAAATTATCCGTATTTTGGACAAAAGCAAAATTATAATCTCGATAATATTCATTTTTATCCTGTAAGGTTACCGCATTACGATCTTTAAAAACATGATTATCTAATATCGATTGAATATCATCAAAACGAAAGATAACTAATCCAACTAATATTAGAAACAAACCACATGAAAATAACATTTTAACTAAGGCTTGAATTCTTCTCATATCACACCATATCCTCATACTCATTTTACTCTATGTTATTTTTAAAGTAAATAAAAAACCAATTATTTCTAATTGGTTTACTCCATAGTATTCATTGTTTTAACAAGTCTTGATTTTAATCTTGCAGCTTTGTTTTTGTGAACTTTACCACTAGACATAGCTTTATCTATTCTTTGAATAGCAATATTTAAATTGTTACTAGCAGCTTCTTTGTTTCCAGCTTTAGCTTCTTTCTCGAAATTTTTAACAGCAGTTCTCATACTAGATGTTACTAATGTATTAACACCAGCCTTCTTAGCGTTAGAACGCATTCTCTTTTTTGCACTTTTAATATTTGGCATAATCTCACCTCACTTTTGTAAACAAGTTAATGATATCAAAAAAATAAAAAAAATGCAAATACTAATTGGAAAAACAAAGGAAAAATTGACTTTTTGACGATTTTGTGGTATAATTATGCCAGTTTTTAAGGGGGAATGGTTAGTATGTCAGATTATGTTCCAACTATAAATTTATCATTACATACATTACTAAGAGAATGTCGTTCTACAACTCGTCCACAAGAGGATATGTTTGTAGATATTTCATTATGGAATAGAGAGAATATTCATCAAATCTTTAGATACAGAAAATTTAATTATGATTTTGTAGACTATATTACTTGCTATAATGATGGAGAACATGTAATAGGTTATTTAAAACCAAGTTATGATGATTTCTTAATTAGCATTACTCGTTTTTTAGGAGCTTATACTTCTAGTGATGTAGTAGATAATGAAGAATTAACAGAGAAGTTATTACAAAGAGTAGAAAAATTAAAACAAATAAAAACAACTTATGAATTAAAAAAAGAATTTCCATTTTTATATGATGATTTAATGCAAGGAAGAAAGTATTTAGATGCAGTTGAGAAAATGCCTAAAGAAACAGAAGAAGAACAAGAACGTTATGAAGCAGCTAAACATTACTATTATTCTTGTGGATTAAGAAGAAATGTTGAACGTTTTGTAACAACACAAGCAGAAGTCTATAGAAGATTTGTAACACAAAGAAAAGAATATAAGAAATTAATTGAATCAAAATCATTTAATCGTTATATGAAAAATAATTTTGATATGGATAAAGTAGCAATGCTTGCAGTACATACATATCTATGTCGTTGCGAAAAAGCAACAGATGAAGAAGAATATCAAAAGTACATGTCATTAATCGAAAAATATCTAGAATCTAATTATAATAAAGATGTTGCTGTTACAACAAAAAATGGTTTTGTCATTAATAAAAGAATTTTAGAAGAAAGAATTAACCTTCTAAAAAGAAAACACGCAGAGAAAGAAGTATTAGCTGGATGGGAATTAGTACCAGAAGGAAAAGAATTAGTAAGAGTAACAACTGATCATAAACCTAGAGTATTAAAAATGACAGAAGTAGATATTGAAGCATTAAGAAAAGCTGGAAAAAGAAAAGAAGCCTTCTATCAAGAATCAGCCTATACTGCAAAAGTAGTAGGATTAGAAAAATATAAAGGCTATGTTGGATATATTTATCCAAATGGAGAAGTATTACTAGATAGAGAATATCGTGATGATTCTCCAAAAAGTGATAAAGCAAATGCTATTTACAATATGAAAGTAGGAGACTTTGAAACATTAAGTCGTTTAGATAAAACAACTCTAAGAGATAATCCTAGAGTAGGAAGAATCTATCACTCAAAACATTGGGAAGATAAAGCAAAAGAAATTGTAAATAGAGTAGGTACTTTAGAAGAACAAAAAGAAGTTGTACAATTAGTAAAAAGACTAAAAGAAAAGAGAATTTAATTCTCTTTTTTTTATCCTATAAATGGTAGAACTGGTAAATATAAGAAATAGAATCCAAAAACAACACCCATTATTGCACCAATTAAATGTCCATCATGATATACTTTTTTGTTTCCCTCAGTAATACTTTTTTTCACTTCACTCAAGATATAGAAAATTAAGATTAAAATTAAAGTAAGAGGTATTTTTCCTTCTGTAATATTAGAAAAGGAACTAAGAACAATTAACATATATACGTTTCCACTAGCACCAGTAATAACATAATCATTAAAGATAATATTAAATAATGCAATCACAATAGAAGTAATGATAAACATAACAATTAATTCAATACTTCCATATTTTTCTTCTATCATTGGACCAATTAACAAAATAAATAAAAAATTATGAATCAAATGATCTAAATTTAAATGACCAATACTATGAGTAACCATTCTAACATAAGTTAATGGATTAAAAATAGAACTACGATAACTAGTAAAAAATAATTTATTACTTTTTCCTTTTGTAATAGCATTCAAAAAACAAGCTCCTAAAGATAATAATAAATAAGTTAATATTACTGGAGAATTATAATCAAATTGAATATTTATATTTGAGAAATCCATATCTATCCTTCTTTCTTATATCATTATACTATAAAAAAAAGAAAGTTTGTTTACTTTCTTTTCTATTGATATAATTCTTTCTTTATAGATTCCAAATTATCTTCCATGATAGAAACATAATCTTTCTTTTCACTTCTCTCAGCATCATTAATATTATCTAATTTATGTAATTCAATAGTTTGTAATCCTTGATAATTTTCTAATAAAGTTTTCGTATTATCATTTGCTTCTTGTCCTCTAAATAAGAAAACATAATTAATAGTACCAGCTTTAATTAAATTCTCAGCATCACTTAATGTCTTCTGAGTAGCATCACTATCAATACAAATAACTTCTAATCCAAATTTCTCCAAATATTTTAAAGCACTATCAGCAACTACAATAGTTTTATTATCAGTACTATCAAATGCAACACGATATTCAGCATCAACTTCACTCAAAATGATTTTTAATTCATCATACTTTTGATCTACTTCTTTTTTTAAGAAAGAGTTAGAAATATATTCATTCAAACTAATTCTAACATTTTGACTCATCATTAACAAAGAAGAAGGATTTAACCATAACTCTTCTGGAGAATAATCAGTCTCAAGTACATAGGCAGTATCAATAATTCTAAGTTCAGGATTAATAGCAAGTAAATCAACAGCAAGATTTCTTTCTTTTTCAAGTAATCCATTATAAACAAATAAATCTTTCTTAGAATATTCATTCTTTTGTTTCTCACTGATTTTATAATTTTCAGTATCAACTCCATCTGGATAAATAGAAGTAATAGTAGCATGTTCACCATACAAACTCTTAACAATATATTCATTTGGATAATTTGTAACAATAATATTAATGTTATCCATACTATCATTAGTACATCCTGTTAGTAAAATTGGAATCATAAATAATAACAATAATAATAATTTCTTTTTCATTTCATCTTCTCCTTTAATGGTACTGGGTCATATCCAAAAGAGCCAAATGGATGACAACGAAGAATTCTTTTAAGAGAAAGAAAGCTTCCTTTTATTGCTCCATATTCTTGTATTGCTTCTTTTGCATAATTGGAACAAGTAGGCTGAAAACGACAATAAGAATGACCAGAAAATGGTATTTTCTGGTATAAATTAATCATTTCTATTAGAATTCTTTTCATCCTACCACCAAACTAATTTTACTATCAATAAAAAAAATTTTCAACCTTAAACAAAAAGATGGTATAATAAAAATGGTGATTAAAATGGAAGAATTATTTCAGAAATTAAAGATTAATCCAAAGAATATAGAATTATATAAAACAGCTTTTTCTCATAGTTCTTATGTAAATGAACATCATATTAAAAGTAATTATGAAAGATTAGAATTCTTAGGAGATGCAGTACTAGATTTAGTAGTAGCAGATTATCTATATAAAAATCATAAAGACTCTGAAGGAGAAATGACGAAACGTAGAGCAAGTTTTGTTTGTGAAAATGCTAACTATTCTTATGCAACAAATTTAGGATTACAAAACTATCTATTATTAGGAAATGGAGAACAAAAAGAAGGAATTAAGAAATCAGTAGTTGCAGATATCTTTGAAGCTTTAATGGGAGCAATCTATATTGATTTGGGATATGCAACAGCAAGAAAAGTAATACTAGAAATCATTACTCCTTATATAGAAGATCCTAACACAACATTCTTTAGTGATTATAAGAGTAGCTTACAAGAATATGTTCAAACATCACAAAAATCTCTTTCTTATGAAACAGTACAAGAAGAAGGACCTGCTCATGAGCGAGTATTTACAGTAGAAGTAAAAATAGATAATATTGTATATGGAACAGGAATAGGAAATTCTAAAAAAGAAGCAGAACAAGAGGCTGCTAAAAAAGCACTAGAAAAAATGGCAATAAAATAACTTTCGTAAGAAAGTTTTTTTTTTGACAAATATTGTAAAATAATAAAAAAAAGAAGAAAAGAATGGAAAACGACTTGATTTACGAAACGATTTCTAGTTATAATTATATTAACAAAATAGGGTACAAATAGAGGGTATCAAGTTTTGAAAGAAAAGAGGTATGAATATATGAAAAGAAGAACAGGAATTTTAGGAGTATTAATTGCAATCTTATTAATGGGAATTGGATATGCTGCTATTTCAGCTGTAACATTAAGAATCAATGGAACAGGTACAGTATCACCAAATCCTGATAACTTTAAAGTGGTTTATACTGCTGTTACAACATCAAATGTATCTACAGGATTAACAGTAACACCAGATGCTATTTCTGCAGATGGAGATGTAACAACAAGTTTTACTGTTACAGGAATGACTAAAAAAGGAGATACTGCAGATTTAACATATACCATTACAAACAAAAGTCCAGACTTAGGAGCAACATTAGGATTACCTGGAGTAACAATTTCTGGAGAAAAAGCTTCTGAGTATTTCCAAGTAACTTCATCAACAGCAGGAACAACATTAACAGCTAATGGTGGAACAACTACTCAAACAGTTCACGTAGAAGTAATTAAAACTCCAATTGATGCAGATGTAACAGGAACATTTACAATCACAGTTCAAGCAACACCTACGAATGAATAGATAAAAAAGAAAAAAGAAGGAGAAAGGGTACATGAGGAAGATAAATAGTAAGATCTTAATAACAGAATTATTATTGGTTTTTATCTTAGCATTATGTACTCTTTTTCATCTAACTAATAATAAGTATTTCACTGCAGGACTATTAACAATAGCTGCAGCACTGGTATTATATATTTTTCAAAGAAAACCATTATTAAAGAAAAATAGAAAAAAAGTAACGATAATTATTTTAATATTTGCCATATTATATGTAGCTCTATTCTACATGATGGGTATTTACTCAGGATTTTATCGTTCTGAAACACTTTTTGGATTAACAACCATAGTAGAATACATAATTCCAATTACAATTATAGTAGTCGCAACAGAATT
>Ga0247609_10007614_pt1 | contig 10298 bp, 17 predicted proteins | sample 172DNAGHGlowgp2_FD_193487 | JGI IMG/M metagenome (GOLD analysis project Ga0247609, IMG submission 193487) | Sheep rumen microbial communities from Palmerston North, Manawatu-Wanganui, New Zealand - 1728 DNA GHGlow gp2 | ecosystem: Host-associated > Mammals > Digestive system > Stomach > Rumen ...
TTTCTGGTGAGATGTCTTTGCCACACCTATCGCATTTTATTTGTTCAACTTTCATATGTCAACATTAATTATTTTAACAGTTTTTTTAGTGTGTTTTTGTGTTCTTCGGTTTGGGGTGTTCCAGAAAAATTATAAAAGTTAAACAAGCGTATTTTGTCATCATCCGTTAGGCTGTCATCATCGTATGTGTAGTAAACAACAGCTGTGATACTTGAAAGGCGTGATTTGAAATGTCGTTTTGCATCTTTGTCAAAATCATCCCACCATACTTTTTTGTTATTTATTGTAACTGGTATTTCTCCAAGCAAAAATTTTTGTATTGTGGTCAAGCGTTGTTTTCCATCCAAAATTTGCATGGTTATTTTTCCTTCAGTTGTTTCATGTTGGATAACAATTACGTTTTCCAAAGGTCTTTCTTGCAAAATGGAAATTATGTATTCGGATTGTTGGTAGTCTTTCCACACGTAAGGTCTTTGCAGGTTTATACCGTATTTGGGTAAATATATTTCAAAATCATATTCTTTTATTCTGTTTAGACCAATTAAATTGTTTATCAAAAACGGGTCCAAAACAATACCTTTGTTGCAATGAACTTTAATATTCAAAAGTTCAGAATTGATTTCCTTAATGTCTTTGGTAGTAAACTTCATAATTTTGTTTTTTATTAAAGACCAAAATCCTGTTCGTGCTCATATCCTTTATGGATATATTCTTTATTGATATCCATGAATCTGTAAATCTCTACAATAGTATTATAGGCCTCGCTTCCACCTTTTGCATATCTGTAAAGCACATATGCGCATCCTTCGAGTTCGTCATACATTATATAGAAGTCAGGATAGTCTGGATTTACCCACAAAAATCCGCCTTTCGGTTTGCTTGGGTCCCCTGTTTTATGCCATCCCCATTCCAATAAATCAATTTTTTCTAATCTCATTGCTTTGTTCTTTATTTTGTGTAAATCTATATTACTATTTTTTTTTATGGTTTTTGTCAACTATTCTTATTTGTCTCTTCTCACCATAAGGGAGCTGTACAAGATACGGACGCATCCATGGGTTTGAACTTCTTCCGTTCGAGGCAATTGAACCCCAGAAATTGTTATTGTCCTGACTCTCACGGATGAATCGGATGCGATTTGTTTTCATTCTCGAAATACACTCACGGAAACGGTTCTCGTCAAACTCCACATCATCATAAACCGACTGGATATATTCCACAAAATCCTTTTCTTTTGCTTCGTGCAAACCTAACATCTCACACATTTTTTTCTTGAGGTTCTGGTGGATAAGGCACTCCGTGTCACCGTACGAAATCGTAATTTTAACAAGTTTGATTATGTCACCGTGTTTTCCTGTGGTGTATTCAAGACCATCAATACAGTTCTCAGTGAACTGGTGTTTCAACATCCACAACACCAGTGCATCTTTCAATTCATAATATTGGTTTCTCGTGATGATGTTGCTCACATCGAACTTCTTCGTCACCTTGTTGGTATATTCGATGTCTTCGAGCAACTGTCTGAAATCTATATTTACAGCTATATGTTCCATTGCTTTGTTCTTTATTTTGTGTAAATCTATATTACTATTTTTTTTCCGTTTTTCCAAAAACCGTTTCGTAATATTTCAATATGGAACACTTCTTGCATTGTTCTATTGGCTTTAAACATCTAATGTAGCACCATCGTTTTGCCACTTCATATTCTGCTTTTGTCATACTGTGTCGTTTTGTTTTTCAATTATCAGAAATTACTTCAAGTGTTATTTTTCCGTTGCAATCATACCATTTGCATTGTCTGCATATTTCTGGAAAATCTTTATCAGCATTTTCATACCATTTTGATAGTATCTTTCCTATTTCAAATGGATATATCTGAGCAGCAAACAATGAACCAGCATTAAAACTGCTTATAAACCAAGCATGTTCATTGTTAGGTTCGTCATTGTAAGTAAAAAACATAACGCCACTCCTTATATACGTCACTTTCAATTTTCTGTAGCTTTTTTGACTTTCATCATAATGCCAAAATTCCCTTCCTTCTTTTATGTATGATGCTATTGCTTCGCTGTTTTTTCCGAACATTTCCCATAAGCATGAAGTTAAAGTTATATTGCTGTAATCATCAAACAATATAGCACGAATTGTTTTTTCCATGTCTGTCATAACTACATTAAATTTTTCAAACAATATATAATAGCTTCTTCACATGCTTCTTCGTATGTTCTAGTAAAGTTGTCTGATAAAATTTCGGTGTATGTCGGTTTACACCCAAACATATCACCTTTACCTAAATTAAATATTTGGAAGCTCCACCCTTGAAGGCCTTTGCTGTAAGGTCCGATATGTAAATTATGCTTTTCTCTAAGCCACTTCATTGCCATTTGGAGTGTAGGGGCCTCTATAGAATTTTCAATAATTTCATGATATAAAAATTCCTGGTCACGGTAAGTTACCAATTCGCCACTTTTAAATTCTTTATAAGAATTGCCGCATATCCATCTGTATACTGAAACATCATTTAAGATATATCTTCTTTCGATTTTACTATTCCAGAATCCTTTTTCATTCAACAGTTTTGCTGTTTCAAAATTAACGTAATCTTCTTTAATCATAATAAATTATCATATTTATGCTTATATAATAGTTACTGTTTTTAGTTATCACCAAAACGATATGAAACAAAGGCAAAATCCTCATATGGGAAAAACCCAAGTTCGTCAAGCCTTTTTGTATCTTCTTCAGATACTTGTTCTGGTGTAACACAATTCACAAACAATTCTTCATGTTCGCAAGTTGTTGGGTATTTTACATCTCCGCAATATTTCATAAAAATTTGCAATGCTTCAATCAAATCTTCCATAATGCTTAAATTAAATTTTCCAAACTCTGCTGGTGACATGTTGTTGCAGCATGTCGCAAACCAATATTCTTCTGGCAGCTTGCGGTTGCACATGTCTACCGTATATTTATACGGATATATTAAACATTCACAGTTTTTGCATTTGTCTGGAGTTATGTTATTGGTATTTTTTTAATAATTAAATCAAATTTTCAAGACAATATTTGATAGCAAAGTCGCAAGCATCTTCGTAAGATTCTTTTACGCTCGGTGTTCCGCCAAAATATAATGGTTCACCAATTTCAAGAGAAAACACTTCCCATGTGTAATAAGGGTCTTTATACTTTACCACGCCATCTTCAATGTAATCTTCCATTGCAGCCGTTATGTCAATAAACAGCTTATGTTTTTCCCTCAACCACTTCATTGCCACCTGCAAAGTTGGTTGTGCAACATCATCCCTATAGAATGTTTGTTGGAATTTCCTTTTAGTACCATCGGGTGTAAAGTGGTACATAACGGGTTCATTAAAACCCTTTTCCTTTAAAAGTTTTGCAACCTCAAAACTTACATAATCTTCCTTAATCATAATCAAATTAAATTTTCTAAACAATACTTACTGACTACTCCCACAGTTAAAACTGTGGGGTTCTTGGGGCAAGCTCAGCGTAACCGCTAACTTTAAGCCCGCAAAGGGATAGCCCTTCCCTCTCTATATTTCTTGCGGCATTCAAATCTCTGTTGTGGATTGTACCGCACTCTGGACAAACCCATTCCCTCACAGCAAGGTTCTTGGTTTCTTTGTTCACATACCCACATTCAGAAAACTAATTTCTAACAAGAATATACAAAAATATTTTCTTTAAAACAAAGTTTTTTTTTAATTTGCTTTCATCCAATCATTGAAATGGTTGGTTTTCCCGCAAGCGAATCATAATTCTTGCAGTAAATCTTCCAATAAATTCGCTTCTTGGCCAGAATCATATGCCAATTTGATATAATTCTCTACAATCTCTTTGAATTGTCTGTCTTTCCATTCGGCCATTTCCATTGCAGAATTATACGCCATTTCATAAAATGTTCTATAAGTATTTAATCCTGTTGAAAATATGCTATCAACTATTCTCTTTGCTTTTTGCTCGTTGTTTGTCATTCATCTCCTCCTTCCATTGCTTTTTTGAAATCTTTAAAAAGAAACTTGCTTTTTTCGTGGTAAAAACCGCTTTCGTCATATTCTCGATACTTGTGTATATTTTCTTTCAGCCACTCGCAAGCCTTTTCAATAACTTGACTTTTCTGATATTCGATATAACTCTTCATAGCCTTTTCTTCTTCATCTCTTGGTATAATATCGCCATTTAGAGTTGTCGTATATCCAAGACGATACAATTCTTTAGCTAGAGCTTGCTGTGACGGATTATTGTCAGCCCACTTCGCTCCTTCGATGAAACCTTCAAGAGACGCTTTAACATCTGTTTCATCATAAAAATTGTTTGAACCGTCATAAGGCACTCTGAAACCGTGCTTGTCGGCATAATCTTCCGCTTGCTTTTTTATTATTTCTTCTCTTTTCATTATTTTTTTATTAATTACTATTAATATGTTTTTTAATTTCCTCTATTGTCATAGTGGAGAAAATAGAGCAAATCTTATATTTCCAATTTTCAGATTCTGGCTTAAGGTTTAGGTTTTGCAATTCTTTAGAAACCATTGTCCATCCAAGCATGTCCTCTGGTCCTCTGTATCTTTGTGAATCCTGTATATCTTTCAGCGACTCAATAAGATGTTTTTCTTTTGACGGTATTTCCGCCAACATTTCATCTATTAATACGATTAAATTTCTCATGTCTTTTTTTGTTATTCAAAAATATAAATGTGATGATTAAAATCAAGCCAGTACTTTCTGTCAGCAAGAGGAAATCTTTTGTTATAGTCAAGATATAACTGCCCATCATCGTCAATAACCATTTCAATACCGACGACATAATCAACAAGGTCCTTCACACCTTTGTAAATTCTTATTTCATAGCCATTTCCATTGAGTATTTTAGTGAATAACCCGCATTGTTTTTGTACAATTTCATCTTTTAGCTGATAGTCAAATATTTTTTCCATTGCGCCAGTTTCGTCAGTGAAATCGAGTCTAATCCGTGTGTTTTCAAAACCAGTTTCATCTGAGAACATAGAAAACATTACAAGAAATTCAACCCAATCAGTAACATTCATTTGGTTATTGATAACCGCAATTGAGGTTGTTTTTATTCCATGCCTAGCAAGTGCATTATTTATTGATTTAAGGTCATTATTGGAAGGTATGTACTTGGTCTTGAAGATATTTGAACGCCTGACTTCATAGTCGTAATGGTGGACTGAAATATTCACAATGTCAACAACACCATTAATCATGTCAATACACTCAAACAAATGATACCCGTTTGTCGTCAACACTACCTTGTCAATCGATGAGCCGAACTTGGCTTTGTATCTTTTTAAAAGGTCCATAACCTCTCTGAATTGTTCGGTATTGAAAGTCGGTTCGTTTCCAGTAATATCCAAAGAAATTTTTCTGTTTGAAATATTATTGAACAAAAGGTCAAGAGACAATTTTAAATTGTCATAAAAAACACCAAAAATATGAACCTGTGTTTCCAATGTCTGCTTGTTGAAACAGAACGGGCAATTTGCCTGACAATAACAAGGCATGACAATTTTTACCGATAGCGTATGCCCGTGACCGATGTTTGAATCATTGTCAATTTTAACTGAAGTTGATTTTCTCTTTAATTCATTTTTAATAAAATTTTCCGCTGTATCCATAGATTCGTTTTTTAGCATAGTGGTAAACGTGACTGAACTTAATGTTGAATTTTTGATGGCGTTCACATATACAGTGTTGTCATCCTTATTGTATTTAGCGTCTATGATTTCTAAATCGTCCATTTTGATGTTATTCGTTTTCGTATATTTTATAGCTCCAAGTATATTCTGGTTCATGTACTTCACCAGTTTCAATATTAATCGTATGACCCATACTCATTCCAATAAGCAATGGAAAAGTTGGATAAAACAACTGTAATTTTGATTTTGGTTCAACTCTCCATTGATGTTCTTCATATTTCTCAAACTCATGGTCCCTGAACGCATTTCTGTTTACTCTTATAGCATATGAATCTTCATTGAATTTTCTTACATCAACAAGAACAGCCAACGTTTCAATATTAAGGTTCATAATCCCAGACTCGAAATCCAAATTCTTTAAAAACTGACAAGTCCATATTGCTGGAGTCGTTTTATCTGGAGATTCGTCAATTATAAAATCCAACTGTTTAAAATTATAATCTTTCAAAATATCTATCATACGATGATTATACAATTTATTTTTTAATAAACAAAAAAAATCCCCTCATTAAAAGAGGGGATTGTTTGGTGACGGTGTTGTTGTTACTTTTCTTTGATTCCCCAAACAGGGACACCTGTGTTTGTACCAATCATCACATCGACATTGACATTCTTTTTATTCTTAATCATTTCGATTTTCTGGTTTTCAAGTTCAAGTGATTTCAGTGCGATGAACTGTTGCGGGGAGAATCCGATGGTTGCCTGGTATTCCCTGTCTGCAAGGGCTCTCTTGTGTTCTGTGATTCGTCTTTCCTCCTGCATTTGCTGCTCCATGATTGCAGTTTGTTTTTGCTGCATCTTAATTGCCGTGTTATTAAGTTCCTCAAGAACGCCAGCGTTTGGTCGAGCCTTGTCAACGATAACATTACAAACTTCGATTGGAAATTCTGCTGTATTTGATAACCCAGCAATATAAGTGTTGATTCTTTGCATGATATCAATTTTAACCGTGTCATAAATTTCACGCTCGGAGATAAGGCTTCTCATGTCATATGTGCTGATGAAGTTTCTGACTGCTTCTCGGAAAATCTCCTTGATGTTATTCTCATACCATTTAGGACCGTAATTTTGGTGCAACACTGGTGACTTTCCAGGTTTCAACTTCAGCACAATATGTGCTGTCATGTCGATAGGTGTTCCGTCATCGGAAGCAATGTCATCGAAGTTCTCGTCGAATCGTGTCGGAACGGATGAGTATTTGTAAAAACGTGTCGTGAATACTTTCCATTCCGAACCGCTTGTAAGAGGTTCCTGAGATACGCCTCCCTTTCCGAAAAACCAAGGCTGCTTCACGAACACACCTTCTTCAGTACCATCAACCTTGCATACACTACAAGAAGTAAAAGACAACGCAAACAATACCAGCGTCATGGCAAAAATAAATCTCTTCATAATTAATTTTTTTATTAAACATTTCTTTGGATTTCAGTTATACAAATAAAATCGATAAAAACCAAATTTTTGTTTTTTTTTCAAACTATTTATTGTTTGAATAATTGTCTGATAACGATAAAAACATAGAACAATGAAAGAGAAACAAATAGTAAAATTAAACGAAACCCAACTTCGAAATGTTGTAAAAGAGTCTGTCAAAAGGATTTTAAATGAAAATATGTCAATGAATATTGAAGATTGTTTAATCAAATTCAAGGAAGCAGCCGACAATGTATTGTCATGCTTTGACGGATTTTTCGATGATGATTATTTTGGTGGAGAAAACGACATATATTATTCATCAATGAAACGTTTGGCTGTCCAGGTAAGTGAGCAGGTTGAATTGATGTTAGCAAATGTTTATGGGAATCACCCTAAAGAATTAAATGAATCAAAATACACTTTCCATTGTTATATCGACGGTGTTGGAAGTTATAGCACAAGTGTTGATGATTTGGATTTGTTAAAGCCATATATACAAAAATCGAAATATTGGGATGTGACGAAAGGCATGAACACATCAGACCCGAACAATCTTGTTGCCTGGGGTGGTGAAGGTGGTTATTGGAGCAATTTCCTGGAAAAACCAGATTGGGCTAAGGAAGGCGTCCATTGGAATAAACCGAACGAAGAAATTAAACAAATGGTTTTATCAAAGAAGAAAAATTAGAACATCTATTAAATAATAAAAATGGCTAACCGATTTGGTTAGCCATTGTTGTTTTTGTTAGCAATTTTCACTAGATTCAACAAGTTCATCGAAATCCTGGTAGTGTTCTCTATATTTGGAATAGATTTTCTCTGTGTCATATCCCTTGTCTTTTACTTGTTTTTCAATTTCATTAAGGTTTGATAATGACAGGAGAAGCTTGTCAGCGTTGAAAATCGTTACTGTACACAAGGTATCTGTGTTGTCGAACAATTCATTGATTGTCTTTGTGTCCAGAGTTCCACTTTTCTCGAATTCCTTCCGTTTTGTAAGGTAATGCTCTTTACGTGATAGAATCTTGTTTTTTTCTTCGGTGAACAAGTCGTAGTTTGCTTTCTTTTCACAAAACTCCTTTAGAAGCTTTAAATGTGACTTGGGCGTGTTTAAATTGATTTTCTTCATTATAAATTAAGTTTATTTTTTACATGAATTATGATACAAACTATTTTTCAAAAAACCAAATTAAAATTTTAATTTTTTCTTTTTTTTATATTCGTCATAGTCTCCGTTGCATTGCATGAGGAGTTCGCTGTTTTTGTCGCTTGATTCTGCGGCATGGATGCATTGTTTCAGTGTTCCGAAATACGGCGGTATTTGCGGGAATGTGACATTGACAACCATATATTCGTTTTTTAACGGATGTTCGGCAATGCGGACATGTTTAAATTGTGGAATGTCTTCCTTGTCTAAACTTTTCTTAGTCATTTTTTTTAATAAGATTAAATAATTTTCATTATTAATGATAATACAAAAAAAATAACAAAAACACAAAACTATTTATATTATAAATAAATTCGTAAAAAAAAACAAAACGGATTTTGAATTGGATATGGATGAAAGTAATTTGAATTTGCTTAAGGCAAAAGCGACTAGAAATGATGAATTTTACACGACAACAAACAACCTTGGCAGTGATTTATCTGTTTGTTCTTGGTATTTGAGTGGTAAAATTGTGTATTGTAATTGTGACAATGCAAATTCAAGTGAAATCGTTAAGTTTCTTTTGCAAAATTTCAAATCTATTGGAATCAAAAAACTATATGTTTCTGGATTGGGGGATTTTTTTAGTGTGACCGAAGACGGGTATGATGGTTTAAAGACACATCGGCTTGTTGGTGGAGGTTCGTTTTACAGCCAAGAATGTTTGTCCTTGTTGAGAAAGTGTGATGTTGTTGTGACAAACCCTCCGTTTTCAAAATTCAATGAATTTATTTCAAAACTGATGGAATACGGGAAAAAATTTTTTGTCATGGGTAATCTAAATGCCGCCACAAACAAAATAATATTTCCAAAAATAAAAACTGGTGAAATATCAGTAATCAAATCAAAAACAAAAAAATTCAACACATTAGATGGTGAAAGAAATATAAACAACGTTGTATGGTTTTCCAACATACCAAATATTGGAAAACCGAGGCTTTCGTTAGATTGTTCGATACATGATTATAATTACCAAAAATATGACAATATAAATGCCATAAATGTTCCTACTGTAAAAGCAATACCAAATGATTATAGCGGGGTTATAGGTGTGCCGATAACTTTTTTACCCTATTATGACAACAAAGAATTCAACATATTGGGGTGTATGCGCAATGCGAAAATAAAAGGTCAAAACATATACCAAAGAATTATGATACAAAATAAAAAGTTGCATAAGATAAATTTGCCAGATATAAGGGAAATGGTTTCAGAATGTGTGGATAAGATACTGAACGAATCTGGTAATTATGGTTATCATGCTGGTGACCTTGGGAAGTCCGAATATTTCACACAGTTTGCCACATCAAACAGGGGAACTGGGCATTTCGGTACTGGAACATATTTCGTTGGTGACGAGAATCAGCTGAATGTTGGAGGTTATAAGGACAGGCCAAGACACAAGGTTGATTTCACGCCATATAATCTGATAAAAATCACTGATTTCAGAAATGGTTTGGCCTTTCACGATGCATTGAGGGATATAAACGGAAAGATTTTCAGGAGATATGCAAACGGCGACGGAATTGACGAGAAAGCTCTGATGGAGGCCAGCAAGATTGTGGCAATCTTCGTCTTTAAGGATATTGAAGATTTCAATGATTTGAGAAATAAAACAAAAACCGTATACAACAAGGTCATTGACATATACGATGATTATGTTGATGAATATAAAAAAGTTGTTAATTACGGCAAGTCAGACAGGAGGTCAATATCAACGGAATTGATTTCGTCGTTTGGATATGACGGTGTTGATTGCCGTTCATGCAAGGATATGGATAACACAATGTTTGGTAGTGTTATCTATAACTTGAAATGAGATTGTTTGATTTAGAGCAGCATAGCAGAGTTGAACTGCCGACCCAACTTTGGAAGAGTTGTGTGTTACCACTACACCAATGCTGCTTGAAGATAAAGAACATGAACTTTCAACCA
>Ga0247609_10007615_pt1 | contig 10297 bp, 6 predicted proteins | sample 172DNAGHGlowgp2_FD_193487 | JGI IMG/M metagenome (GOLD analysis project Ga0247609, IMG submission 193487) | Sheep rumen microbial communities from Palmerston North, Manawatu-Wanganui, New Zealand - 1728 DNA GHGlow gp2 | ecosystem: Host-associated > Mammals > Digestive system > Stomach > Rumen ...
AACTCGTTCGCGATGCGGAGGTACATGTCCACATCCAGCGCGTTGTGGTGCGTGATGAACGGGCGCGCGGTCGCGCCGCCCGGGATGGGCTGCAGGATCGGGGTTTCCACCTCCAGGCAGCCGGCCTCGTCGAAGTAACGGCGCATCGTGGAGATGATCTTCGCCCGCTTGATGAAGGTTTCCTTCACCTGCGGATTCACCACGAGGTCCACATACCGCTGGCGGTAGCGGAGTTCCGGGTCCTCGAAGCTGTCGTGCACCGTGCCGTCGGCGTCGGTTTTCACGATGGGGAGGACGCGGAGGGACTTGGAGAGGACGGTGAGTTCCTTCGCATGGACGGAGAGCTGGCCGGTCTGGGTGATGAACGCAAAACCCTTGATTCCGATGATGTCGCCGATGTCCAGGAGTTTCTTGAACACCGTATTATATAAGGTCTTGTCCTCGCCGGGGCAGATTTCGTCCCGCTTGACATAGACCTGGATGCGTCCCGCGTGGTCCTGCAGCTCCATGAAAGAGGCAGCGCCCATGATGCGGCGGGACATGATGCGGCCGGCGAGGCACACATCGGCGAAATTGCCCTTTTCGGGATCGTAGCCCGCTGCGATTTCCGCGGTGGTGGTATCCACCGGGTACAGGGGGGCCGGATATGGATTGATACCCAGTTCGCGGAGTTTCGCAAGGGATTCCCGGCGGCCGCGTTCCTGCTCGTTGAAGTCGTTGGAATTTGCCATGTTAAATCTGATTTCTCTTTTTATAGGTGCAAAGTTAAGAAAAACCTATTGCATATCGGTGAGTCTCGTTTTTTTTTATCGAATTTTTAAAAAAAGTTGGGAAAATTAGATTATTCTGCTTAATTTTGCGAACGTATATGATAGTGTCCAAATCGGGACGCAGTTTGCCGCGGCCGCAAACGGGAAGGATTTGACACTGATTTACATAATATTTATAAGGTAATAACAACAACAATTCTTATCATATGAAACTGAAAAGCTTAACACTGATTCTCGCCGTTGCGCTGGGTGCCCAGGTTGCATTTGCGCAGCAGAGCAAGTCTGATCCCAGCGTGGAGTTCAATCCGCACTGGTACGGACAGATTCAGGGAGGTGCCGCCTACACCATCGGTGAGACGACCTTCAAGAATCTGATTTCTCCGGCTGGAGCTCTCTCCCTCGGTTATCAGTTCAATCCTTCCCTCGGTGTGCGTCTCAATGCCGCCGGCTTCCAGGGCAAGGGCGCTGTCGTCGCTCCGCTCGAGGTGTACAAGTTCAACTACCTCCAGGGCGCTGCCGACCTGACCCTCAACCTGGCTCAGCTCTTCGGCTACAAGCATGACCGCGTGTTCAATCCGTTCGTGTTCATCGGCGGCGGTGCCGCCCTGGGCTTCCGCAACGGCGCGAACAACGTCACGAAGACCAATCCGAAGGAATATTTCGCCCTCCTTTGGACCGGCAAGATGATCACCCCGGTGGCCCGCGTTGGTCTGGGTGCTGACTTCCGTCTGAGCGACGCTGTCGCCCTCACCCTCGAGGTGAACGACAACATCCTCTCCGACAAGTTCAACTCCAAGAAGGTCGGTCACCCCGACTTCCAGTTCAACGCCCTCGCCGGCCTGAAGATCAACTTCGGCAAGACCACCCGTCCGAGCGCCAAGTACCTCGCCGAGCTCGCCGCTGCGGAGGCTGCTGCCGCCGCTGAGAAGGCCCGCCTCGAGGCTGAGCGCGCTGCGAAGCTCGCCGCCGAGAAGGCCGCTGCCGAGAAGGCTGCCGCTGAGAAGGCCGCTGCTGACAAGCTCGCCGCTGAGAAGGCTGCCGCCGAGAAACTCGCCGCCGAGATGCGTCAGGTGAACACCTTCTTCACGATCAACTCCTATGTCATCTCCGACGAGGAAGCCGCGAAGCTCATCCGCTACATCGACTGGCTCAAGGCGAATCCGGACGTGAACATCGCCATCGCCGGCCACGCCGACAAGGGCACCGGTACCAAGCGTATCAACCAGAAGCTCTCCGAGCAGCGTGCCGCTGCCGTCAAGGCGTTCCTCACCGAGCGTGGCATCGCCGAGAGCCGGATCGTCTCTGTCGTCGCCAATGGTGACCGCATCCAGCCGTTCGCCGAGAACGACCTCAACCGTGTCGTCATCAGCACCATTGAGTAATCAATTAACTCTTAATTCTATACCAACTTTATGAAAGTTAAATTCACCAAACTTGCAGCGCTGCTCCTCGCTGGAGTAGCCCTGTTTGCGACCGGATGTAACGACTACGAAGTCGACATCCAGAAGAATGCAGCCGCGATCGCTGACGCCAATGCGCAGATCGCTGCCCTGCAGGCTACTATCGCAACTCTTGAGACCGCTGCCAACCATCAGGCTGACGTGGACAAGTTGAACAAGGCGATCACCGACCTTGAGTCCTCTCTGAAATCTTTGATTGACAAGAAGGCTGACAAGGCTGCCTTGGACGCCGCCATCGAGCGCATTAAGGCTATTGAGGATGCCAAATTCCAGGAGCAGATCGATGCTCTGAAGGCGGATGTCGCGAAGATGGCCACCAAGGCGGAACTCGAGAAGGCTGTTGCGGATCTGACCACGCTGATCAACGGTGAGATTGCCAAACTTGAGGCTCGCGTTGCCGCTACTGAGGCTGCCATCAAGAAGATCAACGAGGAAACCATCCCTGGTATCAATACGCAGATCGAGGCTCTCAAGACTAAGAATGGCGAGCAGGACGAGACCATCCGTCTCCTGAAAGAGGCTGTCGAGGGACTCGGCGCGATCTACGCCACCAAGGCTGAAGTCAAGGCTGAAGTTGATAAGATCATGAAGGCTCTCGAAGGCTATGCCACCAAGGCGGAACTCGAGAAGGCCATCAATGATGCTCTGGACGCTATCAGTGATGTGAAGGGTGCTATCCGTAGCCTCGTCTTTGTCCCTGAGGTCTATGTTGACGGTGTCGAGGCTATCCTCGTGAGCACCCTCAACTACACTCCGCTCCTGCTTCAGAATCCGGACAGCTTGGCTGAAGTCGCCGTTCCTGACACGGCTTCCGTCAATGTTACCCCTGTCGTGACTGCTAAGTATCACGTCATTCCTTCCGACGCAGACCTTTCCTTCCTGACCGAAGGCGACACCGTGAAGTTTGTCCTTCGTGCTGAGGATCCGTTCATCGTTTCCCGCGCTGCTATCAAGCCTACTGAGGACTTCACTGTTACCGGTATCTATCGTGGCCGCGACAAGGTTGAGGCTGACGTCATTGACATCGAGGTGAAGGTTACCGGCAAGCCTGCTGAGGATGAACTGATTTCCGTCGTGGCTCTCCAGCTCCAGAATGGCACTGAGATCTACACCTCCGACTACGCTACCATCTTCTCCCAGGATATCGCTGACCTTCGTATTGCCGATCCTACCAATGAGGAAGATGCCCACTATCGTCGTGCTACGGAAGTCATTTCCGAGACCGATGATGAGGCTTTCATTTCCGACCTTGCTGCTTGGACCGAGGCGTTTGATACGCTCTCCGTTGACCATCAGATGGCCTACGATGAGGCGTTCGACCTGAAGAAGTATGTTGTTGCTCACTTCCTTGGAGAGGAAGAGCTTGATAGCCCGGAGACTGAGTGCGCTGGTGCCAACGAGAAGATTTTCGAAGGCCTTGGCTTCACCTGGAAGTTCGAGCTTGTCGAGAACTACGAGATTGGCGACTCTGAGATGTTCGATCTCACTGAGGATGGTGTCCTCACTGCGAAGGACGGTAACGCCATCAATCTCACTCCGATTGTCCGCGTCACCATTGTTGATCCTGAAAACGAGAACAGCAATGTCCAGATCGCTTATGTGAAGGTCTGGGTTGCTCCTTCCGATAAGGAGTTTGACATCATCTGGAGCAAGGGTGACAAGGGCGAAATCAAGGATCAGTTCGAGTTCAAGTGCGAGGGTGACACCCTGGTTGCTGATTCCCTGGCCATGTACAAGGAGGTCTACGATCTCTTCCCGATCACCAGAACCAACTTCGACGCTGCTTATCCTACCCTCAAGGAGGTTAAGGACACGCTCGGTGATGTTTCTTACGATATCGAGACCGGTGAGCTGAGCTGGGTCATGCCTGCTGAGGAGCTCTGGCCGATTGCTGCCGATCCGAACCACAATTCTGACGATCCGATCGTGATCACTAAGGATGTCTACTTCGAGGCTGCCAATGGTGCCCAGGTTGTTATCACGCTTACCGCTGATGTCAAGCCGGTCCAGGCTTACAAGATCCCTGTTGAGCGTTACATCCCGAACTACTGGAATACTAATTTGACTGCTGCCCAGTACAATGTTGCTACTCCGGATCTCGGTGAGACCGACAGCACGCTCTGTGTGTTCCACAACAACATCAATGCTGCGTTCTTGACCGACGAGGAAGGTGTGATCGATCTCGCCGAGCGCACGCTGAAGGACGGCACTAAGCTTCCTGCAGTTGGCGAGCCTGGTCTTGAGGTTTCCAACATCAACTACTTCTTCTGCCCTGAAATCGAAAAGGTTAAGAAGGTTGGTAAGTACGATGTCAAGTTCACGGTCAAGGCTGACAGCCTCGAACTCTGGGCTGCTATCGGTACTGAAGAAGCCGTTAAGATCGCCACGATTGACAACGCTTCCACTGAGAAGGAACTCACTCCGAACATTGTTATCCTTGAGAAGGATACGACGGATCCGAACCACGCTGCCAAGCGCCTGCTCAACACCGACGAGCTCTTCATCTATCTGGGTGCTACCGGTCTTGTCTGCGGTGACGAAGGCTTCGAGGTGAACCTCTACTGGCCGGATGCCGATGGTAACTATCTCGATCACTTCCAGGCTGATTACATCCAGCCGGTGAAGGTCACTGATACTGCTACCGATAACTTCATCGACGCTGTTGACTTCGGTCAGGATGGTTCCTTCATCACCCTGAAGGATCTGGTTGCTCCGAAGGATTGGCGTGGCCGTGTCTTCGGTATGAACGAAGGCGACCAGTACTACAACTACTGGGATTACTACGGCATCTTCAAGATCTCCGTTGATGTTGACGCTATCACTTGCGACCTGACTCCGGATGAGACCGTGCCTGTGACCCTCGAGCTTAAGCCGATGTCTAAGGACGAACTCCTGCAGAGCGTGAAGGGTGATGAGCCTCTCCGTGATGCTGAAGGCAATGTCGTGAAGGACGATGAGGGTAAGGTCATTACTGTTGCTCAGTATATTGAAGGTATTGACGACGGTGGCTTCGGCTTCCTGACCTATCGTAACAACGGTACCTATGTGAAGGCGTTCAAGCTGTTTGTCCCTGTGACCGTCCAGTATGGTTGGGGTATCATCAGCACTCCTGAGCCTATCACGGTGAATGTTGCTACCACCATCAAGGAAGACTAATCTTCTTGGTTATTTGAAAGGCGCAGTCGTAATGGCTGCGCCTTTTTTTTGTCGTTCATTCTTCCTATCTTTGCATCATGCGAAACGTAGTTTACTATCTATCAGTCCTGTTTTGCCTTGCACTTTCTATACGTTCAAGTGCGCAGACTTCTGTCGACAACTGCCCCGATATTCTTTTTGAGGCAAAGTCTATAGATTACGGTGATGCTCTCTATAAGGCTGATTCTACCTACGTTTATCGCTTTATCTATGAGAATACAGGGTCTGCCCCACTTATTGTAAACAAAGTTGTTGGTCATTGCCCTTGTATAACCATTGATTATTCTACAGAGCCTCTTCCCTCTGGGGGGCGAGATACTGTGACCGTGTATTTCAAACCTGTACACGCCAGTAAATATACTCAACGGATTTCTGTCTTTAATAATTCTTCCCACAGTGTAGTGACTCTCTTTGCGAAGGCGAATTTCTTGAAGCCTTCCGACCCTAAATTGACTGCTAAACCAAACCAAGATGAATAAGATCTTACCCCTCCTTGCTGCGCTCACAGCAGCTCTTTTCCTTTCTGTGAATCCTGTTTCAGCCTCTGAGCCGGATAGCCCTGGAACCAAATTGATCACCATCCAGGGCGGATATGGCCCGGGAATCGGAGGCATTGTCTCCGGCAATATTGCAATGGCGAACTTAGGCGCGGGTCATCTGTATGGCGGCCTTCAGTTCGGTGGCAATATGCGTCATGGAGGTGTGACGGGTTCTAAAAAGATGGAACTCTCCGTTGCGCCACGCCTCATGCTCGGATTCAATCTGGGTAGTGTGGTCGAGTTGCATTTCGGTGGTCTCGCGGGTATTGCAGCACAGCGTTTCGATTCGTCCCAGAATAAGCTGGTCTTCAGTTATGCTGGTTTCGGTGGTCTCCGACTGAATGTCAGTGACTCTTTTGCTATCCTGATGGAAGGCTACTACGCTTATCCCACGAAATACCTGCATCTTCCGTACGGATCTGCGGGCTTTGCGTTCCGGTTCTAGGATAAGTCTTTCATAGATAAAAGATTGGCCGGGTCTCCTCCCCAAGAGACCCGGCCGGTATATAAAACGAACTTAACAAATAGACATGAACTTGAATTCAATGTCCATGGCAAAGGTATAACCTTTTACCCAAATTACCAAACTATTTACGGATTAAAAGAAAAATAAATATTTTTACTTATAAATTAAAAGTTTTAAGATTCTCCGTTCCATGAAGAAGATATTCCCCTTTGCCATTGTCGGTCTGCTAGCCTTCTGCTCTTGTTCCTGCAAGGGAACGGGTCCCGACCCGGATCCGGGTCCCGATCCGGCCGTCGTGTACGATGCGACCTTGTGGACCACGACCTTCGACAAGAGCCGCGATTTCGTGAAGTCGGGCGTGGCTTTCGACCAGTCTTCACCGCAGTCGCCGAATGCCGTCCGTTTTACGGACGAGACTTTCCAGACCGTGGATGGCTTTGGTCTCGCCGTTACGCAGGCTTCCTGCTTTAACCTTTTGAAAATGAGCCAGGAAGACCGTACGAGGCTTTTGACCGAACTGTTCAGCCCCACCGAAGGAGCAGGCTCTTCGCTGATTCGCGTATGCATTGGCGGCTCTGATTTCTCCATGGACGAGTATACCTGGTGCGACAAGGAGGGAATGTCGAACTTTGCTGTCCATGATAGCGAAAAACAGTTTCTCTTCCCGATTCTCGATGAAATCTACAAAATCAACCCCAACGTGCAGATTATCGGTTCCCCGTGGAGTTGTCCGCGTTGGATGAAGATGGATGTCCAAGGGAAAGGAAATGCGTTCAACAGCTGGACCTCCGGCCGCCTGAATCCGAAGTATTATGCCGATTATGCCGAGTACTTCGTGAAATGGGTGCAGGAGATGCAGAAGCGGGGATATAAGGTGAAGTACGTCACGCTCCAGAACGAGCCCCTGAACCACGGAAATTCCATGTCCCTGTACATGCCCTGGGAAGACCAGCGCGACTTCCTGAAAGTCGTCGGCCCCGCCTTTGAGAAGGCGGGCTTGAAGACGGAAATCCTGCTCTTCGACCACAATTACAATTACGACAACCAGGCCGACCAGCGGAACTACCCGTTGAAGATTTATGCCGATCCTGAAGCCGCAAAGTACGCGGCCGGCTCTGCCTGGCACAACTATGGAGGCAACGTCTCCGAGTTGGACAAAATCCACCAGGAAGCCCCAGAAAAGGGAATCTGGTTCACGGAAGCGTCCATCGGCACCTGGAATTACGTGAAAGGCTTTAGCGCCCAGTTCCAGGAGGATTTCCGAGAAATCGTCATGGGCACCCTGAAGCGCTACGGCAAGGGAATAACGTTGTGGAATATGATGCTGGACAATGAAGGAAAGCCCTACCGTCCGGGTGGGTGCAGCACCTGTTACGGTGCCGTGACCATCGACAAAACTTCTTACGCGTATAAGACCTTGGACCGCAAATCGCATTGGTACGACGTCATCCACCCCTCTGTGGTCATTAAACCCGGTGCGGTGCGGATTGGCACCGAAGGACGTACCGCTGCGAACGTGACTTACCTGGCTTTCCGCAATCCGGATAAGTCTTATGCGCTTCTCATCCTGAACGAGGGCGCTTCAGCCGAACCGTTCGTGTTTGTATCCAATACCCATACGGTCACCATCACGGTGCCCGCAAAGGCAGTCGTTTCGGCTACTTGGAAAGATTAAGAAAAAGCCCGGCTTTGACCGGGCTTTTCATTTATTTTCTTGTGCTGAAAGCGTAGATTGTGTGGCTGTGGTAGGTTTCTCCGGGACGGAGGACTGCTGACGGCCAGTCGGGTTTGTTCGGCGAATCCGGATACTTCTGGGTTTCGAGGCAGATGGCGGCACGCTGCTGATAGGTGATGCCCTTCTTGCCGGTGACGGTGCCGTCCAGGAAGTTGCCGGAATAGACCTGGATACCGGGTTCGTCGGTATAGAACATCATGGTGATGCCGGAAGCCGGGGAATAGAGCAGGCCAGCGAGCTTGGAGATGTCTCCCTTCGTGTTCAGGACCCAGTTATGGTCATAACCGTTGCCGTTCTTGATCTGCTCATGCTTGGCATCGATATAGGAAAGGATGAGCGTCGGCGTGGTGAAATCAAAGGGCGTGTTCTTGACCGGAGCGATCTCGCCCGTGGTCATGTAGGTGCTGTCCACCGGCGTGTAGTAGTCGGCATTGACGCAAAGGATATCCTGGACGATGCTGCGGTTCGGGTCGCCGGAGAGGTTGAAGTAGGAGTGGTTCGTCATGTTGATGACGGTCGGGGCCGTGGTCGTGGCCTCGTAGGCGATGTCCAGCTTGTTGTCGTCCGTGAGGGTATAAGTCACATAGGCCTTCACTTCGCCCGGGAAATTGTTGTCACCGTCGGGGGAGACGCGGAGGAGCTTGACGTGCTTGGCATCGGCCTCGACGCATTCGTACACCTGGTACTGCCAGCCGGTGGGACCGCCGTGGAGGCAGTGGCCGAAGTTGTTCTGCGGGAGCTGGTACTCGACGCCGTCCAGGGTGAACTTGCCCTGGTTGATGCGGTTCGCATACCGGCCGATGGCGGCACCGAAGTCCGTCTGGTTGTTCTCCGGGAAGTAGTCGGAGACCTTGTCGAAGCCGAGGACGACGTCCTGCATCTTACCATCCTTGTCCGGGACCATGATGGAGACGATGCGTCCGCCGAAATTGGTGACGCAAACCTCCATGCCGTTCGCATTGGTCATCGTGTACAAGGCGGTAGGCATACCGTTGTAGGTGCCTTTGAAATCCTTCGGGTTCAGGCCGGAAACCGTGAGTTTCTTCTGCGGGCTGCAGGCCAGGAGAAGGGCCGCTGCACCGAGCAGGATCAGTAATTTTTTCATATGTACAATTGTTTTGTTGTGTTGTCTTAGTTGTATACAAAGTTGCAAAAAATTTTCTATATTTGAGAGATTTTTAACCGACCGACTATAATTATTTAACAATAAAACTCAAGACAAGATGACTGAAACCAAGAAAAACACCAATCTGGTGGCCATCATCACGATGTGCTTCATCTTTGCGATGATCTCCTTCGTGACCAACATGGCCGCTCCGTTCGGCACCATCTGGGGCAACAAGTTCGAGTGGTCCCGCATGGCCGGTAACCTGATGAACTTCGCCGCGTACCTGTTCATGGGCATTCCTGCCGGCAAGATGCTGCTGAAGGTCGGTTACAAGAAGACCACCCTCATCGCCCTCGCCACCGGCCTCATCGGCGTCATCATCCAGTGGCTTTCCAGCCGTTCCTTCCTGGATACGCCTTTCTTCGGCGCCAACTTCAACTGGGCCATCGTCATCTATCTGCTGGGCGCGTTCGTCTGCGGTTTCTGCGTCTGCATGCTGAACACCGTCGTGAACCCGATGCTGAACATCCTCGGCGGCGGCGGCAACAAGGGCAACCAGTACATCCAGATCGGCGGTACCCTGAACTCCCTGACCGGCACCCTGACTCCGCTGCTGGTGGGCGCCCTCATCGGCACCGTCACCGCACAGACCTCCATGGCCGACGTCACCCCGCTGCTGTTCATCGCCATGGCCGTCTTCGCCCTCGCGTTCATCATCATCTCCTTCCTGACCATCCCCGAGCCCGCCAAGGAGCGCAAGACCACCGTCTATGAGCACAGCGCCTGGAATTTCCGTCACTTCGTGCTCGGCGCCGTCGCGATCTTCATGTATGTGGGCATCGAGATCGGCATCCCGTCCCAGGTGAACTTCTTCCTGGCCGATGCGTCCGCCAAGGGCGCCGGCATCGCTGTCAACGGAGCCGCGATCGGCGGCGCCATCGCGGCCGTGTACTGGCTCCTCATGATGGTGGGCCGTTTCTCCTCCACGCTCATTTCCGGCAAGGTTTCCACCCGCACGCAGATG
>Ga0247609_10007616_pt1 | contig 10297 bp, 10 predicted proteins | sample 172DNAGHGlowgp2_FD_193487 | JGI IMG/M metagenome (GOLD analysis project Ga0247609, IMG submission 193487) | Sheep rumen microbial communities from Palmerston North, Manawatu-Wanganui, New Zealand - 1728 DNA GHGlow gp2 | ecosystem: Host-associated > Mammals > Digestive system > Stomach > Rumen ...
CACGCTGAGCAGTGCCATACAGCAACAAGTCGTCGACCACCTTGCGCACAATGTTGGACGGGATGGCGAAGGAATAGCCTTCGTAGGAGCCCGTGTGCGAGGCAATGGCAGCATTGATGCCAATCAGCTCACCTTTGGTGTTCACCAGAGCGCCACCACTGTTGCCGGGATTGACGGCGGCATCGGTCTGGATGAAGGATTCCACCGAAGTGCCTTCACCCAAAATGCTGAGGTTACGAGCCTTGGCGCTGACAATACCCGCCGTGACGGTAGAGGTCAGGTTGAAAGGATTACCCACAGCCAGCACCCATTCGCCAATGCGGACATTGTCCGAGTCGCCGAAGGTTAGGAAGTGTAAGTCATTGGCTTCCACTTTGATGAGGGCCAAGTCGGTGGTCGGGTCGGTTCCGATGATGGTGGCGGTCTTCTTCACCTTATTATTAAAGGTGACCTCCACTTCATCGGCGCCTTCCACAACATGGTTGTTGGTGACAATGTAGCCGTCGGGGGTCAGCACCACGCCGGAGCCATAGGCCACCATCGTGTTGTTGCGAGTCTGCCCTGGGTAGCCATAAATTTGGCCTAGCAAGGCACCGAAGAAGTCCTCGTAGGTGTTGCTTTGTCTCACCACTTTAGTCATGATATGCACCACTGCGTCGACGCTGTTTTCGGCGGCATCAACGAAGTCGGGAGTGCTTTCGGTCGGGATAAAGGCAGCACGCTGTACTTGGGGTTGCTGAACCTGTTCAATCTGGCTGATAGGCTCCTGCTGTTGTTCGGGTTCGTTCGAATTGTTCTCTGTGTTTTGGGTCAGGTTACCACACGATGCCGCCAGCAGCAGCGAGGCCAGCATCAACGTCATACTCACTTTTCTCATCTTATCTCAAATTTTATGATTTCTTTTCTTCTTTATAGTCTCATTAATGCGATTTTTCAACCTTTATTGCACCGAAAAGTGTATTTTTGTCGAAAATTTAGGCGGAGGTAGGTAATCAAATTATGTGCCAGCCTGCTCGCTAAAACAATTTTTTTCAACGAATTGACCGAGATGTTCATCAAAAACGATACCATAACGTTGCGTTGTGCCGAGCCCGAGGATGCCGAGTTGATTTACGATTGGGAGAACGACCGCACGGTGTGGCGCGTGAGCGGAACGCACGCCCCCTACTCGCACTTTCAGATTGAGCAGTTCCTGCTGAGCGACAACGACTTGACCGCCAACAAGCAGCTGCGCTTGATGATTGACCTGACCGAAAAAGGGCCAACCATCGGCTGCATTGACGTTTATGACTACGACAGTTTTAACCAACGCGCCAGTTTGGGCATCCTCATCGATAAGGCCCACCGTAGGCAGGGCTATGCCAGGGCCGCGCTAGCCTTGTGCGTCGAATACCTTTTCCGCGACCTCATGTTGCACCAAGTGCATTGTGCCATCGACGCGCTGAACACCGAAAGCCAGCAACTGTTCGAGAGCCTCGGCTTCGTCCCATGCGGCCTCCGCAAGGAATGGATAAGGACGGCTGATGGGTTCATTGACGAACTGGAATACCAACTTTTGAAATAGATTTGAATATGGTCAAAATACAAACCACCCTACCTGACGAGAAAAAGGGCAAGAAGAAAAGCAAAAAGAAAAGCGGCAAACGCGCCTCTTTCACCGTGTTATTAGTGCTTGGCATCCTGTTGGTCTTTGCGGCTGCCTTCGGCTTTTGGGCCTACAAGACCGTCGTGTCACCCAACGTGCAGACAGCTGAGGGACAGAACGTTGACCTCTATATCCCCACTGGCTCTGATTATCAGCAATTGCAAACCATCCTTGGTGAGGCAGGTTTCATCGTCAACGAGAAGAGTTTCAATTGGGTGGCCAACAAAAAGGAACTGCCCGCCAACATCCACCCTGGCCATTATGTAGTGAAGGACGGTATGAGCAACAACGCATTGGTCAACATGTTGCGCGGCGGACTGCAGACACCCGTCAAGGTGAAGTTCAACAACATCCGCGACATCGACCAATTGGCAGGCCGCATTGCCTCGCAGATCGAAGCCGATTCCGCCGCCATTTCCACAATGCTTCATGACCAGCAGTATATCAACCAATTGGGCTTCAACAAATACACCATCCCTGCCCTCTTCCTGCCCGACACTTACGAGTTCTACTGGAACACCGATGCCGAGGGCTTCGTCGTGCGGATGTTCCAAGAATACAACAAGTTCTGGACCGAGGAACGCAAACAACAAGCCCAAAGCAAAGGTTTGACACCCATTCAAGTGAGCACCTTAGCCTCCATCGTCAACAAGGAGACCAACATGACCGACGAGATGCCGCGTGTGGCAGGGGTTTATATCAACCGCTTGAAAAGCAACTGGTTGCTTCAGGCCGACCCCACGCTTATCTTCGCCTGGAACGACTATACGATACGCCGTGTGCTCGACCGACATAAGGAAATCGACTCGCCTTACAACACCTATAAATACATTGGCCTGCCTCCAGGACCCATCTGCATCCCATCCATCGCCGCCATCAAAGCCGTGCTCAATGCCGAGGACCACCATTACTTCTATTTCTGCGCTAAGGAGGACTTCTCCGGCTATCACAACTTTGCCAAGACCCTCAGTGAGCACAACCGCAACGCAGCACGATACCAGCAGGCGCTGAACCAACGAGGAATAACGAAATAATCGCTAACTGGATTGCTTCGCTCCTCTGAGTCCCCCCTCTGCGGAGACGCGAAGCGACATCAGCAAAAGCCCTGAAATCGAGATTAAGACACATCGAATTAAATAATTATCACTTACACCACCTTGTTGCGGGAATTGAAATCCCCGCCTAACTAAACAAATGATAACTACAAATAAACAACTGACAAAAATGAAAGCATTCAAAGCATACGACATCCGTGGCGAATGGGGCACTGACCTCAACGCCGACATCGCCTACCGTATCGGCTACTTCCTGCCCGATGTGCTCGACACTGACACCTACCTTGTGGGTCGCGACATGCGTCTCTCCTCACCGACCCTGTTCGAGGCTCTCACCCGTGGCCTCACCGACCGAGGCAAAAACGTCGACTTCATCGGCCTTTCCACAACACCTTTGGTTTATTGGTCGACTGCCAAATATGGCTATGGTGCGTCCATCCAAATTACGGCATCGCACAACCCGAAAAAACACAACGGACTGAAAATTTCGGCCAAAAATGCCCTGCCCGTGGGCTATGACACTGGCCTCAACCGTCTCGAAGCCCTAGTGGAAAGCGACAAACCCACTGTTGTGTGTGAAAAGAAAGGCCACATCACAGAGAAGAACGTCTACGCCGATTATTTGGCTTTTCAAAAGCAGTTTGTGGGGCCGCACGACAACCTCAACATCGCCGTGGATTGCAGCAATGGCATGTCGTCGCTTTTCGTCCACGAGCTGATTGGTGAGGCGCATTACATCAACGACAACTTGGACGGCAACTTCCCCAATCATGAGCCCAACCCATTGGAGGCCAACGCACAAGAGCAAATCAAGGCATTGGTGAAGAAAGAGAAATGCGACATCGGTCTGCTCTTCGACGGTGATGCCGACCGCATCACCTTTATCGACGAGAAAGGCCGCTTCATCAGTCCTGACCTCATCATTGCCTTCTTGGGTGACTATTTCATTGGAGAGCAAAAGCAGAAAGGCATCGTATTGCAAGACATTCGTAGCTCACGTGCCATCCAAGAATACCTCAATCGCTTCCAAGCCAAGGTGGAGACTTGGCGTGTGGGTCGTGCCTACGCTGCCTTGAAACTTCGCGAGTTGGACGGCTGCTATGGCGGCGAGTTGGCTGGCCATTACTACTTCCGCGACTTCTATTATTCCGACTCTGCCCTGCTAGCCGCTTCCATCGTGCTGCGCCTCTTGGCCGAGCGCAAGAAAGAAGGCAAGACCATGAGCCAGATCATCGACGACATCACGCCTTATTATAATAGTGGCGAAATCAATTTCAAGATCGAACGCAAGCAAGAAGCTATGGATGCCGTCAAAGACCACTTCATGCAAATCGAGAAGCCCGAGCGCTTCTTGGACTTCGATGGCTACCGCCTCGACTACCCCGACTGGTGGCTCAACATCAGGCCTTCCAACACCGAGCCCTACCTCCGCTTCCTTTGTGAAGCCAAGAGTGAGGAAAAACTTAACGACATTACCCAAACCGTAAAGCGTATCGTGCAAGAACATAGTTGACACAGACTGTCATTCCAATTATTTGCCTATCTTTGCAAAAATTTGAGACAATGAAGAAACTGATTCCTTTCCTGTTCACATGGATGCTAATCATGATGGCCTCATGTGAGAACCCCAACAAGTCGCGCGCCTTCATGGACGAGGGCTCCAAGCAGCTGCTTCGATACAGCAACTTCGACGAAGCCGAAAAGCTGCTTACCAAAGCCATCAGATACGACAAGCACAACTACGAAGCCTACTATTACCGAGGCTGCACTCGAATCAATGCAAAACAATACCGTGACGCCATCGAAGACTTCGAAAAAGCCGTTGAACTGAAACCTGACTATGCCGATGCCTATTTCAACCTAGGCAAGACCTACTACCTCATGAACGATGAGGACAAAGCCTGTGAATACTACAAATTGGCCGACCAATATGGCCGTCCCAATTTGGAGGACTATCTGAAAAGGTGTAATTAGGATACCTATCATTAATCGAAACCGACCAACCTATAGATTCCATACTGGAATGACATAGGTGGTCGGTTTTGTAGTTAGTAGACAAACTCACCGAAAGTCTCTTCAAGGATGACGTCACCGTCCTCGTTGTAGGTCTTCCATGTCCCTGACTTTTGTCCCTTGGAGTATTGTCCTTCCTCCTTCAAGGCCGTACTAGGGTAATAGCTCTTGGTCGGGCCATCCAACACTCCTTTATGGTATTGGCATTCCATAATGAGCACCCCCATGTCGGAATACTTCTTACAGGGGCCTTCGGGCTGGCCTTCAACATATTGCATCTCCTCGGCCAAAACACCATTGTTGGGATTATAGAGTTTTGACGAACCGTGCACTTTACCCTCTTTGTTGTCCTCCACCAAACGGAGTTGGCCCGAATTGGCGTCATAATACTTCCATTCCCCATCCTTCTTCTGGTTGAGGTAATAGCCTGTGGCGATGACTCTGCCGTTTGGCGCATAGGTCTTGTTCAATGCCTTTTCGCCCGATTTATCGAACTCATTTGTGGCCTTCAGGTTGCCATGTTCATCGTAGTATCTGAACGTGCCTTTGCACTTGTCGTTCTTGAACTGACCTTCGTAGCGCAATTGTCCATTGGAATAAAAATCGCGCCAAGCTCCTTGCCGACGTCCCTTGGCATCGGTCTGGTTGTAGTCCTGAGACATAACTACCGAAACGGCAAACAACAGATTGACAAGAGTTAAGACAAATCTTTTCATCATTTCTTCAATTTTGACCATGCAAATTTAAGGAAATAACTTATTTTTGCGCCAATTATTGTATGGCAGAATTTTCATCCATATTGTTGGAAAACGCGGTGGAGTCGCTTTCTAAGCTTCCTGGCGTCGGCAAAAAGACGGCCTTACGCTTGGCATTGCACCTACTCAACGAAGATGCGCTTGAGACCGAACAACTGGCCGACGCATTGCTCAAGATGAAGCACAACATCATGCTTTGCGAAAGATGCTACAACATCAGCGACACCAAGGTATGTTCCATCTGCTCCAATCCGCGTCGCGACGAGAACACGCTCTGCGTGGTGGCCGACATGCGCGACGTGTTGGCCATAGAGCGCACTGCTTCCTACAACGGCCTCTATCATGTGCTCGGCGGTGTCATCAGCCCCATTGAAGGCATCTCTCCCAACGACTTGAAGATTGCGCAATTGGTACAACGCACCCAAAGAGAAGACATCAAGGAAATCATCTTGGCCCTGCCTGCCACCATCGAGGGCGACACTACCAATTTCTTCATCTTCAGGCAACTGAATGATTTTAAAGGGAAAATATCAGTGATTTCAAAAGGCATAGCAGTCGGCGACGCTTTGGAATATGTGGACGAGGTCACCTTGGGGCGGTCGATACAGAACAGGATTCCGTTCAACCAAAAATGATCCTTTTTTGAGACGCGACAAATCGGCGTCTCTACAAAGCGGTTTCTTCAAACAAATCCAATTGGTTCTCGGTAAGATACAATTCTTGCGGCACCTCGTATTCGTATGCCGAAATGAAACGCGCAATGTTTTTCTTGATCAATTTGATGGGCGTCGTCTTGCGGGCCTTGCAATAGTTGCGCAACGAGCGATATTGGCCTTTCGACAGTTTAAAGGTAATCGCATGATATTGGTAGCTGCGACCTCTCCGTTTCTTGTTCTGTCCCATAACACCTTGATTTGATGGCACGAAATAACGAAAATAATTCGGAAAAAGCAAATTATTGCTTTTTTTTCTACTTTTGCACACCTATTAAAACGAGAACGGTATGAGCATCATTGTCATCGGAGAGTCCAACATCGACATTGCCGTGAAGCCTTATGGCAATACACGACAGGGAGGCTGCACACCTGCCGACATCCGTTTCCATCATGGCGGCGTGGCTCGCAACATCGCCCACAATCTCGCCCTGCTGGGACATGAGGTGCAATTGGTTTCGGTTTTTGGCTCTGACGATTTCGCTGAACAAATGATGGCTGAATGCGAGCAAGCCGGTATCGATCTTTCTTTATCCACGCAATACGAGAACATGAAAAGTCCAATTTTCTTGAGCATCAATGATGAAGTGGGTAATATGCAGTCTGCAGTTTCCGACATCGAACTCAACGGTTTTTTGGACTTGGATTGGCTCATGAAGCGTATTGACGCCATCAATCGCGCGGAATTGGTCGTTGCCGACACGCTCCTCAGCGTCGAAGCCCTTTCCTTCCTGATTGACCATTGTCTGGTTCCGCTTTATTTCGATACGGTGTCGCCCAACCGCGCCCTAATGCTTTCCGAGGCCATGAAAAAGTCATGGAAGAAGTCAATAATTGCCTTGAAAAGCAACCTCGCCGAGGCCCGAGCCATGACCGGAATCACCCAACCCGAAGAAGCAGCCAAGTCATTAGCGTCCAGTGGTATTAAAGAAGTTTATCTCACCATGGGTGAAAACGGAGTTGCCTTCTGTTCACAAAAGGAATACCACTACTTTCCAGCACTTGAAGCCGAGGCCGTCAATGTGACCGGCTCCGGCGACGCTTTCTTTGCGGGTATCATCCACGCCCATGCCATTGGCATCAGCGGAATGGAATCCGTCAGTTATGGCCTGAAAGCCGCCTGCCATAATGTAAAAAGCGAAGCGCCAGTCAACCCGACGCTTCGCCTTTCTGTATTTGAATAAGCTCTTTTAGAAGCTGAAACCGATACGGCCTAGTACCATGATGGGTTGAACCGTACCAAAAGTGCGATAAGTGGTTTCGGTATTCGAAACATTGTTGTTGATAGTTGTGGTCTTCACCGTCTCATCGCCCTTCACGTCAGCCTTGCCCAAGTTGTAAATGCTGCAACCGATGCGCAGGTTTCTGGCAATTTCGAAACCCAAACCTGCTTGGAAGGCAAAGGTAAATGCATTGTCATACTTTTGAGTGGTTTTTACACTCGATTCAATTCCAAGAATATTCAACGTACCAACGTTTTCCATCTGGGTGATGAAACGCATATTGCCACCAATACCAGCCTCAGCATAGACGCCCAACTGAGGGTTGATGTTGTACAGATAGTTCAAACCCAACATGACCGGCACATTGATGTATTTGGGCGTGGCATTGTAGGAGAAACTGCCGTTGACATACTGTCCACCCCATTGACCATTGCGATAGTCAGCCTTCAAGTCGGAATTCGGGCCATTATAGAATCCGTCGAGAGAGAGCATCACTCCCAAACCTTTGACGCCTACGTTGAAATACCATTTGAGACCAGCATTGAAGCCGATAGCAGCGCCTGCTTGGGTGGCATCAACCATATTTAGGGCAAATTCATTGACGTCGTCGTATCTGGCGAAGTCATTCATCGGGAAAGAAGCTCCCAAGTACAAAGCGCCATTGGTTTGTGCCATTGCCTGGCCACCGATAACCATCATGGCGACCAAAGCGAAAAGTCTTACAAATTTCTTCATTTTTCTATAATTTAAAGTTAGATTATTCGTTAGAAAAACGCGGCAAAATTACAAATATTTTGTACTTTTGCGTTTCAAATCCGACAAAAATGCTTCAGAGAATCAAACGCTTCAAGGAACAACATCCTTTCACCGCGCTGATGCTGATTGCCATTGCAGTTCGCATCATTGTGGTCATCTTTGTACCCGGTTTCGGATCACACCGCGAATTGCAGCACCCCTCCTTGTTCATCGGCTTCTTGGACAAAATGAAGAGTTGGCTCTGCATAGGAGAAACACAAGGCATGAAGCTCCTCAGCCGTTCGCTTTATGCCTTGGTCTCGCTCTTCACGGTGTCCATCATCTACCGTATCTGCGACCTGACGGTCGGCAAGCAAAACGCATGGCTTTTGGCACTGATCCCGGTTTTTAGCATCATTATGCCTTCATTTGGCATTATCGAGAATGCCAGTGCCTTTTTGGGTTTACCCTTGCTGCTTTATGGAGCCAATGTGATACTGCGCCAAGAAGTGTTACTCCAAAACAACCTCAACGCCAATGTCCACCGCACTTCATTTCTCATCGCCGGTCTCGTGCTTGGATTAAGTATCTGTTTTTGGTATGAGAGCCTCTTCGTCGCCATAAGTATACTCTTGATTCTCTGCATAAAACGCCGTTTCAAAGGCATGATGATAACCTTCATGGGAATGTTAGCCTCCATCGCATTCGTATGGCTTCTTTTATTGCTCCTTAATGTAGACCCGCTGAAATACATCGTGTTATGACCAAAGAAGAAGCCCGTCTGCGTATCGCCGCCTTAAGCGAAGAGTTAGAGCAACACAACTATAATTATTATATCCTCGCCAAGCCGACCATCAGCGACTATGAGTTTGACATGAAACTCGAAGAACTGGCACGTTTGGAAAAGGAGTTTCCCGAATACCTCTCCCCTGCCTCGCCTACCCAACGTGTGGGTGGCGGCATCACGAAGGAATTTCAAAGCGTGAAACACCGCTATCCGATGCTTTCTCTGGCCAACAGCTACAGCCGCGAGGAGATTGCCGACTTTATCAACCGAATCAAAAAGACTGTCAACGAGGAAGTTGAGTTTTGCTGTGAACTGAAATTCGACGGACTCAGCATCAGCCTGCAATATGAACAAGGTGTGCTCGTCCGTGCCGTCACCCGTGGCGACGGTACACAAGGCGACGACGTGACCACCAACGTGAAGACCATCCATACTGTGCCACTCAAGCTCCACGGCGATTTCCCCGACTTCTTCGAGATGCGCGGCGAAATCGTGATGCCCTTCGAGAGTTTCAACCGACTCAACGAAGCCCGCGCCGAGGTTGGCGACGACCTGTTTGCCAACCCGCGCAACGCCGCTGCGGGAACGCTTAAATTGCAGGACAGCAAGGAAGTGGCGCGTCGCAAACTCGACAACTACTGCTATTACATGATGATGGACGGCCTCGAAGACCGCTACCAGACGCACTACCAAAGCCTGCAAGCCGCCCGCAAGTGGGGCTTCAACATCTCCAATTTCATGGCCCTCTGCAAAACCATTGACGAAATCTTTGAGTTCATCGACTATTGGGATGTAAAACGCCACGAACTGCCCTTTGCCATCGATGGTATTGTACTGAAAGTCAACAGCTATGAGCAACAACAAGCCTTAGGCTTCACCGCCAAGTCGCCGAAATGGGCCATTGCCTACAAGTTCAAGGCCGAGGAAGTGGAGACCGAGCTGCAAAGCGTTGATTTCCAAGTGGGACGGCACGGAACAATAACGCCTGTGGCCAATCTTGCCCCCGTGCAATTAGCTGGCACTACCGTGAAACGTGCCACCTTAAACAATGAGGACTTCATCCGTCAGTTCGACTTGCATTATGGCGACACCGTCACCGTGGTGAAAGGAGGCGAAATCATCCCGAAAATCATCGGTGTCAACCTCGACAAACGGCAAGCTGGAGCGCAACCTGTCGAGTTTGTCAAGACCTGCCCGATTTGCGGCACGCCACTCGTCCAGAACGAAGGCGAAGCGGCTTGGTATTGCCCCAACAGCTCGGGCTGCTCGCCACAAATCCGTGGCCGCATTGAGCATTTCATAGGCCGCAAGGCTATGAACATCGAGAGCCTTGGCGAAGGCAAGGTGGAACTGCTTTACGAAGAAGGCTTG
>Ga0247609_10007617_pt1 | contig 10297 bp, 9 predicted proteins | sample 172DNAGHGlowgp2_FD_193487 | JGI IMG/M metagenome (GOLD analysis project Ga0247609, IMG submission 193487) | Sheep rumen microbial communities from Palmerston North, Manawatu-Wanganui, New Zealand - 1728 DNA GHGlow gp2 | ecosystem: Host-associated > Mammals > Digestive system > Stomach > Rumen ...
GTCTGATGTTGTCAAACAACTGCTCAGGACTACTAAAGAGTCATTATTCAAAGGTATAGAGAATGCTCTTCCCGGGCATCACGTGGGTGACATAAGCTGTGCAGTGCAGGACTATTGTGAGGCCCAAGGCTATGGCATCGTAAGAGAACTGACAGGGCATGGCATAGGACGCATGATGCACGAGGACCCGCCAATACCCAACTATGGGAGCCGTGGCAATGGTGCTATGCTGAAAGCCGGGATGTGCATTGCGATTGAACCGATGGTGACTATGGGCAAGCGTGATATATACTTGAAACCTGACCGTTGGAGTGTCTGCACTAGGGACGGCAAACCCGCTGCTCATTTTGAGCATACCATCGCCATAAGGAAGGGAAAGGCTGAGATTTTATCATCATTTGAAGAAGTAGAAACATTAGAAGGTAAACGATACTAAACGCAACGTATGGCAAAACAATCCGCAATAGAGCAGGACGGAACTATTCTTGAAAGTCTCTCGAATGCAATGTTCCGAGTAGAACTAGAAAATGGTGTGCAGATTATTGCACATATCTCTGGAAAGATGAGAATGCACTATATTCGTATTCTCCCAGGTGATAAGGTGAAGGTAGAGATGAGTCCCTACGACTTGACCAAAGGCAGAATCGTATTCAGATATAAATAACTCAAAGACATCAAAACAATATGAAGACAAGAGCATCATTGAAGAAGCGTACCCCCGAGTGCAAAATTGTACGCCGTAAGGGACGCCTGTTCGTAATCAACAAGAAAAACCCTAAGTATAAGATGCGTCAGGGCTAAAGAAAGTTAAATTAGCATGGAAAAGGTGGGAAATATCATTTTATTTCCTTACCTTTGCATGCTATTTAGCGAGAAATCGATTTAAAATTCATTTTTTTTATTTTAAACAATGGCAATAAGAATTGTTGGAGTAGATTTGCCCCAGAATAAGCGTGGCGAAATCGCATTGACCTATATCTATGGTATCGGTCGAAGTAGTTCAGCAAAAATCTTGGACAAGGCCGGCGTCAGCCGTGACTTGAAAGTCAGCGAGTGGAGCGACGATCAGGCTGCCAAGATCCGTGAAATAATCGGTGCTGAATTCAAAGTGGAAGGTGACCTCCGTTCGGAGATCCAGTTGAACATCAAGCGCCTGATGGACATTGGCTGCTATCGTGGTGTGCGTCATCGTAATGGTCTGCCCGTACGTGGTCAGAGCACGAAGAACAACGCTCGTACTCGCAAGGGTAAGAAGAAGACTGTTGCTAACAAGAAGAAGGCCACGAAGTAATTCTGGAATTTAAAAATTAAAAAGTTAAAAGATTAAAGAATTATGGCAAAGAAAACAGTCGCTACAAAGAAAAGGAACGTGAAGGTTAATGCTCTTGGACAGCTTCACGTGCATAGCTCTTTCAATAATATTATCGTGTCTTTGGCTAACGACGAGGGTCAGGTGATTTCTTGGTCGTCGGCTGGTAAGATGGGTTTCCGTGGCTCGAAGAAGAACACTCCTTACGCTGCTCAGATGGCTGCTGAGGACTGTGCAAAGGTTGCTTTCGACCTGGGCCTGCGCAAGGTGAAGGCATACGTAAAGGGTCCTGGTAACGGTCGTGAGTCGGCTATCCGTGCCGTGCATGGAGCGGGTATTGAGGTTACTGAGATTGTTGACGTTACTCCGCTGCCTCACAATGGCTGCCGTCCTCCGAAGCGTCGCAGAGTTTAAATATTTTTCGGACTCCTCGGACTCCTCGGAGCCCTCGGAGAACTCGGAGCCCTCGGAGAACTCAGAGAACTCAGAGAACTAGACGAACTCAGAGCCCTCGGAGCCCTCAGAAAAAAAGAAAATTAAGAAATAATTTTAAATTATTATGGCAAAGTATATAGGACCGAAATCTAAGATTGCCCGCCGTTTTGGCGAAGCCATTTACGGACCGGACAAAGTTTTGTCCCGGAGAAACTTCCCTCCCGGACAGCATGGCCAGAACCGCCGCCGCAAGCAGTCGGAGTATGCAGTCATGTTGGCAGAGAAGCAGAAAGCCAAGTACACGTATGGAGTGCTTGAGCGCCAGTTCCGCATCATGTTTGAGAAAGCAGCCAAGGCTGAGGGTATCACCGGTGAGGTGCTGCTCCAGAATCTTGAGAGTCGTCTCGACAACGTGGTGTTCCGTCTGGGGCTTGCTCCTACCCGTGCAGCTGCACGTCAGCTGGTAGGCCACCGTCATGTCATTGTCGATGGTAAGGTAGTCAACATTCCTTCTTTTGCTGTGAAGCCCGGTATGGTTATCGGCGTTCGTGAGAAGTCGAAATCACTTGAGGTCATTGAGACCGCCCTGGCTGGCTTTAACCACAGCAAGTACCCCTGGATTGAGTGGGACGAGCAGCAGAAGGCTGGCAAGTTCTTGCACAAGCCTGAGCGTGCAGACATCCCCGAGAATATTCAGGAGCAGTTAATCGTTGAGTTGTACTCTAAGAACTAAAAATCATTAAATTAATGGCGATATTAGCATTTCAAAAACCCGATAAAGTGGTAATGTTGGAAGCCAACGACAGGTTCGGCAAGTTCGAATTCCGTCCGTTGGAGCCGGGCTTCGGTGTGACCATCGGCAACGCCCTGCGCCGCATTCTCCTTTCATCGCTTGAGGGCTATGCTATCAACACCATCCGTATCGGAGGCGTGGAGCATGAGTTCTCATCCGTTCCTGGTGTAAAGGAAGATGTGACCAACATTATCTTGAACCTGAAGCAAGTCCGGTTCAAGCAAGTAGTTGAAGAATTCGAGAACGAGAAAGTCAGCATCACCGTTGAGAATTCTACAGAGTTCAAGGCCGGTGACATCGGCAAGTATCTAACTGGATTTGAAGTGTTAAATCCCGATTTGGTGATTTGTCATCTCGATACAAAAGCATCTATGCAGATTGACCTGACTATCAACAAGGGACGTGGATACGTGCCTGCTGATGAGAATCGTGAGTTCTGCACCGATGTCAACGTGATTGCTATCGACTCAATCTACACCCCCATCCGTAACGTCAAGTTCGCTGTAGAGCCTTATCGTGTTGAACAGAAGACCGACTACGACAAGCTCGTTATCGAAGTGACGACGGACGGTTCCATTCACCCGAAGGATGCCCTGAAGGAGGCTGCCAAAATCCTCATCCAGCACTTCCTGCTCTTCTCCGATGAGAAGATTACCCTTGAGAACACTGAGACTGAGGGTAATCAGGAGTTCGATGAAGAGGTGCTGCATATGCGTCAGCTACTGAAGACGAAACTCGTAGACATGAACCTCTCTGTTCGTGCCCTGAACTGTCTGAAGGCTGCTGATGTCGAGACTCTTGGCGACCTGGTTCAGTACAACAAGACCGACCTCTTGAAGTTCCGCAACTTCGGTAAGAAATCGCTCACGGAGCTTGATGATTTGCTCGAGAGTCTGAATCTGTCGTTTGGAACCGACATTTCAAAGTATAAACTGGACAAGGAGTAAGTGAAAAGTTTGTGGTGAATAATTTGCTACTGCTTTTCTTTATACCTGTAAGATGTCCAATTAAAGTAACAAAGTAAACAATGAGACATAATAAGAAATTCAACCATCTCGGCCGTACTGCATCGCATCGCGCTTCCATGCTTGCCAACATGGCTATCTCGCTGATCATGCACAAAAGAATCACTACGACCGTGGCAAAGGCTAAGGCCCTCAAAAAATATGTGGAGCCCCTGATTACCAAGGCAAAGGAGGATACCACCAATTCACGTCGTGTTGTGTTCAGCTATCTGCAGAACAAGGAAGCTATCAAGGAGCTCTTCGGCGAAGTATCGCAGAAGGTAGGCGACCGTCCCGGTGGCTATACACGTATCATCAAGTTGGGTACCCGTCAGGGTGACGCTGCTCCAATATGCTTCATCGAGCTTGTAGACTTCGATCCCGAAATGGCTAAGACCGCAGGCACGAAGAAAAAGGCTACCCGTCGTTCGCGCAAGTCGTCGAAGACGGAAGAGGCTGCTCCCGCAGTTGTAGCTGAAGAGGCTCCCGTAGCAGAGGAGGCTCCGAAGACAGAAGAGGCCCCCAAGGCTGAATAGTTCTGTGACAGACAACCGAAAGGTTATCGATAATAAAGAGGACATCCATCGCGAGACGGGTGTCCTCTTTTCATGGTCTAAGGCTATGGCTTTCTATTCTTTAGTCTTTATGGCATTGACACAGAAGGCTCCAATAATCAGGAATATGGCAGATACGAACATCATGTTTGCCTGATAGCTGCCTATGACTGAAAGTATGCTGCTGCCTAAGAGGGCTGCGATTATCTGGGGTATGCAGATGGTGCCGTTGAACAGTCCCAGATAGGCTCCCATGTGACCGTAGCCCTGCAAAGCATTGGTGACCAGTGTGAAAGGGCAGGCGAGCATGGCAGCCCAGGCGCATCCGATGAGCAGGAAAGGAACAATCTGCAGGTACTGGTTAGGACAGAACGGGATGAGCGCAAAGCCAAGACCGCCGATAAGGAGGCTTATTGTGTAGGCCGTCTTGATGTTCTTGAACCGTGGAATCACCATTGCCCATGCCACCGAGCCGATAGCCTGTATGGCGTAGAGCACACCTGTCCAGTTGCCTGCCACCTGATAGGCTTCTGTTTTTGAGTCGGCAGTATCCCATACGGTCAATGAGACGGCATCGACCACGTAGGTCCACATGTAAAGGAAGGCTGCCCAGCAGAAGAACTGCACCAACCCGACTCGCCAGAAGGCTGCAGGAGCGTTTTTCAGAAGTGTGATCCAGTTGGACGTCCCTTCTTCTTCAGCAGGAGCCGGATTATACTCTTCATACTCCTTTGGAGGCCACTCCTTGACTTTTGTCACCGTGTAGACGACGCAGAGAATTAGTATGGCAGCTCCCACGTAGAACGACCAGATCACCGTATCGGGTACCACACCCTCGGGAGCAACGTTCTTCAGGCCAATCCATGCGAAGATGAATGGGAACAGGAACCCCATCACAGAGCCGGCATTGCAGAGAAACGACTGGATGGAGTAAGCCTTGGACTTCTGCTCTTCATTGACCATGTCGCCCACGAGCATCTTGAAAGGCTGCATAGCCATGTTGATGGACGTGTCGAGTAGCATGAGCATGAACATACCGAAAATCATGACCATTGAAAGCGACATGCCCAGTGAACCGGCATTTGGCAATAGGCACATGACGAGCACTGCTACTGCCGCACCAACAAAGAGATAAGGAATGCGCCGGCCAAAGCGGGTCCAGGTCTTGTCGCTCAGTGTTCCTACGATGGGCTGAACAAGAATGCCCATAAGGGGAGGCAGAATCCAGAAATAAGACAGGTCGTGGGGATCGGCACCTAAGGTGCGGAAAATGCGTGAGATGTTAGCACTCTGCAAGGCGTAGGCTATCTGCACGCCAAAGAAGCCGAAACTGAGGTTCCAGAGCTTCCAGAAGGATAGGTTGGGTTTCTGTTTCATATTATTGATCTTAGATTATTGTCGGGTGATAAGACAATATACAGCGATTGGCGTTTTCGTGATGTTTCTTTCTACGTCTGTTGGTGTTTTCAGAATGTGTCTATCGTGTAGTGCCGCGGATGATGAGACGGGTGCGCACGATGCGACGCTCTGCGTGGTCTAGGGGGATGTTGCCCTCCACATGTCCAATCAGCACTTTGGCAGCCTCTTCGCCCACCTTCTTTCCGTTTTGCTCGATAGTGGTAAGCATCGGGTCGCATGACACGGCTTGAATACTATTGGTAAAGCCGCAGACAGAGATGTCCTCGGGAACACGCATCCCCATGCGCTTCACGGTGTATAGGATGCCCAATGCCGTGTCGTCATTGACGGCAAAGAAGGCATCGGGATAACAGTCTCCGTCGAAAAGGTCGGCCGTAATCAGTTCGGCATCATGCCTGTTGTCGCAGATGCGGGTCAGCTCGGTGCGATAGGGTAGGCCGTTCTTCAGCAAGGCATCCTTATAGCCATTGAAGCGGTTCTTGGCTATCTCCATATTCATGGGAGAGCCATAATAGGCGATATGCCGGCATCCTGTCTCAATCAGATAGTTCACCGCCGTGAATGCGCCCATGTAGTCATCGACCACCACGCGGCTCGCGTTGACACCAGTAGAGATACGGTCGAAGAAAACGAGGGGGACGCCTTGGTCGATGAGCCGCTGAAAATGCTCGTATTGGAGAGTGTCCTTGGCCTGGGATACGATGATGCCGCAGACCTTGTTCTCAAAGAACGACTGGCATAGCTGCACCTCGCGCTCATAGTGCTCACCGCTTTGAGCCACCATTACCCTGTAGCCGCGGCTGGATGCTTCCTCTTCGATGCCCCTGAGGATAGATGAGAAATAATAGTGGACAAACTCTGGCATGATGACCCCGATAATTTTCATGGGCTGTACCCGCGAGTGTCGCAGCGACTCTGCCAGAATATTAGGGGTGAAGTTATGCTCACGGGCATATTGCTGGATGAGCTGCTTGCGCTCCTGCGAGATGCGAGGCGAGTCTTTCAGTGCCCTCGATACCGTGGCCACAGAGACCCCAAGCTCGCAGGCGATGTCTTTCATTGTCAGCACCGTTTTCTCTTTCATCTGTCAGTTTGATTTGTGGCAAGTTGCCTATCCGTTATGCAAAAATATGAAATACTTTCCAATTGCTTCCCTTTTACCTTATTCTAATATAAGAATGGGTGCGCAAACGTTTGCATTTTGTTGTATAACGTTTTTTGGTGGAAAAAAGTATTACAATTATAAAAGATTTTTAATTTTGCATGCGGATTAATCCCTTTTGGGATAGCGATGCCAATAATGACCATTAATAATACGTACTAACAATAAACACTAACACTAATTAAATTTAATGATGAAGCAGGTAAACATTCAAATTCCTGTCAGGATGCTGGCTCTGTTCTTGGGCTTGTTCCTGGCGATGAGTGCTTTTGCGCAAATCAATGTGCGAGGCCATGTGAAGGATTCGAGTGGGGAACCCGTTATCGGAGCAACCATCCGTGTGCTCGGTCAGCAAGGAGGCACGGTGAGCGACTTTGACGGTAATTTCGCCTTGACCGCCCAGCAAGGTGCCACGCTTGAAGTGAGCTATGTGGGCTATCTGACTACGCGAGTCGCTGCTGCCGCCAATGTGGTGGTCACTCTTGTCGACGATGCGCAAACCCTTGAAAACGTGGTGGTCATCGGCTACGGTCGTGCCAAGAAGAGCGACCTGACCGGTTCGGTCACGGCTATTAAGCCTGACGAGATGAACCACGGTCTAATAACGAGCGCACAGGATGCCCTTCAGGGTAAGGTGGCTGGCGTGAACATCGTAAACAGTGGCGGTGAGCCGGGTGCCGGTGCAACCATTCGCATCCGTGGCGGTTCGTCGCTCAATGCCTCCAACGACCCTCTTATCGTCATCGACGGCTTGGCTATGGACAGTTATGGCATGCAAGGTGCCTCTAACCCCCTCTCTCTCGTCAACCCGAATGATATCGAGAGCTTTACTGTGCTGAAGGATGCCTCTGCCACTGCCATCTACGGTAGCCGCGCCTCCAACGGTGTGATCATCATCACCACGAAGAAAGGCAGAAAGGGACAGAAACCCCAGATCTCTTACAATGGCAATGTATCGGTGAGCACCATCAGGAACAAGATGGATGTCATGGGCTCGGAAGAGTACCAAGGCTTCATCAAGAATCTTGTGATGACCACCAGAGGCTATAGTGAAGCCGAATATCTGGCCAGTCAGGAATATGCAAACTTAGGCTATACTGATGCCTTTGGCAATCATGTGTTTGCTGATACCGACTGGCAGGACGAAATCTTCCAGACAGCCGTCTCTACCGACCAGAACCTGACCTTGACCGGTGCCACGAAGAGCATGCCCTATCGCGTCTCTATCGGTGCTACCAGTAACAACGGTATTGTCAAAACCTCCAACTACACCCGTTATACGGCCAGCTTCAATCTGTCTCCGACTCTGCTTGACGACCATCTGAACCTGAACATCAACGGTAAGGGCATGTATTCGAAGACACGCTTTGCCAATAGTGGAGAGGCCATCGGCAATGCCCTGTTCATGGATCCCACGAAACCTGTGTACGATTATAACGAGGACAACGGCTACGGCGGTTACTGGCAGTGGCCCAACGCAGCCGACTGGGGCGATACGGCTTGGACCACCAACCGCAACTCCCTGGCCTCGCAGAACCCCGTGGCTGCACTGCACAACAAGAAGGACATCGGTCGTACCAAGGCTCTCGTAGGTAATATCGAGGCCGACTACAAGGTACACGGATTAGAAGACCTGCACTTGCACGTTAATGCCGGCATGGATCTTACTTCGGGTAAGAGCACGCTGGAGGAAAGCCCCTACATCTACAATGCCGACTATTATTATGGTCGTTACGGATGGTCTAAGCAAGACAGCTATAACCTCTCGCTCAGCATGTATGCACAGTACATGAAGGACTTTAGCGATGCCCATCATTTCGACATCATGGCCGGTTATGAGTGGCAGCACTTCCACAGAAAGAACGACTCCCATTACTATGGACTCTATCCTTCTACCTCGACGCTTACCGCTGATGACGGCTCTCCTCTGCGCGGCACAGAATACTTGCCCACGGAAAATGAGCTCTACAAGACTGAGAACTATCTCGTCTCTTTCTTCGGACGTTTGAACTACACCTTGCTCGAACGCTATATGCTGACATTCACCCTTCGCGATGACGGCAGCTCACGCTTCAGCAAGGACAACCGCTGGGGCCTGTTCCCCTCTGCTGCCTTGGCATGGAAAATCAATGAAGAGCCGTTCCTGCGGAATGCCAACTGGATGAGCGACTTCAAACTGCGTCTCGGATGGGGTATCACCGGTCAGCAGGAAGGTATAGGCGACTTTACCTATATCGCTACCTATACCCCCAACAAGCAGGGAGCTTATTACAATCTTCTGGGCAGCGGCAGCACCTACAGGCCCGATGCCTATAATCCCGACCTGACATGGGAAAAAACCACTACTTATAACGCCGGCATAGACTTTGGTATCTTGAAGGATCGTATCACCTTCAGCCTAGACTGGTATTATCGCAAGACCAAGGACCTTATCAACACCGTTGTCGTGCCTGTGGGTACCAACTTCTCGAACAAGGTGACACAGAACATCGGTTCACTCCATAACACAGGTCTCGAATTTGCCGTCAACTGGCGTGCCATTCAGACGAAGGACTGGAACTGGCAGTTAGGCTATAACGTGACATGGAACAAGAACGAGATTGACGAGCTGGTGGCCAGTACGGGCGATGACTATAAGATTATCCACGGCGGTCTGGCTCTTGGTGACTCCGGTTCCGACGGTGTGAAGTCATGGCATGTCGGCCAACCCGTTGAAGCCTATTATCCCTATATGCATGTCAACGGTCAGAACGGGCAGCCCGTCTATGGTCAGTTCGTAGACCGTAAGGCCGACGGCATCATCAACGAGGGAGACCGCTACTACTATAAGAAGTCTACTCCCGACGTGACGATGGGCTTCACTTCAAAGATTACCTACAAGCGTTGGGATCTGGGCTTCGCAATGCGTGCCAGCATCAACAACTATAACTACAATGCCATTGAGGCCGGCAACTCCAACTTAGGTTATAGCCAGATGTATAATGGCAGTGCATGGCGCAACGTCCTCTGCATGGCGGTGGCCAAGGGATGGACAGCTTCTGAGTCTCGCGATGCCTTGAGCGACTATTTCATTCAGAACGCTTCGTTCCTGAAGATGGACAATATCACTCTGGGCTACTCTTTCGACCGCATTTGGGATGCCAAGATTAGCGGACGCATCTATGCTACGGCACAGAATGTGTTCACCATCACCGATTACAAGGGTCTTGACCCGGAAGTTGACGGCGGCTACGACAATGTTATCTATCCTCGTCCGTTCATTGGAATCCTTGGCTTGAACCTGAATTTCTAAACAACAAAACAAAAGTAGGAATTGATTATGAAACTGAATAGCATAAAATCATTTACCGCCGCCACGATTCTCGCCCTTTCACTGGGGGCTTCTACCTCATCGTGTGTGAAGGACTTGGATGTTGAAAACATCAATCCCCAGCAGACCAGTGAGTTTGACGGCGATGCACTGCTGAACAAGATATACTCCAGCTTTGTGCTGACGGGACAGACAGGTCCCGATGGCGACGGTGATATCGCAGACTTCGACGAAGGACGTTCCGAGTTCTTCCGCATGAATTGGGAGATGAACGAGTTTACAAGTGACGAGGCTCATTGGGAATGGCTCAA
>Ga0247609_10007618_pt1 | contig 10295 bp, 3 predicted proteins | sample 172DNAGHGlowgp2_FD_193487 | JGI IMG/M metagenome (GOLD analysis project Ga0247609, IMG submission 193487) | Sheep rumen microbial communities from Palmerston North, Manawatu-Wanganui, New Zealand - 1728 DNA GHGlow gp2 | ecosystem: Host-associated > Mammals > Digestive system > Stomach > Rumen ...
CCCAATCCCCAATCCCCAATCCCCAATCCCCAATCCCCAATCCCCAATCCCCAATAATTTTAAAAAATAAATTTATTTATAATTGAAATTTTTTAATATAATTTTTAATTAATTGATAATTTTAATTAATAAATTAATTTAAAATAATAATTATCATTATTTAAATAAAAGCTAATAAATCATATATTATTCATTTTATTGAATTCTTAATATATCAATATTAATAAATATTTACACAAATCTAAAAAGTATTGATAAAGTAATTTATATAAGTTGAAAATCAACACTTATTTTCTGATATTTTTCACTTGCAAATTTTTTAATTAAACGTGTAAAACCCTTTTCCTTGATATGAACACATTCATTTTTTATATCTGCAAAACAATTTGTAATTTCCTCATTATATTTCATTAAATTAATACCAGAATTAGCCATATAACTATATAAATTTAGGTTCTTTTTTTCTTTACCATTAGTTTCCAAAATAATCAAATATATAGCTTCAATGACAATTAAAGCATTATATTTTAATGCTCCTCCACTTATATAATACATTTCTAAAATAAAAAGACCTAGATTATAATCTTTCAAATTCATATTCTTTATAACTTTGACAAACTGAAACAAATCATAAATTGTTGGAATTGATATATTATAATTTAATTTTTCCATTAAAAATAATTCACATTTATTAATTTGTTCTTTATTAAAAGCTTTTCCACAAATATCGCATAATTCATCTAAATTTGGCACACTACTTTCTATATATTTTATAGATATTGCAAAAGAAGTAATAACTGTTAGTAATAATTCATCTTCTTTTATAGGTTGATTTGAACAATATCTATCAAAAATAACATAAGTTAGAAATAATGTAGCCTCACTAATATAAGTATTCAAAGTTAAAAGAAGAATAAAATTAAAGTAGGACATTCTCTTATCAAAGAAATCTTGTTTCTCACTAGATAAATGCCTTTGATTTATTATGATTTTTTCATAATTGCTTTCTGAATTATATAAATTAGCACAGAGGTCATACATCATTTCATTGAAGTATTCCATAGGAAAATTTTTTATTACTTTTTCATTTGAAAGAATTACTCTGATAATATTATTTGAATTTATTTGCATATTATTATTATTATTTATATTTTCATTATTATCATTTTTTGATTTGCTAATTGCTTCATTTTTCTTTAGAGATTTTAGTACTATTTGTTGAACACCTTTATTACTAATTTTATAATAAGAGTTTGGATTTAAATTGTCTTTGAGTGAATGCAATATTATATTCTGAGTGTAATTATGAGATATATTAAAATTAGATTTATTTGGTTCTTTCACTAAATTAATATAAAAAGAGGCGCTATCTTTCTTATTTTTAGTTACATCCAAAGTTATATTCTGGCAATTGTAATTTTCAGTATTATTTAAAGATAAGAGAGTTTCATTTGAATCTTGACAAGAATTAGTCAAGCCATCGGAATCGTAATTATTTTTATGGGTATCATCTGAAAAAAAATCTTCATCAAATGTAAGGAAAAATTTTCTGTTCATTTTTTTAATTTTAAAATTAAAAATAATATTTTTATTGTTTATTATATAAAAAAATTTAATAATATTTTATTTAAAATTTGGGATATTTTTATTTTTATATTTATATAAATGGGGATTGGGGATTGGGGATTGGGGATTGGGGATTGGGGATTGGGGATTGGGCCCAATCCCCAATCCCCAATCCCCAATCCCCAATCCCCAATCCCCAATCCCCATTTAAAATTTTATCAAAAGATTTAAAAAATAAAATTAAAAAAATAAATATTATTTTAAAATTATAAACTTATATTAATTATTATTTCTAAATATATTTAAATATTTTTTAATAAAAAAATGTTTTTAAAGAAGAAAATCGAAGATCAATTTGATAAAATAATTAATATAGATGATGCAGCTCAAAAAGTTCCTTTATTAAAAAAACAAATAGAATATTTTAAATCTCAAAAGCCAGAATTTGAATATGAATACAAGGACTTTTTAAAGATAATTGAAGAATACCAAACTAGCAGTAATTTAGAGTATAATTTATTATGGTTACAATTAATAAATGAAATTGCTAGACTGAATCAAAGTATGAGAAAAAAATATTTAAAGTCAGCTATGAATTTAATATTTTCCCCAAAAAATAATAATAATAATGAAAATGAGGAGAACAAAGAAGAAATATATAAAATAAAAATAAATACAATAAGTGTATTTACTAAGAATTGTGAAGAGATTTTTGAATGTGATACTTATTTTCAAAATTTGAATCATTTAAAATCTATGTTAAAATTATTAATTATGGATTTATTACCTTATTATTATAATAAGGAAAATAATGCACTTTTGACAAATATCTCAAATTTATTTATAAACATAAATAAAAATATAGAAAATCAGAAATATTTAAAATCAAATTACTTTTCAATTATATTCAATTTATTAATAGAAATACTATGCTTTCAAACTTTATACTATTCTTTAAAAATAATTGATAAGAAATCAAAAGGTAAAAAAAATAATTTAAATAGCTCAAATAATAATATAGACATTAGCAATTCAGAAAATAATGAAAATGATAAAACCGAAATAAATAGCTCTATGGATAGTAATACTAAAAACAATTTATTAGATTTTATCAAAAAGGCTAATAATCTATTTAATATATATCTAAGCTTAAATCAAAAAAATAATTTAAATATAATAGTTAATTATCAAATATTGATGAAAATATTTCTTATTCACTGCCTTGAAAGCATTTATAATGAAAGAGAATGTATGGAATGGTTTGATCTTGTTATTAATAATTTTAAAATGAACAAAATATTAAAAATAATAACAGATTCATTTGATGATGAAATATTTGATATCTTTTTTATAAAACAAGAAGAAAATGGAGGAGCAATAGGAAATCAAAATGCAAATTTTGGAGGAATGAACTTCTTTGGAAGTAATAAATTAAAGAGCATTAATATATTTTTTTATTTGAATGAATATAGAACAAAGGAAATTGAAAGTAAAAATTATTATAATAATTTTATAATAAAGTTCAAAGAATTAAGAAATAAATTATTAGATAATAAAGAATATATAAATAATGGATTATTTATTTTGATTAATCATTTATTAAATGATATTTTATCAAAAAATAACAATAACTTAAATTTTGAAGAGGAAATAATTATTATAACACTTATCAAATGTGTAATGAAATACATAACAAAAGCAAATATTGATGACATGCTAGAAAATAATAAAATTAATATAGATAATTTTGTAAATTTATTAATTGATAGATTTGGTACTTCTCTTAGTGAAAAGATATGGAAAGAATTAATGGCATTAATTAAGTATTATTACTTTGAATTGAGTAAATATAAGAATAAGTTGGGAATAGATCAAATAAAAATAATATTAAAAAAGATGCTTAGATTAAAAATAAATGGTAATTATAAATTCGATGAAAATTTATTCTATGATATACTATTCAAAGTATGCAATGATGTCAGCAAAAATAATCAAATAAAAGATTATGTTTTATATTCAGTATATATTAAAAATCAATTTAAAAATTCAATATATTTCAAGAAAAATGTTTCTTCTTGTACTGAATATTTCATAACATTAATAAAAGATAAATACAATTCTTTCGAAGTAATAGATTCTAAGAATTATAATTCAAAAATTAATAATTCCGATGAAATATTGGACATATTAGCAAATTATTTATTAATATATTTAAACACATATTCAAAGTACGAAAATAAAGATATTGAATTATTTATTTATAAAAATTTTATTCATTTGAATTTCTATTTTAGTTTAAAAAAAAATTTGCAATCACAATACATTAAATTAATTATCACGAATTTAAATAATACTAATGATATCAATTATTTTCAATGTCTAATAAGTTATTTGATATCATTGCATTCAAATCAAGGAAATATTTTATCAAATGAGATTACTGAAGATACTCTGCTCTTATACCGAAAACTTATGATTAAAATAATCAAAAAATTATCAGAAACATCACAGGTGGAAAAACTTAAATATTTATTTGAACTAATATTTAATAGATTAGATGCTTGTATAAGGGATGAAATAGACACAAATTTTTTAAAAAATATAATTGAAGTACTTAGATGCACAAATATTACAAAATATGATGAAATATTAATAAATCATAAATATTTTAAATATAATAAATTAGATAATATCAACGAGCAATACTTAAATGTGGGTCATAACTATCATACATGTATTCTGGTAGGAAATGCTAAATCTGTTTCAAAAGAAATGAATAACGAGTGGTGTATTGTAGATATAAAAAATTTATTTTCAATACTACTTCAATTATTAAAGAAGGATAATATTAATATTGATTGTAAAGAAAAAATAATAAATTTCATAAAAGAAAAAATTAATGATATTTTTTTCTTTAATAAATTAAATGTAGAAGAATTCATTAATTTTGTAATAGGATTAGATAAAGATAATTTGAAAGATTATATTTTATTCATAGAAAAAAGTGATATAATTTCATCCATAAATGAGATATTGATTCATTTATCTTATTTAATGGTGTATCACAAATATTTGTTTGATATAAAAAATTATAAAGATGTCTATGATAAATTAATAAATTATGCATTTGATAAAATCAATTATTTCAAAAAAATAATAAGATTTATTATACATAAATATGATATCAAAGTTTTAAAAAGCAAAAATTGGAGAAATTTTACCTTTATGAAAGGAATACTGGGTGCAGATGTTGATGGCTTGCCTAATCTCGATCATTTAAAGCTAGATGCAAATGATTTTAAAATAAGTAAAAAGGATAAAAAAAAAGATCCAAATTACCAATATTTAATTAATGAGGATATTCAAATAGGAAAATTTGTATATCCAAAAATAAATTTTAATGAATCAATAAAATTTTTTAAGTCATATTTTAACATATTAGAAATAAGCTTGAATTCACTTAGCTATATTTATATAAAAAATTACTCAATTCCTAATCCACCTTTTACTAAGCAAATTGAAGATAAAAAAATAAATATTCATTTCGATAAAAAAGTAAATGCATATCATATTCATCAACAAGGAATTAAAAAAATTACTAATTTTCAAAGGATTAATCCAATATCAGAAGAAATTCAAAAAAAATATGTTAGCATTTGTGAAAATATTTTTAACATATTTAATAAATTCCCTGTATTAATAAAATATCATGAGCAATTTTTAATAGAATGTTATAAATTGTTTTTATATGCTAAAGATTTTTTGATTTCATGTGGCGAAAAATATATCATCATGAGTATACTGATATTATTTAATATAACATTTCCTGAAAATTATAATAAATTATATGAATCTTTAAATAATGAATTTAAGTATAAATATAATGATGGAAAAGACTTCATTTTTTTTAAAATTGAAAGTGTTCAAATTAATAATAATGAAAATAGCAATAATTTAATGAATAATTTAATAAATAGTATTGAAAATAGATCTAAAAGAGTGAATAGTGTTAGGAAAAACGATTTCACAAGTATGAATTCAATGAACAATATTAATAATAATCTATCTAAAAAGGCCATTGAAATAAATGATCCAAAAATGAGTATGAATGAATTTCATAGTAGATCAATGGTCATATTAAATGATAAAAATATTGAAGATAATTTAGAAACTAAAATATCTTCTGATATGATTAATGAAAATAATATACAGAATAATGATAATTTTAATGTTAATTATAATATAATTAAAAATAATAAAAATATAGAATCTCAAAATGTTCTTAGTCAAAGTGTTATAGATAGTATATTATTAATTAGAAAATTAATAATTGAATATGTTATAAAGTCTAAGCATTCATTAAAAATATATCATATTATGAATAATATAATAAATGAAAACAAAAATGATGAAAATTATTTGTTTTTATTATATTGCAAATGGAAAATAGTTAATAAAGAAAATATAAAAAGGAATGAAGATATAAATGTATTCAAAAGTAAAACAAAAGTTAAACATTATTTTGGAGGAGACATCCAAAGTATTTCAATAGAAGATTTTTATCCTAATAAAACAATTTCCATTAAAACACCTATATCAAATTCCAATTATATGATTCAAAATGATTATCAAAAAGCTGTAAATAAAAATATGAATAAAATAATAATGAAGACATTAATACCTGAAGCTAAATGTACCGAAGTTGAAAATATTTTAAATAAAAAGCATGAGCAAGACAGCCATAAATTTTTTTCTTCATATAATAAAGAAAAATTTAATAAAAATGATTCCAACACTAATACTTTTTGTTATGCAAGTACGCCAAATATTGCTGCATTAAAAGAAATTAAAGAAATTGAAAATGAAGATAAGGATAAAGATAATTTGGATAATGAAAAAAATGATAATATTGATGATAATAATGATAATAATAAATATATAAATGATGAAAAATATACTCCTAATTTAGAAGAATTAGTTTCTATAATGCATAATAAAACAAAAAATAATGAATATAGATATTATTCTAATAATATAAATGAGTTTAACAATATATGTCATATTATAAATAACATTGATAAAAGTATTATGTACAATGAAATAGAAATTAATGTTATGTATATTATTGAGAATAAAGATAAAAAACATTTAAATGACGTTTATAACTCAAATTTCATCAAATTTTTAAAAAAATTAACTATGCAAGATGAAGAATATATTTTTATTAATTATAATAAAAAGCAAAAAGAGAAAAAAGAATATATATCAACTGGTAATTTTAATGTCACTAAATTTGTATTAAATGATATTCCTATAAAAAACAGAATTAATACTACTAACAATTATCAAATATGCTTAATATTTAATAATACTTTAGAAAATAAAACAATCAATAGTGATAATTTAATTGCCAATATTGACAATTTTATTGATGAAAAAATATATTTATATATTTTTATTATACCAATATCAGATGAATTTTGGAAAATTGAATTTAGATTGAATCCAAAAAAAAAGGATGAATATGCAGATAAACTTAAATACCTACTTGAACTCAATTTTTTAAATTGTTATATTTTATCAATTAAAAACCAGTTTGAATATATTGTCTATCATTTAAAAATATTGCTTGCTTTATTGCAGAATTTAATGTGTAATTTAAAAATTGAATTAGATGATAAAAAATTAATGGCTAAATTGAAAGGAATAAGGCATGAAGAGATATTGCAAAGAATGCAGACATTTAAGTCTATTCTAATATAATTTAATTTCATAAAATTTAAAAAAATTTATTTTAGTTAAATTTAATAGTGCTTAAATCTAATAAAATATTTTAATTGGGGATTGGGGATTGGGGATTGGGGATTGGGGATTGGGGATTGGGGATTGGGCCCAATCCCCAATCCCCAATCCCCAATCCCCAATCCCCAATCCCCATTTATAATCTGACAAAATTTTATTAACTATAAATAAATATATTGTTAAAAATTATTAAGTTTTACCTTATTTATTTAAAATTAATAATATATTATTCGTCCATATATAAATATAATAGTAAATTTAAATATCTATTTAAAATTTACTATCAATTTCATCTTTGAGTATTACTTGTTCAGGGTCTCCATTTTCAGCAATAAAAACTTTTATTTTACCATCTTTAACCCTAACGTATTTATTTTGCTCAACATTAAAATAGGAAAGAGCATGATCATCTGCAAAAATGGTAATTGTTTTTACTTCATTAGGTTGTAACTCAATCTTATCAAATCCTTTAAATATATGCTCTGGATAATCCTTTACACTATCAGGAAAAGTCAAGAACATCATAGGAACAGCTTGTCCTACAACTTTGCCAACATTTTTAACTTTAAATTCAGCAGTCAATCCATCTTTGTTTAAGGAAACTTTCAAGTCAGTGTAATTAAAATTAGTGTAAGTTAGTCCAAATCCAAATGGGAATATAGGCTTTTTTTTCTGTTTATTAAACCATCTTTGTCCAACATATAATCCTTCAGTATAATTATATTGTTCTTTATCATGACCGGGTCTGTCATCTTTTCTTCCTGCACTATCTATACCTTCATATCTATATTCATTAGCATAAGGAATTCCAGTTTCACAAATTGAATAATTAACTAAATGTGTTATTTTTGTACCATAATCATCTATGCCTCCCCAGGCATAAGGAAGATGCCCACTAGGATATACTTCTCCAAATAAAATGTCTGCAATTGCATGTCCTGATTCAGCACCTGGGAATCCAGAAAAAATGACACCTTTAACTTTATCCAACCATGGAACATTGACTACAGCTGGGGCATCAATTACTACTATTATATTCTTATTTACATCTGCAATTTTTTCTATTAACTCATTTCCTCCATGCCATACATCTAAATTCTCTCTGTCTCCTATACTATTTTCTACTACCGAATATTCTTCTCCTGAATCTGCTTTTACAAAAACTATTGCAACATCAGCTTCCTTAGCAATTTCTACACCTGTGTCAATATCTTCTTTAGCGCTTACATGAACTGTTTTCTTCTCACCTTTTACTTCTCTTGTTTCATCTGTGTAAATTAATTTTCCTGATTTTAAAACTTTTATACCTTTTTTAGTAGCTAATTCTTCAATACCTTGAATAGGTGTAATCAAATATGAAAAATCTGTAGTTCCAGATCCATAACCTAAAGGAATATGTCCATTTACAACAAGATTTGTATCATTTACACAACCAAAATCATTTTCATTTATGCAATCTCTTTCAAAGGCCCCATCTCCTATTACAGCTATAGTCTTAATATCTTTGAGAGGAAGAATATCATCTTGATTTTTTAATAAAATTTGGGATTCAGTAGCTGCGTCTCTTTGTATTTTTTTTCTTTCTTCTGTTTTTGTATCAAGAAACATATTAGTTTCTGGGAAATTTTCCATTTGATTTAATTGATACATAGTAGCAATTATTCTAGTTGCTGATTCAGTTATTCTATTTTCTCCTATAATTCCTGAATCGTCATATTCTTCTAACATTGACCAATAGCTTTTATCTCTTCCAAAATATTCTCCCCAACTATAGCCTCCTGGCATATTCATGTCTAATCCAGAATTAAAATTATCACTGTGATTATTATAAATAGACCACCAATCTGATACTACAAATCCTTTAAAATCAAGAATATCCCTTAAAATATTTGTTAGTAATTCTTTGTTTTCAGCACAATAGGTATTATTTACAGCATTATAACAAGACATTACAGAACCAACTTTTGCTTCATGAATTGGCCTATAAAATGGTTCTACATAAATATCCATTAAAGGACTTTTATCAATATTTGAAGAACTGGCATGTCTATAAGTTTCTTGGTCATTTCCTACAAAATGTTTAATAGTTGCAATAACTCCAGCATCTTGTATTCCTTTAACAATTTGTGTGGCACAAACTCCAGAATAGAAAGGATCTTCTCCAAAGGCCTCCCAAACTCTTCCAGCTTGGGGAGTTCTCATAATATTTACACATGGGGATAAAAATGAGTTTATTCCTTTTTCTTTATTTTCTTCTCCTTGGGCTTTTCCAACTAAATACATTAAAGTTTTGTTAAATGTTGATGCAGTATTAAGTGCAGCTTGCCATGATATACTTGTACCCTTGACAAACCTAATCCCAGCAGGACCATCCTGTAGACACATTCCTTTAAAATCTACTTTGTCATTTTTAAATTTATCAATATTTCCGACACAGAGCCCTTTCTTTTCTTCTTCAGTGACATATTGAGGATATAAAAATCTCATGTTTTCTGTTCCGAATAGGAGTCCTACTTTTTCAGTTCTATTTAATTTAGAAACAAATTCCTCAGCTTTTTTATATGAATCACTCCATTCATTACTCTCTTTCTTTTTTTCATTTGTTTTCATTGTTGTCATAAGAATAACAATGAAAATAATCACGGCCACTACACAAATTCCTATAATGACGAAACATTTTAATTTTGATTTTACCTTTTCTGAACCATTTTCTGGGTCCTCTAATAAGATATCATCTTTTTCTTTATCATTTTCCTCCTGCTTCATTTATAAATGATTAATAAATTATATATTTATTTAATACTAAATTTTTATCTCTATAAAGATTTTTTTATAAATAAAATTAATTAACATTTTTTAATAAAATGAATTTTGGGGATTGGGGATTGGGGATTGGGGATTGGGGATTGGGGATTGGGGATTGGGCC